>Ga0208901_1000675_pt1 | contig 13303 bp, 13 predicted proteins | sample AntAceMetag02UKF_FD_184764 | JGI IMG/M metagenome (GOLD analysis project Ga0208901, IMG submission 184764) | Saline lake microbial communities from Ace Lake, Antarctica - Antarctic Ace Lake Metagenome 02UKF (SPAdes) (version 2) | ecosystem: Environmental > Aquatic > Non-marine Saline and...
GTCTACCTGAAGGAGCTTGTAAGATATATCCATCTCAATCCACTTCGTGCAGGGCTCGTAAAGGATCTCGGGGAGCTGGGGCCATACCCGTACACCGGTTATTCTGTGCTGATGGGTAAGACGAAAAGGGACTGGCAAGACAGAGACGATGTGCTGAGATATTTTGGGACCTCTGAAAGGCACGCAAAGAATAACTACCTCTCCTTTGTTGCTGAGGGGGTTGAAGGAGGGAGAAGTCCGGAACTTGTCGGCGGCGGATTACTTCGCTCCGTGGGGGGTGGGAAGAGTCTGAAAGAATTACGGGACTCGGGGGAAAAAGTGAGGGCCGATGAGCGAATTCTTGGCAGATCGGAATTTGTTGAGCGGATATTGAAGGAAGCTGACGAGAATTGGGAAAGGAAGTCCTCGATGAGGCAGAGGGGAATAGATCTGCCCGAATTGCTAGTACTCCGTCCCAAAAGTTCTGACCGGTTTTGTGGCAATTCAAGTTTTTAGGCTGTATTTCTAAACATATGGCAAATTCGGACTTCAGCATGAGGTTAAATTCCGCTATATATGGTAAGTTGCCGATGTTTTCAGAGCATCAAAGTAAAAAAGGGGATTTTGTCACTCTATTGCTTGCGGGCTTCACTGACTTTTTGGGCATGTCATTGCTTTAGACCCATTTAGTTCTAAAGAGAATGATAGAAATTATTGTAATTTAACGATATATTTTATTGTAAACCATCATTAATGGGTTTAATGTAAAATGATTTCATTAAAGATACATTGCCAAATATATGGTCAAAACTTTTGGGACGGAGTACTAGAAAGAGTAGCTGGTTATTTCAGTCTTGAAATAGAAGATCTCAAATCTGGAAGCAAAGTCTCCAGCATCGCGAAAGCACGTGCTGTTCTCTGTTAGGTGGGAGCGCGTCAACTTGGGCTAACCGGCATTTCCCTTGCGAAGGAGCTCGGTGTCAGTCCGTCGGCAGTGAGCAGGGCAATAATACGTGGGCCGAAGTTTTTGGAACAAGAGAATATAGAGGCAATACTGTCGGAAAGTCAATAAATCAAGAACGTCCCCCCATTTGCCCGCCGGCTTCGTGGGTGGCTTCCCGTGGCGGGGCTCAGCCCCAGAGTTTCAGGATATCCCCGGTGGTTCTGATATCCCCGAAAGAAAGCTTGATGGTGGCCAGCGACGCGGCATGCAGCAACTCGTTGAAGGAAGCGGCCGCGTCCCCGGCCACAATCACTTCATAGCCGTGCTGCATGGCGTCGCGGGCCGATTCCTGAACAGGAACCGATAAACAGCATGTCATGGGCTTCACATGCCTTTAAACATCCGGGAAGTTCTTCATGAAGCCATTTTTCATAGGGCTTGTTGTGGAACATCTGGCTGCAGATCCAGGCATCGGCCAGATCCTTCCCGAAACGCTTCAAGGAATAGAAATAGGGTCGGGGCCAACGGTGCGGACCGTCAATTTTGTGCACCGTTTTGCCGATGATCCAGCCGATGCCCTGCTCGGCGCATCTTCGCAGCAGTCGCTCGTTCCCACCAAAATCACATGCCGTAACCCCTATGGGATTCTTCAATTCAATGCCACAGAAATCCGTTCTTAAATTTGCCATATTTTCCTCTTACCCTTGAGGGGATGAAGGCCAAGCGAAGGATGCCGCGACCCTTCGATTCATTATTTTCAGGTTTTGCATGAATTCCGAGGCTTTTTGGCGGCTGACGGGGAAAGGATCCGGACAGCCTTGCACCAAGACCCGGAGCTCCCTTTTTTTTCGTTGTTCGACGGATTGAATATGATGCAGTGAAATAATGGTATTGCGGTGGGTTCGATGAAAAACGCCTGGAAGGGCTGATTCCCAGCTTTTCAAGGTGCGCCGCACCATGAATCTTTCGCTCAGCGTGGTGTGAACCACGGTGTAATTGCCTTCCGCGCGAACCGCACAAACGACGTTCAGCGGCACAAAGCATTGTTTCCGGCCGGTGCTCAGAAATACACTGTCATCCATACCGAGGGACCGGATTGGGGCGGGTGACCGGGGTTGGGCAGACAGGGCCCGGTCCAGGGCCGTCTTGAGCCGGTCAAGGGATACCGGTTTGAGCAGGTAGTCCAGGGCATTCACCTCAAAAGCGCGGATGGCGTAGCGGTCGTAGGCCGTCACAAAAATAATGGCGGGCGGGTCCTCAAGCCGCTTGAGCAGATCGAAGCCCGACCCCCCCGGCATCTGTATATCCAGAAAGACCAGTTGGGGACGACGGGCGCGGATGAGTTCCCGCCCGGCCTCCGCGCAGTCCGCTTCTCCCACGACCACCACTGACGGATGGGGATGAAGCAGGACCCGCAGGTTTTCCCTGGCGAGACGCTCGTCGTCGATCAGGACACAGGTTATGCGGTCCATTTTCTCTCCTCCTTATTTTGCAGGGAGTTCCATTTCAACGGTGACCCGGCCGTCCTCCTTATGGATGGTCAAGTGATAGGCGTTTGGGTACATCATTGTGAGCCGCCTTTGGAGATTTCGTACTCCCAGGCCGGATAACGTCGCATTTTGGGTCCGGTCTTCGCTTTCCACCCAGCGACCACTGTTTTGCACCCGGATGTGGAGCCGGTCTCCGGAAAAAGAGGCGGCCACGCGGACCCGAAGCGGAAGGGAACTGGTGTGCATGCCGAACTTGATGGCATTTTCCAGAAGCGGCTGCAGCAGCAGATCGGGCACCTTCACCGATTTCGCATCCGGGTCTATTTCAAAATCGATTTCCAGTTTTTCTTCATAACGGACCTTTTCAATGGCCAGATAGGCTTTGACCGCATTCAGTTCCTGGCCCAGGGGTACGCGCCGACCCTCCGGCGTTTCCAAAGTCAGACGGAGATAGTCGGACAGATTCCCGGTGAGTTCCGGAATGCGCTGGGGTGCGGTGCGGGCAAGGGCGTCCAGACTGTTGAGCACATTGAACAGGAAATGGGGGTTCACCTGGTAGCGGAGGGCCTGCCAACGGGATTCCGCAAGGAGACGCTCGGTCTCCTGGACCTGCTCACGGGCCTGGTGTGCCGTTTCCCGCTCCTCTTGCCGCTGGGCCAGCGCCGCGGCCATCTTGTTGAGATTTTCGGCCAGCAGACCGATTTCGTCCCTGCGTCCCACGGTGAGAGGCACGACCGGCTTGTCGCCCGCGATGGCGTCGGCGAACCGATGGCATTGTTCCAGGGCCCGCATGGCGGGCCTTGTGAGTAAGAATATGGCCATACCCATAGCCAAGAACAGAGCGGCCGTCACGCCGAAGGCCATGTTTCGAAAACGCCCCACCGGATGCAGGATCTCGCTGAAAGGTTGTTCCGCCACGATCACCCATTGGAAGGGCGCCAGCCGGCGGAAAGCCGCCATGTGTAAACCGTCCCGTGCCTTGTAACGGAAGAGACCGGAGGTGCTCGCCTTCCGGTCTTCCGGGATGGTCACGTCAGGCCGAACATAGGACTGCCTGGCAAGAGGTTCGTTCAGCGCGGGCGAGGTCAAACGGCCCTCCAGGGCGGGATCCAGGACCAGAAGACGTCCCACGCCCCCGACGCGCAGCGAAGCCATGTATTCCCGGTTGAAGAACCCCAAATCCACAACCGCCCGCAAAACGGCGATGATTTTGTTGTCGCCGCGGATCGGCACGGAAACGGCCATGCAGGGTCGGCCGGTGCCCCTGCTGACCATGCGCTTTGAAATGGCGGTTTTTCCGGCCATGGCCTCCTTGAAATCCGTACGCCCCGACACCATCCTTTTGTGTTCGGGATGATACAGGCGATCCCCTTCCATGTTGCTCGTGGCCACACAATCGGCGCCTGGATTTACGAGATTGATGGACTGAAACACCCCCCATTCATCCCGGACCCGGACAAAATAACGGGTAAAGGCTTCTACGCGCGCGGGGTCCTCATAGTCCAGGGCCGTTTCAATGGTGAGTGGTGATGCGGCACAGAGCTCCACCTCCCGAACCAGAAGGGAAAACATCTGTTGCGCCTCCGCCGCCACCAGATCGCAGACCTGATGCAGGCGACGCTCCGCCGCCTCTTCCAGTTCTCCGACCGCCGACCGGTACAGAACCAAGGAAAGGAGGACGAGCCCCACGGCGATGCCACCTCCTACAAATAAAATGAATTTGGTTTGCCATCTCATAAGTTAATTGCGTTTCATGAAAAGGTCCCTTGCCCAACCAATATGTATCTTAATTGCAGTGCAGACGCAATAGGTGAAGCTTAAAACTCCAATATATTAAGGAGTAAGGTGGTACTTTCGTTCCCACGCTCTGCGTGGGAACGTGCTGTGGACGCTCTGCGTCCATTACGTGGAATTTCGGGGGAATGTTTGAGGTTCGAAACTTGATAGCCAAAAGACGCGGAGCGTCCCTGAAAGGTTCCCACGCAGAGCGTGGGAACCAGGGGACAGAACCCCTGTATATTAGGGGGGGCAAAAACCTGATAATATGCTCAAGCCTGGGAGATTTGGAAATCTGATATATACATTCGATATCACTTAATTTTTTAGCCCCATAAAGCCTGTGAGAGATAGCAGTTACACCCGACGCTATTTGTGAATACCGTCGAGTAATGAAATCGCGAGCGGCAGAGCCGTTATGGTTGTGATCCGGCCCTGAGGGCCATCAACGCTCCCGCGACAAATCCCGCCCTCATGGCCCCACCTTCCAGAACAAGTCCCAGCATGGCGAGCACCTCTTTGATTTTTGTACTCTAAAGGTCACTCCCTGTAATTCCGGCGTTCTTTTGTCGGTTTGAAAGTTGATGTAAAGACCATAACCGGCTTCTGTTCATCATCAAAAACCGTTGCCTTGTCTTCCAGAACCTTGTCCCGTAACATTTTGGCGGCTCCCCTGGCGGTGATGCCCCCTTCCTTACCGGGCTTTGGGAATTTCGTTTCCATTCAAAAAAAGAAACTGTCACAGTTACCGGAATATTTCAACGGATTTCGGAGAAATTATTCCCAAAAAAAGCGCATTCAGCAACGCCGGAGAATCAAACCGAAAGTCCGTCCTTCTTTCTCAAGGATTTATCGCCGTTTCCAGGCCCGGCAGGTTGCCGACAACGTAGTATATATCACTATCATCGGCGATATAGGCGAGCACCACATGGGTGTCGCTGGCATCTATGGAGATCTTGGTCCCACTGGCGCCCGGGGGAGGATGCGACTGATACGTCCACCCGGAGTCGACGCTTTGTATTCTGGTTGTGGGACCCACGGCCATGAGGGAGTTGCTGGTTTTCCCCATCCGCCACCAAACTCCTCCGTCGTCATCCTTGTGGGCTTCCACCGCGCCGTCTGAATAGAGCGCCACGGACGGGTATTTGCTGCCCGATTCGTCAATGGGAAGGGGATAAGTTGGTTCATTCTTTTTATCCGGGTCAGGGTTTTCCCATTTCCATTCGATAAATTTCGCAGACGCATTCAGCAATCCGATCTGACACCAGAGATAATGGTTTGACGAGTTATGGGCCTCGAAAACCAGGTTGCCACGGAGGGCGACCGTCGGGCGCACTCCCGTGTTGTAATTACGAGCAATATAATTGGGTCCCCAGCTGATCTTCTCTCCATCGGAGCTACCGACTTTGTACCAGAGTTTATTATTGGGACCCTCGTGAACTTCGACGACCATGTTATCCTCGTTGATGGCAACCGAGGGATGTTCCCCATGTTCCGGTTCCCCAAAATTATCATATTGAGTCCAATTTTCTCCTTGCCAGGTAATTGTCCCCGTCAATATCCTTTTCCCGTCCAATTCCTTCGTGTCGATCAGGCCGAAACAGTAATAGAGATTGTCCCCACCATCCACGTGGACTTCAACCAGGAGCAACTGGTTGTTATCGTTTAAGTGATCGACAATGGCCACCGAAGGGGTCGTGCCGTGGGTGTAGTTCTGATTCTCAGTATCCCATTCAATGGAATTGCCGTCCTCGCTGATATTTCCGATGCTGTAGTAGAGTTGATCTTTGTTTTGGGATTTGTGAACCTCCACCACGTGCCCAAGATTGTTGACCGCCACATCCGGGTTGCTCCCCTTTCGAGGGTAGTCATATGTGCGCCAGTCTATGGTTTCAAACTCAAAGTCGGGAATTACATTGAGTAGATCGGGACCAGTGTACCGGGCATACCATCCAAAGTAAGGTAAATTGGTAGCGGGCAAATTGGGAACCTTCGGGGGAGGTTCGATATCATTCCATTCGCAGGGGCTGGTAAGCAGCCACAGCCTGGAAAAATGGTTACCTTCCATATCTTTCGCCCAGTCGCAGCCGCCACTCTTGAAGGCTCTTGCGTAGAAGAGTTCCCCCTCATTCCCCGTAAGTACTTTGTCATTGTCGGGCTGGTATTCCACGAACATTTGCGCCACGGAGAGAGTGGAAGCATTGTCATTGGAACTCGTGCAATCGCTGGAACAGTAGTGACCGAGATAGTACTCGCGCGCACTTTCCTTGCCCGACAGAAGCACCATAATGCGCTTGTTATATATGCTAATTTTTTTCTCGGTATCAAAGTCCTTGGGATACAAATAGGTGTCATCTGTGTTATTCGTGAAATAGCCGTGGAGGGTCCGGATCGCTAACTTGTCTTCTTCGTTATCTTTATCAAAACCACTTTTCCAGTCAAAAGCGAGGATGACCGGCTCCGTCGGCTGATTGTTATCAACCCAGTCTTTGACCACGGAGATCCATTCTTGACAGTCGTCGGAGTCTGGATTGCCATTGGTGTAGTCGACCTGATTCCCTGGACCGTCATGCCCCACTTTAAATACAACATTACCTTCATCATTAAATCTCAAATGGATATCGAGCTCCACAAACCGCAGGCCGGCATCCAGTTGCTGGATGATGCTGCCTCGATAACCTTCGTGCAGGTTGCCCGAATAGGAGTTGTGCCCCGTTCTGTAGTGCGTCTCCAGAAACGTTGGACCTTCAGATTCCGGTGGGGGAGCCCCAAATACTGGTGGTTGTTCCGGTGTTGTATTCGTGGTGTTGTTATCCGAATCAGAGCAGGAAGCGATCAGAATGGTCAGTATCACGAAAATGAAGACATTCAACGCTCTTGTCAGGCCTCGCCCCCGTACTGACAGTTGTTCTCTATTGTTTCCCATGAGATTCTCCTTTCTTGTGTTGGCCATTCAATTAAAGGTGCCATTACCCGCACGCCGGTTCCATAGATTTACAGGCCGCCCGCCTGCTCTGTGTGTCAGGCCATTAATGTACATGGTCAAAACGGACCCATGCAAGCACTCTGGGACGAATCGGCCAAATCCGGGGTCAACCGCCGCCCATTCCCATTTCGCTTGTCATTTGATGTCAATCTTGCCCCATCTCACTGGCCACACTCCGTGCTCTACCCCGTTGTCGTACGTATAGATCATCACCCCGTTTATCATACTCACGCTCCATATCTCGTTGTCGTTGGGTTCATAATGAGTACTCGACCAGTAGTAGTTGAGCTCCACATTAATAAACGGATGATCCGGCGGCAAAGCCGGGTTTAATTGACTTCTATCAATCAAACTGTTCAGTTCGGCAAGGGATGGGAGGCGCCAATCATCATAGCCGGCGTACGTAAGATATCTGCACCAGTTCCACCCCTGCGCGAACCTATGCGGCGCCTCTGGAATTGATGAATTCTTGGTCCACATAAGCGTCGTGTCATTGTCCAACACCGTGCCGTCACCCAAATCGCTGAACCTGGCGAGTACCGGCGCCCCCATTACTTTTCCAGCGCTGAATGGCAGTGCATCACTCGATATTCCGCAGTGATCACCCACACAGGCTATCACCATCCAATTGTACTTGCCGCGAACTTCCGTATCGGGTGTTACCATGCACAAACCATCTTCAGAATCGCATCCCGCCTCCCCTGCGGTGTACCATTCATCAATTATATGGGTTTCAGCTGAATCTTGTGTGGTGGAATCCTGGATCGCATCTTGCACCAGAAGACGATACCGCGTGGCATACTGAACAGGTGTCCATTCATACGTGGGTGTTATGGAGTCTGTGGTGCCAAACGGTGCGACCGGGGTAGCTTGGCCGGTGGAGGTGGCCGTACCCTCATCACTGCCGCTACATCCTAAGAAACCCAAAAGCCCTACCAGAAGAATAACCACCATTCTTTTCATAATTCCCCCCCCCTCTTTACTGCTTCTCTGATTTATCCATGTTGCCACTAAACATGGTCATGCATGAACGTCAACAGGGCCAGAGGCACTTTGTGACGAATCAGCCCATATTTGTGACGAATCGGCCATGGCCTGAAAAGAGGGGTGATTTTTTTCTCAAGTTCATTCGGTCCCGGGGGGGATGGCCTTTCCGCCATCGGCTTTTGCCCCGGACTACGGATTTGCTTACAGCCGGTACGGATATTCCCAGTCTCCGCGTCAATGTGGACAGGGAACCCCAGTTCCCTTGCCGACCGGAAACAAAAAAGCCTCCTCATGACGGTGGATATGGAAACCGGGCCTGTCTTGTTGTCAAGAAAACCAGCCGCCCTTAAACGATTGGGCCTAATAACCATCAAGCTGCGTTTTTCGGGTGACTTGTTTCCCCGAATTCTGCTAAAATAATCGGCAGAAGAGGGATGCGTCAGACCATTTAGCTGACCGTTAAGCCGCCCCTGTAAACCACGTCACCTGCGCCACGGGAGGTACAAAGATGAATTTTTCGCTCAAAGACCCTTTGAAACACGTTTCCTTCCGCCCCTTTTTTTGCTGTGCAATCCTGTTGCCGGTCCTGGCCTTTTTCTCGGTCGTTCCCACATGGGGCGAGTATAACGACTACAGCGTCAATAAACCCAGCGCGTTCAGGGATTATCAACAGGTTATGATCTGGGACAGCGAAATTCTGAACGCCCTTAAGGAGTTGAAGGGGACCCTGATGTTTTCCACCGGCAGCTGCTTTTCAGGGGGATTCGTGGACAATCTGACGCAATTGGATCACGCCGCGGTGGTAACGGCCAACAACTGGCACGGTTTCGGGATGTCCCTCTATGACTTTCTTCCGGGTCAGACCGACACCCGGGGATTCCATGACGACTATATGGACGCTTTCAGGGATACGGGCCAGGGACAGCCCACCTTTGAAACCGCCTATCTGGCCGCCCGGGATACAGTCCGGGAGACCGGCGGTTACACCTGGTACTGGGGCGGGGTGGAGTTTCCCCAGTTCGGCACAAGTGGCAGCGGGGCCGTCGGCACGCTTGCCTATCAACCGGGAAACCGGGCCATTTTGTTCAGTGGTATGTGGGCTGGAAACGAGTATTATGTCACTTCTTTTGATAACACCATTGCCGGCGGGCGGGATATGCTCATGAACGACTACTAAAGACATGGGGACGTTGTTGATATATTGACATTCAGTAGAACTGATGGTAAGGAAGAACAATGCCACGTCAATCTCGAATAGACGCCGCAGGGGCTTTCCATCACATAATGATTCGCGGAATCGAGAGAACGATTATCTTCCGGGACAATGAGGATCGTGAGTCCTTTCTCGATCGGCTTGGCGATATCTTGCTTGAAAGCTCTACTCCCTGCTATGCATGGTCGTTGCTGAGCAATCACAGTCATTTTCTTTTGAGGACAGGGAAGGTTCCTATCGCAAATGTGATGAGGAGGGTTTTGACGGGTCATGCTGTGACCTTCAACAGGCGACATCGGCGTCACGGACATCTTTTTCAGAACCGTTACAAATCGATTTTATGTGAGGAAGATGTCTATCTGAAGGAGCTTGTAAGATATATCCATCTCAATCCACTTCGTGCAGGACTCGTAAAGAATCTCGGGGAGCTTGGGCCATATCCTTACACCGGTCATTCTGTGCTGATGGGTAAGACGAAAAGAGACTGGCAAGACAGAGACTATGTGCTGGGATATTTTGGGACTTCTGAAAGGCACGCAAAGAAAAACTACCTCTCCTTTGTTGCTGAGGGGGTTGAAAGTGGGAGAAGCCCGGAACTTGTCGGGGGCGGGTTGCTTCGCTCCGTGGGGGGCTGGAAGCGTCTGAAAGAATTGCGGGACTCGGGCGAAAAGGTGAGGGCCGATGAGCGAATTCTTGGCAGATCGGAATTTGTTGAGCGGGTATTGAAGGAAGCTGACGAGAATTGGGAAAGGAAATCCTCGATGAGGCAGAGGGGAATAGATCTGCCCCAATTGGTGGAAAGAGTAGCTGGTTATTTCAGTCTTGAAATAGAAGATCTCAAATCTGGAAGCAAAGTCTCCAGCATCGCGAAAGCACGTGCTGTTTTCTGTTACGTGGGAGCGCGTCAACTTGGGCTAACCGGCATTTCCCTTGCGAAGGAGCTCGGTGTCAGTCCGTCGGCAGTGAGCAGGGCAATAGTACGTGGGCCGAAGCTTTTGAAACAAGAGGATATAGAGGCAATACTGTCAGAAAGTCAATAAATCAAGAACGACCCTTATGCCGCAAAATATACCTGTTTCGCCCTTAACGAAATACGATCTTTCCGTAAAGGGACATTTCAAACTATCGAACCGAACAACTATGATGTCATTTAATTGACAAAATTTCCTATCTTGCTGATGGGTGTTGCAAAAATCATGGGAGGTTAACCGATTGAAAGCACATAACAATTAAGAATGTTTCCTTTTTTTTGGGTTATGGCACAGGATATGCATTTCATTGAATTGTCGAACACTTTAGCTGAATCGACAATTTCTATTTAAGCCCCTTATGGAAACATTATAAGCCCTGAACCTCTGAACCCGTAAAAGGCTGAAACCACAGATCATGAAAATGACGGGAATGGAAAATCTGTTATCAGTATCTCAGGTTGCTTCATTATGAGGTGTGGGGCACAGTACCGTAATGAAAAGTCACCCCTGTGAATAAATCCTGAGGCGAAAGGAAAGAGAGTTGTGAATTCACATTTTTGATCTAATCGCTTAGGGAACGACGAGTAAAGAAATTACTGATTTTACAGACCGGTTTATTAGGAAAAAAAGCTTTGGAGTATAAACAATGCAAACCTTTGGGGATTATCTGAAGAGAGAAAGAGAAGCTAGAAAGATCAATTTGAGAGAAATTGCTCATTTGACTAATATTACGGAACGGTATCTTGATTTCATTGAAAAAAATGACTATACGAAAGTTCCTGAAGGCCCGTATCTCAGAGGGTATATCTCTTCTTATGCAGCAGCCGTTGGACTAAACCCACATGAAACACTCGGCCGATTTGATTCATTATGCCGGGAAAGAAATAAAGTCAAGGACATACAACAGGCTATATCGGAAGACAAAATTGGACAGGAGCATATGGCCTTTTCATTAAATAAAGGGAAATGGCTTCTTCTTTTCTCTACCATTATGGTCCTTTTGACTTTCGGAGTTTATCATTTGTTACCTCAGGATGAAAAGAATGTTTTTGTTGTTGCCAATCTTCAAGGGCCGGAAAGCAAAGGATTGCAAACGACCCTCGCCATGAAATCAGAAAATAATGTCCCGCCGCTGGCAATGAATGACTACTTGATGTCTTCCTGCAAACCAGAGGGCATCCAAAAGGATGTGGAATATAGCGACAGCGAAAGGGGACATGATGTCCCTTCACTGGAGAGGGAGTCAAACCCTAAAGCCAAAGAGTCTCCAAAATCGACAGGTCTATCATCTTTGTTTTCAGAGCAGCCGGGGGAAGTATCAAAAAAAACATCAAACGTTCAAGAAATGGATCCTCAATTTCAAAACGCCTCAAAGGTTGAGCCTCCCCCTGTCTTCACAACACTCCCGCGATTGAAAAATCATAGTTCAAAGCAGATTGCGCTTAAGAAAAAACTAAATGTGCAAGGTCGGAAAATACCAAGGCCTGCAAGACCTCTTTTAGAAGTTACATCACGCGAGCGAGCAGGTGAAGTTCGATCGGACTATGAAAAAAATATAGAAGTTCTAAAGGCAGCTGTTTGTACTGATGTGAAAGACAGAAAGCCCTCTGGTAAAAATAATTCCTTTCAATGGTCGACGGACAGAGTTTACATATGGAATTTGATAAAATGCGAGAGCCATCTTTCTTCGATCAGACACATCTATTATTTTAAGGGGCAGAAGGTCAGCGAAACCGTTTTAGATATCAGATCACCCCTTTGGAGGACCTGGAGTTATAAGGCACTTTTAGACAAGCGCTTTATCGGCCCTTGGAAGGTTGATATAACATCAGTGGATGGAAAATTGCTTCAACGTGTGCATTTTGACGTCAGCTGAGAGTGAACTAAAATGAGGGTCAGGAAATTACTCATATCCAAATCTGAAAGAGATTTTCCTTTTCCGGTATGATTCCCAAGCCACCGGTATTTCAAGGTTACGTCTGCCAGCCTGGCAGAAATAGGCTGTCCCAAAAGTGAAGAGTACGATACTTATGTTGTGTGTCGCCGTAACCGTCTGAAAACATGTTGTTTTCCTCATTCGTTTCAGGATATCCCAAATACATAAGAACCGCAATGAGTTATATCGTATTTTGAGAGACCTGCTTGTGCAACTGACAACATAATGGTTTTTCGTGTGTGAGATTGGGGTCATGAGATTGGGGTCACATCTTGATTTGTGAATTGTTCTGTTGTATTGTCTCTGTGATTATAATGCGTTAGGGAAAGGTGGCAAGAAATGGCAAGGCCGTGGCGAATTGAATACGAAGGGGCCTATTATCACATCCTTTCACGGGGAAACGATAGAAAGGAGATTTTTTATGGGGATGAAGACAAAACACTGTTCTTGGAAACCGTTGGAGAAATGTCCGATCGGTTTGAGGTGGACGTCTTCGCCTTTGTGCTCATGTCGAACCATTACCACCTTCTGCTGCGAACAAAACTTGCCAACTTGTCTAAGGCCATGCAATGGCTCGGTCTGACCTATTCCCGCAGGTTCAATAATCGTCATGGCCGTAGCGGCCATCTATTTCAGGGACGATTCAAGAGCATTGTAGTGGAAAACGATGCCTATATGATAGAGCTTTCGTGCTATATTCATCGAAATCCAGTACGAGCGGGAATGGTGAAACGGCTTATGGATTACAGGTGGAGCAGCTACACGGCTTATGCTTACGGCCGCAAAGCCCCTGGATGGTTGAACACCGAAGTGATTCTAGAGTTCTTTTCGTGCTCCGATCCACGAACAGTCTATCGGGTGAAGGTGCAACGCTATGCTGAAGAAGAGAAACGTTTGTGGGAGGATTTTAGGCACGGGCTTATCATCGGGACCACCGAGTTTGTGGACAGGATTAAATTAAGATATACCGGGTTGAAACCTCACCGGGAAGTGTCGCAACAAAAGGGGCTGGTGGGGAGAAT
>Ga0208901_1000676_pt1 | contig 13290 bp, 12 predicted proteins | sample AntAceMetag02UKF_FD_184764 | JGI IMG/M metagenome (GOLD analysis project Ga0208901, IMG submission 184764) | Saline lake microbial communities from Ace Lake, Antarctica - Antarctic Ace Lake Metagenome 02UKF (SPAdes) (version 2) | ecosystem: Environmental > Aquatic > Non-marine Saline and...
GATTATATGTGATATAAACTTAGGAATCCTATATGGTGATGGTTAGATGTGTTAGAAAAAATAATTAGGAATTGAAGGTTTTTGCAAAATAGATACCAAAGATATTGGCTTAAGCATCAAGAAAATTCATTATTTAGTCCGATTTAGGTGCAGAAGGTTAGTTACTTTTAAGTTGACAAACATGTTAAAATAATTATCATATAGGGTATATTAAAGATTAAGTAAAGGCATAAAAAGGTTTTTACTCAAATAAAAATTTAATAAAATGTGAAAAATAATAGTTTCATCTTGAGAAAACAAGTCTAATTCTTTCTTAAAAATCATAAAAAATGTGATATGAAAGTTGTTTTTTGTATTTGAAATAGGAAACAATATTCCTGATGGTTATTCAGAGAAGGAATTGAAAAAACTTCTTAGAAGTTTAAGATTAGACCTTGCAAAAGAAAATGATTTAAAAGCTTTTATGGTGTTTTCTGATAAATCTCTTAGAGGTATAGTAAAGAAAAGACCGAAAACTAAATTAGAACTGCTTAGAGTGAGGTGATTTAGTCAACAAAAAGTAGACAAATACGGTAATAGGATATTGATGGTTATAAAATAATTTGGACCTATTCTCCTTTCAACCACTTTCCTTTGGAGAGGGCTGTAAATTATTCCGTTATATTTTCTTAGAGAAATAGTTTTTTCATAGACCAATTTGAACAAGCAGTATAGTAAGAGGTAGTAGAGCAAAGGATATGTCAGCTCCTATAATTTTTCAATGTTTCCAGGATTCAATAAAAACTAAGAACGAGCCTAATGTAATAAATAAAAGTCATATTAATCATAGTATGTACTTTAATTTTTGATTATCTTTTATTCCCATAACTAACGAAGTGGAGAAAAATGAAAATCCAAATGTTTGAATCCATGTAAATAGATTCATATCAAAATTTAAATAAATATAGCTAAATATAATTATAGCATTTATTAGAATAATACTATAAAGATTTAGAAATTTTATATCTATATTGTATACATTGTAGTAAAATTGTTTTATAGATCCTAAACCAAATATAGATGTGGCTATTAAGTAAATTCGTATTCCTTCCATAAGACCAGTATATATTCATACTAATATAAACATAAAAGTAGCTATGATTTGATATATTCATCCTAATTTAAGTTTTTTGTCTGCATAAGCTACTAACATCATCATTGTAAAAATATCTCACAATAGATGAATCGAAAACATAGCTATAATTTCAGCTATATTTCAGATATTAGTATAATATATTATAAATAAGGCTGTTGAAAAAACGATATATACCCACCAGTATCTATAAGAAAAACTTTTGATTTCTTCTGAAAATAAAGTAACAGTATAATTATATTTATCCATATATTTATATTATAGCTATAACGATAATAAAACTACAGAAAAACTAATTTTGTTTAATTTTTCCTAAACAATTTAAGTGTATATCATGAGACTTTTTCCCTTTGATATCTTTGGATCTAAAAGGCATAATAGCTTGTTTACAATTAGTACTTAGTCAATCTACTAATAATGGATAAGCTCATATATCTCATATTAATAAGATGTTTTTGTTGCTAGGAGCGTTTTCTTTGATAAACATTGAGACAATATCTGTAAACTTATTAAGCTCTTTTAGATATAAATTTTTATGAAATTCATTTATAGAATCAATATTTTTCATAAAATCTAAATCTGGAAATGTATTTTCTAATATTTTTTTTAAATCATTTAATCAAGTATTTATATTTTCTATATTAGAGTAAAATCCATTTTTTATATCTATAATTTTCACTTCTTTATTTCCTATATATAGAAGATAGTAGTCTACCCATTTCAATTTTTTGTATAACCGATTCAATAAGAAAAATGATTTAGGATAAACTTTTAGATTTTCTATAGTTCATATTTGTGAAATAATTTTGTTGGTTTCTTGTCTTTCCATAAGTACCACATTTATTTGGAATATAAACTTCATTCATTCTATCCCCATAATGTATTCTTCCTCTTTTCTATCTATAAAAATATAAGAAATATTGTAAAACATAAGTTTTTTCCCTTTTAGTGCAGAATCTTCCAATATGTTTTCCATTTTTTTCTCTATATCTTTGATAGTGAGTTTTCCTGGTTTTTCTAACTCTATAGAAGTAAGTTTAGAGAAATAATGAAAGTTTTTCTCATTCTCCAAATAGTAAGAATCTTCATCAATATTCAATTTATCTAAATTATCAAAGAAGAATCTTTTATTCGTCAGCTTATTATCTTTATAGTTAGCTATGATGTTTTTATTCTTTTCCAATGTATATATTAGATTCACCATTTTTCAAAATTAGGCACATTTGATAAAAAACTTTTTAGTTTATAGGCCTTTTCAGTTGTAAAATATACTTTTTTTATCTCTTCTTTCTCTATTTTTCACTTTTCTCATACCTTAAAGTTTTTAGCATAGTTTACAGTTTTAGCATTTGTAATTATGTTTTTTCTAATCAATATATTAATATATCTTCTCAATTCTCTACCATTACCTTTAAAAGAATATTCCTCCATTTGGATTTATTTATAATAATATAAATTTACTTCTCTAATGTATTGATTTTCTCTTAATTTTCAATAAAAAATAGATAATTATTTATATCTAAATATAATCAAATGAAAGAAGCTACTTTGTACAAAAAATTAGATAAATGAAGAGTGCAGTGTACTGCTTGTAATCATTATTGTTGTCCTCCAGAATGAAAGACTGGTAAATGTTGAGTAAGGAAAAATATTGATGGAAAATTGCAACTTTTGGTACATAACTTAGCTCTTTGAGTAGGTATAGATCCAGTAGAAAAGAAACCTCTATACCATTTCTATCCAAAAAGTAAGGTTTTTTCTTTTGGTACAGCTTGATGTAATATGTCCTGTGATTTTTGCCAAAACTGGGCTATGTCACAAATAAGTGAGAATAAGTGATTATTGAAATTATGAAGAGAGATGACACCAGAATTTATAATAGATTATTGTAAAAATAATGAAATTAAAGCTATAGCTTATACTTATAATGAACCTACAGTATTTTGGGAATATGCTTATGATACTATGGTGTTAGCTAAAGAAGCAGGCTTACGTAATATATTTGTATCTAATGGATTCTTTTCTAAAGAAATGTTTGAAAAAATGGAGTGACTTGTGGATGCTATCAATGTGGATTTGAAATCATTCAATCCTAAGTTTTATGATGAAATATGTGGAGCTCGTGTAGAACCAGTATTAGAAAATATTAAGAAATTGGCAGCAAGCGATATACATTTAGAGATTACTACACTTATCATTCCTTGATATAATAACAGTAAAGAAGAACTAGAAAATATAGCTAATTTTTTATCTGATATAGACAAAGAGATTCCTTGGCATGTATCTGCATTTTCTAAGGCTTACAAGATGGAATATGCTCCAAATACTACTATTGAAAATATAAAAGAGGCTTCTGAAATATGAAAAAAAGCTGGTCTCAAATATGTATATGCAGGGAATGTAGTAAGTCTTGGTTTAGAAAATACAGTATGTCCAGAATGTGAATCAATATTAATCCTAAGAAATGGGTACAATGTAGATATTATAGGATTAGAATGAAATAAATGTAGTGAATGTTGATATAAAATAAAAGGCTCTTTTGATAATTTATAAAAATATATTCATTTGAATTTACTATTTTTTTATAGATTTTTTTGTTAAATATGTATTAAAAACCATGTAGTGGTTATTTTATGTTTTTATAACTGAACCTTTCTACTTTGGACAAACCGGACATTTTAACATTGGTCTGATATTTAAGAAAAAAACTATTGAATATTTAAATTAAAAGGTTATTCTCTACTATAGAAATAATGTTTATTTTCTAATATATAATATAATGAAGATACACAAAAGGATACTATTTATAATCTCTTTTTTGATTATATCATTTTTTTCTTTATCATTAGTTCAAGCTTCATATGTGGAATATGAAGAAGTTAATTTGACTTTAAGTGTAGAGAAACTAGTTGATAAGAAACTAGATTCTTACTATGATAAAATTTCTTCTAAATCATTGGAAAAACAAGCAGAGATGTTACGTACTATCATAGTAAAGGTAGACGTTATCAAAGATAAATATTATGGAACTATTCATGATGTTCTTGTTTATATTCAGAATGAAGTTTATAAAAAATTAGTAGCTATCAATTTGGAAATTATTTATGAGGAAACAGGTATTAGTTATAGTTACAATTATGAAATCAAATGAACTTATAATTATGGAAATTATCAGTGATCTATAGCTGTAGAAAGTAATTATCCTCGTAGACCTCCTTTCACAGTAGAATTAAATTCAGATGATTTTTCTTTTGTAATTCTTACAGATGAAGATTGAAATTTCTTTTTCCGTAATATACCAAATCATGATTATATATTGAATATCAAGAAAGGATATGAATTGTTAGGTAGTTGAAAATTGAACTTTAATGGAAAATATTATGATCCTTTGACTATAAATATGAAAACTTTTTCTGTTTCTGATTGAGATGATGATTATAATCCATTGGAAGATTGTGAATTAGATGATAGTTGTGATGATATAGATGGCTGAAATAGAAAAATAGAATATGGTGATTTTTGAGGTATCTTATTGGTAGACGATAAATATCTTGAAGGAATGCCATTTACGGTTCAACTAAAGGCTGATGGTCAGATTATTACCACATTTACAGATAAAAAAGGAAAATTTAATTTTACTAATATTCAAAATTTGGATTGGAAATTACAAGTAAGATTTCATGGAGTTTTATTGGTAGATCAACAACTAGAATTTCAATGAAATGGTTATGGGACTGTTTATTTAGATGCTGATATTAGATATGAGCAATTATATGGACCCGTATCTAATGAGTATGAATCTAACGGAGAATTTGATAGAGCAGAAAATATAACTTTTCATTCTATCATAAAATGAAAAATTCAAAATGAATGAACTACGAAATGAGATTTATATCAATTTACAATTGAAGAAGAAGGAAGTTTATATGTAAAATTAGATAGAAATGGAAGTTCTGTGTATAGGAAACTGGTAATATATGATGAAAACGGGAATCCATTGGAGTCAATTAGTAATATATCAGATAGTGGAATTTATGATTTTTATCTTGAATATCCTGTAGAGAAAGGGGAGTATTATATATGAGTTTCAGGTACAGAATCAAGTGATGAATATGCAGTTGTTACCTATTTTGTAGGAGACTAGAAGTAGTTAATCATATATTTAGCTTAGTTAGTATTTTGTAGTTAATTATGAAAGAATTTATCTAAAAAGTCTTGCATAAATAACTTTTTTAGTTATCATATTTCTCTAATTCTAAAGAAGCATCCTCATTACTAGACAATTATTTAATTACATATTTAAAATAAATAGAAAATGTTAGAGTTTTACACTAATCTTTTTACAAATCCTTGGCTTTGTTGGATACTATTGATAGTATGATTTGTATTATTAGTAAAAGGAGCTGGGTTATTGGTAGATGGTTCAGGAAGTATTGCAACTAAATATGGTATATCTCAATTAGTTATATGACTTACAGTAGTAGCTTTTGGTACATCTATGCCTGAATTGGTAGTAAATGTAGTTGCAGCTATGAAGTGAGATCCAGACACACTTAGTATAGCTGTTTCTGGTATATTAGGAAGTAATTTATCCAATATATTATTGATATTATGAGTTACAGCTGCTATATATCCTTTGAAAATGGTAAGTTCTACAGTATATAGGGAGATACCTTTTTCTTTATTAGCAATTCTAGTTTTGTTTTTGTTAATGAGTGATCAGTTTATCAATGGATGAGCAATGACAGAGTCTATTCTTTTCAAAAATGAAGCTTTAGTAATGTTAGGAATATTTGTTATATTCTTATATTATACATATTATTTAGCTAAAAGTGGTAAAGTAAAATTAGAAACTAGTCTGAAGTTATTATCAATGCCTAAATCAGTAATACTTATCTTCTTATGATTATTAGGATTAGTAGCATGAGGTAATTTAGTAATAAGTTCAGCTGTATCTATTGCAGAAAGTATCGGTATGTCACCTGCTATTATAGGTCTTACTATCGTAGCATTGGGTACAAGTTTACCAGAGTTAGCAACTAGTATTGTAGCGGCTTATAGAAAAAGTGCAGATATGGCGGTATGAAATATAGTATGATCTAATATATTCAATATAGTATGGATATTGTGAGTAACTTGAGTTATATCTGACTTACCTACATATGATTGATTCTATAAAGATATAGCTATTACTATATTTGCTACTATTTTATTATTTGTTCTAAGTCATACAGGTAAGAAATTTATTATCACAAGACCAGAATGAATAATTATGGCTACAATGTATGTGTCATATATATTTTATGTTGTTGTTACTAATATCTAATTATGAAAATCGCTATTGTTTCAGGACCTAGTGGAGTAGGAAAGAATACTATATTATCAGAATTATTCAAAACTAATCCCAAATTTGAAAGAATAATTACTACTACAACTAGAGAAAAACGTTCTCATGAAGTTGCAGGAAGTGATTATTATTTTATATCAAAAGAAAAATTTGAAACAAATATTAAGGAGAATAAAATGATAGAACATGCTTTAGTACATAGAAATCTTTATGGTTCTACATATGATGAACTAGAAAGAATTGTTACAAGTGGGAATACACCAATATATGAGGTAGATCCTCAAGGAGCTAAACATTTATCAGATGTTTTGACTAAATTTTATGAAAACTGTGAAATAGTTACCGTATTTTTATTACCTCCTAATAATGAAGAATTGAAAAGAAGATTAGCATATAGAGGTACCGATACAAAAGAAGAAATGGAAAAAAGGTACCAAGAATCTTTGAAACAAATGGAAGAACAAGATAATTACGACTATACTGTAATCAACGATGATGTAGCTAAAACCACAGCAACTTTGGATGTAATAATAAATGGTTGATAAAAATAAGTTTAAAATTCAGCGATAAGTCAGTATATTTTTTTATATTTTTGATCTATTTCTACCAATAAAGGGTCTTCTAGTTTGTATTCTACAAATTCCAATTTTTGGTTTCTTATATCTACTATAGGTCATATAGCATATGTAATAAATTCTTCATTTCACCGATGTGTAAGTATCCCTAGTTCTACCCAATTGTAGAACATATAACTTCCATCTCATGCAAACATATTTACATGATCTTTTAGTATTTTGTAGTAAGTCCAATCATCAAAACTAAGAGTATCTTCATCTAATATTTTGACTGCATTTCAGATTGCTTTTATTTGTTCTTGAATCAAAGGTTTGGCTTCCATTTTTTTGTATACTGGCATATTCCAAAGAGCATAATGTACTAGTTCATGATTTAATACATAGGTCGTAGCATTTTCTTTTACACACATTTTGTTCCATTCCAACATAAACCTTCATACAGCTCCTTCGTCTCCTAAATCACAGTTCATAGTGAATAAGTCATCATTCATTTCATCTATGAAATTAGTAGCTATCATTTTTTTTGCTCTATCTGTTATAGCTTCTTCTTTATGGGTAAGATTATGTAACTTTTTTAGTCCTATTCCTACTTTGAAATAATAAAGCCACATAATATTAGCTATAATTAATAACATTCATAATCAAAACCCTATTCTTATAGTAAGTTTTTTTATAAATCTTAGCATTTTTCTCCTTTTTTCACAAGAAAAACACCTTTTTACAAAGTATACTATTTTTTTCCTTCTTTTACAAGAGTAGAACTTTTCTTTAAGTTTTATTATTTTATTTTTTATATTCATTTTTGTAGATAACTAGTTAAAGTCTTATACTTTAGTATAGGATAAGTCAAAAGTTTAAATTATTGTTATTTATTTCATAAATTTTTATGCTCTATATGATAATTTATTTATTTTTGAAATCAATAGTTTTTTTGTTTTTATTGGTTTCAGAACTGTTCAAGAAAATCTCTAAAAATCTCTTTTGAAGTAGTTTATCAAGTTTATCTCAGTTATCATAAATAGGGAATATAAACATATTATAAAAACGCATTATTATATTCTGCATATCTTCAAATTTGTTAATATTTTCTTTACTAATATGTCATGGATAAAATATAATGATTGGATTAGTATTTATTTTTCCATTTGTTGATATTCTTTTGTACTTATGTAGTGTTTCAATAAAATAATCTGGGTTAGGAAAATCTAATTGACTTTTGTAATCTCTAAAAGATGAGAATTTTACATCGCAGATTATCAGTTGATTTCATATTTCTAGAGTAATATCAGGACTTAAACCATCTTTTCAATTTATTTTTTTGAATTGTTCTCATAAAAATTTGTAATCATTATCTTTTTGCCAAAAAGTATGATTTCTCATATTATTTGAATATATTTTATCTAGAAAGTAAATTTTTGTATTTTGACTATCCAAAAATCATTCTAGAAATCATTTTTTATGATTTTTGTCGTATGATATAATGTTTCTAGTTTTTTTATTATAAAGTTTGTCTTCTAATCTCTCTATAAAATTAACTCCTATTTGTTCTAAAAAAGTTTTAAATTGTAAAAAGCAATATATTTCATATATATAGGTAAAAGATTTGATATTATCATATCATATATCTATATTTTCTCTTATATTCTCTATTTTATAAGCCTTTGAGCTTATGCATTTCATTGTTTGGTTATATACTTTTATAAGTTCCAGAAATACAGGATGTTGATATATTTTTTGAGGGATTTCTAATTTCCTAGATTTTACTCATTCTTTTTTATATTTTTCTATAATTTTTTGAAAAACATTAGTATTTAGTCTTTTACTTATAGATTCTAATATATAAAGAATAGCTTGATTTTCTTTGCTATTATAGTTTATATAAACTTTTTCTATAGGAATCGGTTCCTCATCTGAAATTTCCTCCCATCATCATTTTTCTAGAATATAATTTTCTAATTTTTGATTTAAGGAATATTTTGATATTTCAAAATCTTTTTTTGCTATATATTTTTGTTTTATTTCCTTTATCGGAAAGTTTTTTGTTATTATTAATTGATTTGCTAAATCTTCTAATATTTTATTATTTATTGTTTCTGTTTTTTTGATAAATCATCATTTACTATCTATAATTGCTTCAGGGAATATGTAGTTTATATTATTTATGACTCTTTCTAAGAAACAATTGTCTATTATTTTTGATGGATATATAATGAAATTAGCTTTTCATAATTTTTTTATATTTTGTGTGAATATTCCTATTTCGCCTTTTCTTCTATGAAAGAAAAAATTATCTATTTTTGTTAAATCGTTATTGTATACACTATATTTTCCACCTTCTATAAAAAATATATGGCTTATAGGGTTTAAATTGATTTTCCTCTCTAATACTTTATTTTTGATATAAGAGTTTCATTTTTTAAAATTAATATAGCCTAATATTTCAGTATTTTTTATATTTAAAATGCTTTCATTTTTATCATAAGGAGTTTCAAATATAGCATAATTTTCTTGATAAAATTTATTAAAATCTAATTTATTATTTTCTTCTATATATTTACTTAATTCTCTTAATATAAAAAATTCTTCATTATTCTTTTTTATTTTAATTCATATTGTAAAGTTCAAAGGTTAAGGGATTAAGAGGTTAAAAGATTAAAAGCTTAATAAGCTTTTTAAGTCATTTTCCAGTAATTTATAAATTCTTCATTTAGTAGTTTTTCTATATCTTTGATAGCTATTTCTAAATCTATCTGTTTATTATATTTATGACATAGTTTGATTAGGTCTTGTAATGGTTTTTTATATTTATCTCCAAAAGTTAAAGGTAGTATTTTTTGTTGTATAGCAAATGATAAACTCAAAATTTCTATTTTGTCTATAAGTATTTGATAATACATTAAAGATTTTTCAGTTCTTTTTGATATTGGCCAAATTTCTTTAATTTTTTCTATAAATTTTAAGAGTTCTAAGCTTATAGTTTCTTTTCAAAGAATTTTAGAATCTCTTACTATATCTATATTAAGATTTAAAGTTCTTTCTTCTTCCTTATCATAGTTTTTATCTCACATATAACTCATCTTTATTATGTCGGATCTATCTAGTATTTTACCGCTAAAAGGTTCCGTAAACTTATCTATATTGGCTGTTCATATGATATATAGATTCTTAGGTATTTTATATCCAAAATAATGAATTCCATCATTTTCTTCTACCAGAAAGTTGTATTCTTTGATAAGTTCAATTTTCCTTTTTTTCAAGCTTTCTTCATCTGCATCAGAAATTTCTCCTACTTTTATAAAATTAGATGTTCCTTGATTTAATATTGTATCTATATCTAAAATATCTGGAAAAAACTTTTCTATATCCTGACTATTTATTTCATCCATAAGTAAGAAATATGGATTTTTCAAATCGCTATAAGCTTTATTTATAAATTTAGTAAGCCCATAAGGATCTACATAATTATTATTTAGTCTATCATACATTCATATAAATTTTTTACTACTATTAGTACTTTCTTTTATCACTATTTTTAATATATGTTTATTAGCATTATTCTGATATAGTCATATTACAAGATTCTCTACCAAAGCTGTTTTTCATATTCAGTTACCTCCCAATATAATCACCAACCCTCTGGATTTAAGGGAAATAAGAAGGTTAGCTAAAAAAATAGGTGATACTATATAAGAAGTTTCTTTTATTTTTTGATATAATTTATTTATATTGTTTATATAAGTTTTTTCAGATTTTTTTATAATATTATTTTTATTCATTTTTGTAATTTCTTGTCATATATTCATTTTTTTCTTAGCAAAAATTTCCCCTTTTAGTTTATCTAAGAAGAATACAGTAGTAACTACTATTATTACAATAGCTATTACAAAAAATAAAAGTTCTTTAGGGAATATTATAGAATCTGTAATATTTGCTTGCAATTGTCTTTCTATTTCAAAATTGTCTTGGTCAGTATTTATATTATTTTCTATAAGACTATCTATATCGAAAACATCATCTATTTGACCATCTTCTTTAGTGTTATCCGAATTTATCTTATTATTTATTGTGTTTTCTTGAGGTGTTTCATTTTTTTTACCTAATAATATTTTTGCTTTTCTTGTTGTTATTGACCATATATCACTACATTTAGGTCAATTACTATCCATACAAAAATTTACATATATTTTTTCTTTTCATTCACTTTCAATTTTTTCTAAAATAGTCACTATTATATCTATTCCTAGCTCATATCTTTCTTCATGTAAATTTTTCTTATAATTTATAGTCTTTTTGTTATTCATTTCAGGATTATCACTATAATACAGATTATATATTACATCTGTAGGAATATTAGATTTTGCCCAATCAATTACTATTTTATCATCTATTGTAGATATATTAAATTTCCAATTTCAAATATTGGTTTCTATTTGTCTTTTATCATAAAGAATATGTAATACTTCTTTATTGCAATAAATATCTTCATTATCTAATACTACACAGAGTCTATAATATCATTTTCTTAATAGAGTATCTAAATCTTCTACCCCTAATTCTTGTGTATATTTATTATCTTCATAGTAAATTAGATTGCTTGTATCTTCGTTATAGATTATGTTAGGGTCTGTAGGGGAATATATCATTTTATACCATTTAAATCTTTCTACTAATTGATAACTAGTTAATTCCCATTCAAATTTTTCATCTGTATAATTATAAGAGAATTCTATTTGGTCTGTAAGGCGGGCTCCCTGATCTATCGCATATACAGAAAATATCATATTAGATATGATTAATATAATTATATATAATAATATTTTTTTTATATACATTTAATTTAGATTTTGGTTTAAAGTTGTTTTTCCTTTTTAGTACTATTTAAATAGTCAAAATTCAGAGAGATCACTAAATTTTATTTATTTTTGAATTTAAGAGTGATTTTAAAATAACTAATAGTGATTAATTTTTCTTTATTTTTTTGATTAATTTTATGGGATTTTTTTTAAATAAATCTATTAATATATAGATATATTAAATTAATTTTAAATATTGTACATATTTTCTTATATTTGTAAAGCCCAAAATGTTTGATTTTATTTTGAGAATCTCTCTCTCTATATTAGAGTTACTATTTATAATAGTAGTTTTTATCTAAGCTATTAAGCTAAATATTTACTGCATATAATTTAAACTTAAAAAAGTCCTTGCTTTTTTTAGAAATATATGTATAAGGGGAAGACATATATCTATCTGTTAGATATATGCTAACCATTAAGTCTTAACAAAAGAGGAGTTTTTAGTATGCGTAAGAGGATTTTGAAGTGTGTGCTTGTAGCCAGTATTGGTCTAATGAGTGCATCTGCATATGCTATACCCGTAAGTGGTGATTTATCATTTGGTGGCGTTATAGCAGCGGTGGATCAGAACGATGTTTCTACCGATTGGCTGTCTGCAACTGGAGTTAATTTTATTAATGACATTACTACAGGAGCAACTGGTGACTTTGCTGCTTCAGGAGTAGGATTCGCTACTGATTTCTACACTTGGGTATCAGCTCTCCAATTTACTGACACTAATTTTGACCTTTTCGGCGTTGGTGGGTTCACTTTTGAACTAGCTGAGATGAATGTGGTAAGTAGAACTAATTCTTTCCTTTCAATGGATGGATTTGGTGATATGTCAGGAAATGGGTTTGATAATACCAGGTATGATTGGTCGTTTTCTGCAGATCGTACAGGTGGTAATTTTGGAGCCTTTTCTTCAACACTCACGGCATCAGCTGCACCAGTTCCTGAACCTGCAACTATGTTGCTGTTCGGTACAGGTTTAGCCGGTCTTGTCGGAGCCAGACGGAAGAAAGCATTAAAGAAAGGATTGAAGAAAGTATAATTCTTTCACATTATTAATATTTAGCAAAGGACTGGGTTTCCCAGTCCTTTTTTTGTCGTATAAGATTTTGAATCTTTAGTTACCGCTAACCATTATTTTGCAATAAAAAATGTCGGGATATCCCACTTCGTTACACTATGCGGGACTATATAAAAAATTACGGAAATAATCCCAGTTGATATCTTTCCCCGAAAGGCTTATTTTATAAATAATAAATTATCTATACTACTGCACCAGCTTTATAAAAAAGGTAGACAAACTCTAGTTTAGAACTAAGAAAAGTCAAGAATAAATTTTGCAGAAACACTTGAAAAAGCAAGAAAAATAAGTATAAAAAAAGCACTGAA
>Ga0208901_1000682_pt1 | contig 13192 bp, 9 predicted proteins | sample AntAceMetag02UKF_FD_184764 | JGI IMG/M metagenome (GOLD analysis project Ga0208901, IMG submission 184764) | Saline lake microbial communities from Ace Lake, Antarctica - Antarctic Ace Lake Metagenome 02UKF (SPAdes) (version 2) | ecosystem: Environmental > Aquatic > Non-marine Saline and Alkaline...
TGTTTATTAAAAATTCAAATAATTGTCCTTTTTGTAATCAAAAAGTAGAAAATAGTTCTATAATAGAATCTTATTCTAATTATTTTAATGATGAATATAAAAAACTTACAAAGGATATTGAATCTATAATAAAAAATCATGCTATGAAAGACATATCATTAACAGATTTAATAATAGAAATAAATAAAAAAACAGTTAATAATTCAAGTAAATTAGGGAAGTTTGAAAAATATTTTGATAATAAGGATGGATTATTAGAAATAACTGATCTTTCTATTTTAAAAGAGAGTTTTGGAAAAATAAAATCTAAATTACAAGAAAAACAAAAAAATGTTTTAGATAAAATAGCTATTAAATGTTTAGATGACTTTAGAAGCATTATAAATCAAATAAGTGAAGATTTTATTAAATATAATTATAATATAACTATTATTAATAATAATATTAAAGCTTTTAAAGAACAGTTGATAGACAATCAAGGTGATATAGACGGTTTAAAGACAAAATTAAAGATATTAAAACTTCAAAAATTAAAAGAGCATATTGCAGTTAAGGAATTCATTCTTTCATATAAGAAATCTGAGCAAGAAAAAGAGTATTTAAATAAACAACTTAAAAGAAAAAAATACAATTTACAGGTTTATAATACAGAAAATATCAAAGAATACGCTAACAATACAAATCATTACTTAAAGTTGTTAAATTCTAATATTTCTATTAAATGTAATATAAAATATAATTGAAGCTCTAAACTTCCAGTTTTAAATTTTAATTTAATGATTGATTGAAATCTAATATGAACAAAATTTAAATATTGTTTAAGTGAATGAGATAAGAATACTTTAGCTTTAGCTTTTTTCTTTGCGAGATTGAAAGCAGATAAAAACATAAAAGATAAGATAGTTGTAGTTGATGACCCTATAACTAGTTTAGATAGAAAAAGACGTAATAAAACAATTGATACGATAAGTTCTTTTGCTTTAGATTGCAAACAACTAATACTTTTGAGTCATAATGATAAGTTTTTGTATGAATTTAAAAAAAAGATAGAATGAAGATGAATTACTGATTTAAAAGTACTTAAGATTTCATATTGAAATATAGGTGAGTTCGATATAGATAGTGAATTAAAAAATAAATATTTTAAACTTATAGATGAAATAGAGTTTTTTTTGGATAATCCAGGTAAAATTAGTAGTTCAGATAAAATAAAGAATCTAATTAGGTGTTTTTTAGAAGATACAATAAAATATAGATATTATAAAGACATAAGAGAAACTAGGTGACTTGGAAGTATGATTAGAAAACTTAAATTAGGAGATAGTGAGTTTAAAGAAAAAAAATCACTTATTATAGAAGAATTAAATAGTTTGAATGAATATTCAAGATCTGGAAATCATGGAGATAGTTATAATGAACATATAAATGAATGAAATAATATTGATGAGTCTTTCTGATATTTAAAGCAATGTTATGAGCTTGTTTTTTTAAGAATGTAATTTTCGAACCTACTACTCATAGCCGAACCAACTATTAAATTATAACTAGAGTAGTTTGCAATAGATGGAAGTATAGTAAAAAAATACTTTCCAGAGTTTAATGAATGGTATTCAAAAAAGATTGAAATCTACAAAAAACAAAGCCCAAAAAAAAGAAATAAAAAAAGTTTAAACGATAACACTAATTTAAAACCACATTCCAACACCCCTCCCATAACAAGAATTCTTCTCACTTGACAAACCACAAAACCTAATTATAATTATCTCAGTTTTATTTTTTAAAACTGAAACAAAATGACAACAAAATATCAGCAAACTCTACTAAAAGGTAAGTTTTGTAATGATAGGAAAGACCTACCTGACTCTCTCAAAGAGCATGAAAAAGATGTTGTACTCAAATTTAGATATTGCTTCACCCCCAAATGATTTGAAGCATATATTTCTAAATATTTTGAAAATATATACGAATATACCATGACAAAAAAAGGTAGGGGAGTGAAAGATCAAGGAGTGGATATCAAATGATACAAAATAGTAAATAAAAAGAAACTTAATATTTGTATGCAATGTAAAAAATATAGCAAAAGAGTATGAGAAAAAGAGATGTTGAAATTTTATGAATATACAATAGATAAGTGTAGTCATAAAATATTTATCACATCTAGTCAGTATACACAAAAGGCTAGAGCTTTTGCTAAGAGAAAAAATATCAATCTTATAGGACTTAGAAAATTAGTAGATATGGAAAAATCATTTAGAATAGATGATTTTATATTGAATAGTGTTTTCCAATGAAACAATGATTTGATAGATCTAGATAATTATAAACTTATATACAAATTTATAGAGGAAAATAAGGAGCTTATAAATAAAGTAGTAAAAGAAAAAGTAGAAGAGGAATTCAAAAAATTAGATACAGATATTCAAAAATTAAAAGATGAACAACAAAAAGAAGAATTAGAGGCTCTGAGACAAATTAGGCTAGAGTTTTTGGCTTTGGAAAAACAAGTAAGAAATGTTAGAAAAGAAATAGCAATCAAAGAATGAATCAATGAGTCAGAAGTTTTTCCTGATCAAGTTTTTAATTTACTTATCAAAGATAGACCAAGTTTGATTTTAGAGTTAAGCTGTTATACTATCAATCAAGAAATAGTGGATAAATATGGAGAACAAATATTAGATAGTTTGAGTTTGAATTAGATTAAATATATTTATTTATATATAAATTTAACTACTAAAACCAAAATAAAAAATGGAAGCTTTATCTTTAGATTTACCTAATGAAGAATGCATAGAAAGTAGCCCCAAAGGATACACTATGTTAGCAGCTATTCGTAAAGACACATCCCAAAATCTTCTAGTTACTTGATGTCCAGGAAGTGGAAAAACTATTATAGCTATCCGCAGATTTCAAAGACTTCTAGACCAATGAAAAAATGTTTATATGCTGGTTTATAATAAACTTCTCTCTATGCATCTGGAATCTTCTTTGCAAGAAGAAATTAGAACATTAGATAGTTTTTATGGTCATATAAATTATAAATTAGAACAAGAATTAAATTGATATATAAGTGAACTTTCTGAAGATGAAATCAAAAAAACTTTTGAGGCTTATGTAGAGAAGTTTGGAAAGATAGATGCTGTAGTTATAGATGAATGACAAGATTTTCCAGAGAAAATTTATCGTAATTTACAAATTCTTTTCAATCATATCAGTGTATTTGGAGATGATCTTCAGAGAATAAATGAAAATAGTTCTAGTTCTGAACAAATAGAGGAGAATTTAGATCCATTTAGGATAGAGTTTAATAGGAATTTTAGGAATACACCTGAGATATGGGAGACTTGTAAACAATTTGTACCTATGAGTGAAAGAGTCCAAAGTAGAGCTACTTCAGATGATTTGATAAGTGCTTTGGAAGGAGAGCAAGTACTCAAATTTAATGATGACTGAGCTGAGTATAAAGAACCATTATGATTGGTAATGAATATATTAGATAGACATAAAGATGATGAAATAGGTATTTTTATAAATACTATAAAAAATATAGATGATTTTTCATTTCAATTATGAAAAGTGGGGGAGGTAGAGCATGCCAAATATCATAGTAAAATACCAGATGAAGAAGTTCAACTTGCTTCACCATTTATAACTACTTATAAATCACTAAAGGGAATGGAATTCGATGTTGCTATTCTTTTTATACCTATCTTGAAAAAAAACACTTTTCCAAAAAAAGAGAAGTTTGTAGCTGCTACTAGGGCTAAGAAAAAACTTTATGTAATATATACCAACTAATTTCCTTTATAACAATAACAAAATATTATGTTTGATATAGAAAACAAAAATAAAGAAGAAATCATATCCTATCTATCCGAGAATCTTAGCCAATACAAGAAAAATCTAAATCTAAAAGCTACCGAATTTCAGGAATTCCAAGAGAAATATATTCCCTTCGTAGGTGGGATTATGTTGAATTATTTCCTAGACGATAAGCCGGAGACTATCAATGCTATATTTCTAGAGATTATGAAAGTCGCTATCTCTATAAGTTTTAGAATACAAGATGAATGAGATATTATCACATACTTGAATTATTTCTCGTCAGGTATATACAAGAAGAAAATTATGGCTATGATGCAATTTAGGTTATTGGACAATCCTGAAAAACAACTACCACTAAAATTTGACAAAGTTGCGTGATTACTCCAAGATGTAATAGTCCAGGACGACTCTCAACTCACCAATGCTATAGATATACTCAAAGAATATTTTGATAAGGTATTTTCACAAGACTATTACCAAAACAACACAAATAGAGCGAGTTTTATTTCTACGATAAAAGAAAACCAAAACTATATATTTTTCTTGAACTATGAAGAGTTCACTCAGTATATAGATGAGAAGATAATTCCATCTGAAACGCTAGAGAAGATAGAGAAAATAGAAGCTCAAATAGAGGAAATAGAAGATATAGAAATAGAGGCAGCAACAGAATGAGAAATAGACAGAGAAGTAAAATTAAAAGGAGAAAGAGAGGAAGAAATTAAATCAGATCTTTTGAAAGAGTTGGAAGAAGTAGAAAGAAAACATGTAGAAGAACTTAAGAAAAAAGATGATGAAATAATAAGACTAGCAGAAAATAGAATAGAAACCCCTACTTCTATCAATATATGAATTATTTGACCAGAACAATCAGAAAAGAAACTAAAAAATATAAGTAAAGAATTTTGGGAACAATGGTATAATGTTGAAGTTACACATAGGTATTACGGGGCATGGGGGAAAGATGAAAGTCAAGTATCTATATTTACTATAATTGAGAATGATATTGTAATAGTATGACCTAATGACCATGTTTGGAAAGATATTCCAAAAGATAGAGCAGGGAGTAAAGATGCAATATGTTCTTTTATAAAAAATGAGAAAGATAAGAATGGGAAACCAATCTGTAAATATATGTACAAAGCTGTTCCAGAATGATCTAGAAAAAACCCTAAGCTAACGAAAAGTTTAGTGCAAAATTTAGTAACAGAATGAGTGGAAGCTTATCTGAGAGAAAGGAAGAATGATGATGTGATTTTTTCTTCGTAGGGTGGAGATATCTAATAAAGGGGGTCAAAAATAGTAGAATAATTGATTATGAGTCTATCATATGATAAATTTTTTAAATAAATTTATACATCTCTCTCTCTATTCCACTGAATTATTTTAAAAAACCAAGAGAAAACTATAAAAAACTACAATTTCTATACTAAAAAACAATAAAAATGTAAGATTTTACTATAAAATCTAACTTTTTTATATAAAAAATGTAAAAAAACTTGATTTTTCTTTACATTTCAATATAATTACTTCAGAATTTTATATAAATAATATTCAAATCAATGTTCAAAGAAAATATTATTGAAATGATAAAAGAACTTAGAAAAGAAACTAATGTTTCTCAAGAAGATTTAGCTAACTATATTGGAGTAAGTAGGGTTACCTATGTAAATATAGAAAAAGGTAAAAGAAAGCTAAAAGAAATGGAAGCTAAAAAAATAGCAGATTTTTTTGAAACTCCTATGAGTTATTTTTTGGAGGATTCAAAAGACTCAAAAGACATAAATGATGAAAATTATAAACTGAAACAACTGATTCTTTACATAGTAGAAAAAACTCAAGATATACCAAGTTTTGGAAAAACTGTCTTGAATAAGCTTTTATATTTTAGTGATTTCAATCATTATGAATGGACTTCAGAATTGATCACAGGAACTACTTATAGAAAACTTCCTTATGGTCCCGTTCCAGAAAATATTACGGAAGTCCTTGAAGAGATGCAACAAGATTTTGAGATTGCAATCATAGAAACAACTTACCATAATTATACCCAACAAAAAATCATCCCCTTACAAAAAGCTGATCTAAATTTCTTGGATGAAATAGACGAAGTATCTGAAAAAGAATGTACTCATATGAAATGATTACCTAAAGCTATTGAAATCATAGACAATGTATTGGATAAGTTCTCTCACTTCAAAGCTAGTGAAATAAGTGACTGGTCTCATAAAGATAGTCCTTATAGATGTGCAAAAAAGATAGGAGATGAGCTAAGACCAGGATTAGTTTTTTATAGAAGTGAAAGTTTTATAACTAATCCAAATAATTTATAAACTATGATATTCAAAAAATTAAAAGAATTTAAAAAGGAATTCAAAAAACTTTCAAAGAAATATCGTAGTTTATCTGATGATTTTATAGATTTAGAAAATTTATTGGAAATTAGTCCAATTTGAGATATCTTACCTGAAAATCATATAGTTCAAATATCTTGATTATGAGAGAAAATAGAATGAGATTTTTATAAAGTAAGAAGATTTTATTGTAAAACTTTAAAATCAAAATCAGATATTAGGATTATATACAAATATTCTATAGAAACTGATATTATAGAATTTTGTGAGATAAATTTTATTGAAATATACCACAAAAATCAAAGGTCAAATCATGATATAGAGAGAATCAAAAAACATTATTCCAAATAAATAAATCTCCCCTTGAAAAAAATAAAAAATGGATTATAATTCAAGTAATATTCTAACATACATTTTCAAAACACAAAGTACTAAAATATATATTTTATATATTTTCGCTTTCATATAATGCTAAAATCTATAATAGGCAGGTTTTTTGGCAAGGAAGAATGTATTAAACCTAAGTCTCTCAAATGAGAAGTAATAGAATGTAAAGGAAAGAAACTCTTAGCTAACTATTTTTTCAATAATTGAATTAATTATGATTATAATGTTCCAGTAAAGGGTGGATTTTTGAAAAAAACAATTGGAACCTGTAGTTTCTATCTTCCTAGGTATGATGCATATATTTTATATTGTTGTAATAAACCTGAGTGTAGTAAAAAAACTAAAAAAATGGTTAGAAAATTTAAAAAAAAATGACTTAACTTTATTCCATTGTATCTTGAAGAATTGAATCATTTAGATGATGTTTTGAAAACTAAGTTAGAAAAAATATTATGAAAGGAATTTGTAGTTGTAGGGACCTAAACGACATTTTCTAGAAATAGATATTTTACTATTTTTTTTCTTGTATTTCAAATATTTTTATAAAAGCATATAGCTGACCTAAGTAGGGTTGGTTCTTTTTTTTAAATAAAAGCTTGAAAATAGGGGAGTTTAGATTATAATGCAGGACGATTAATTTTATATTTTATTATATATATATACAGATGGATAACGAAGTAGCAAAGGAAATTAGAAGTTTCAAAAGATGGTTTATTATAATGGCGCTTATATTTCTAGTACCATATCTTGTTACTATGGGATTAGTTTCTTATAGTTCATATACCGCTTACAATGCTGTACAAGATCTTGAAATTCCAAAATTGAATGCAGAGATTAGTAATACACTAAATACTAACCTAAATGAATTTATCAATTCAGCAATCAATAACGCATTGTCTGGAAAAACAAGATAAATTAGAGACTATATTTGAGACACCAAAAGATACTATTACTTCCCAGTAGTAGTATTTTTTATTTGTTTTGATTTTACATTTTTATAATAACTATTGACTTTTGTGGATAAAACTATATATAAATACTACTAAGATAAATAACTATAAAGGAGGGTTTATATATGGATCTTATGTTGAGTGTCGATATAATGAGTGCTTTAATATTTGGTGGATGGGCTGCCAATATGAAAAAACAAACAGGTACTCTTTTCTGGATGATATTGCTTGTATCAGTGAATTTTTTTACAGGGGATACGATAGGGGTACTGTTACTTTTTATGGGATTTTTCTTGGAAGATGTCTGTCCTATCTTCAAAGAGAATGCTCCTCTCACAACTACTTCATGATGATGAATTCATCGCTTATAACTTCTGGGGTTTGCCCCGGAAGTTTTTTTTAATATACGAAAAATAGAAAAATATCGTCATATTGAGCGGTAGCGAAATATCTCCATTACAAACGAAAAAGAGAAAGAAATATGTATCGAGGTTAGGGGTTTGAATCTCGTTATTTTTTACTTTTAATGGAGATTCTTCGTTTGCTCTACTTTTCTAAATAAAGATTCACTCAGAATGACGATTTTTTTTCTTTTCTAACTTTTTTCTATATTTTTCTATACACAAATAGATAAAGTGGATGTAGGGAAAAGGGTCTTTAACAGTTAATTAGTTTATATATAAAAATATAAGGAGGAAGTTATGGATAAAGATACATTTATAGGAAGTATTGGTTTGGGTATTTCACTAGGAGTTATATTAGGTGATTTTGTCGATATAAAAATTCTTGATAATTTTACAAATATCTATTATATACCTATATTATTAGGTATCCCTGGGCTTGCTATGGGTTTGGGTATAAAGTTTCTAACTAATGATGAATCTAGTAAGTTACTTGGAAGAAGGTTTATAAATTTTTCAACTGGGATGATAGTTTTAACGATTATAAGTTTTTTCTTTTTTAGTATGTTTAATTTTTTACAAAAAAAAGATACTTTGGAAGGTAAAATACTTGAAATTTCTATCATGAAAAGAAAGCTAAACTCTCAATTAATTAATTTAGAAGAAGGAGAAGAGACTTATAGAACAAGAGTTAAAGTATTGATATCCGAAATTAATGTAGAAAAAAGAATGTATAATATTTCTTCATTATCAAATGCAAACGACAGAATTAACTACAATATGAAGTTGATACAAAATGCAGATGCTTATCTTACAGAGGTACTTCGTCTGAAAAGAAGTACTAAATCAGGTATAGAAGAGTCTGTTTTCCTAGAAAGAATGCTTGAAGATAAGCAAACTATGAAGGATTTGATAGGGACTAGTAAGGTTTTGGGTAAGGATATAGATTCTCTTTTGAAGAACTACAATCCTTATACAGAGAAAATAGCAATCAATCCTGAAAATCTTAGATTGAAATCTTTGGAAGAGATTTGGAAACAGGTTGAAGAAACTCCCAAAACCACTAAATCAAAGGATAATAGTAAAAATCAACTTATTGAATCCAAAGTCATAGACATCTCTTATACAGAGGCTTTAATTAAAAAAATGGAGGGGAAATGGAAAGAAATCAAAAGAAGTGAATCCAGCTCTAATCTAGGTATAAAAGATATAAGGCTTATGGAAACTTGGAGTAGTCTTATAGAAGAACAAAAGAAGGCTTTTATAGATGAAGCTAAAGAAACTGGTAATTGGGGTTATCATGCTGATTTATTTGGTAGATTATCAAAATTAGATGGCTCTTTTTACAGAGTAATAAAGCGATTCAATAACGGTAAATCTAATCAGAAAATGGATAGGAATGAATTAGAAATTCTAATTAAAGATTGGGAGGAAAAGTTAAATGAAATCAAAAGAAAAGAATCTATCACCAATCTAGGTATAGAAGATATAAGGCTTATAAATTCTTTGAGTAGGATTATATCTTCTAAAGCCTTTGATCTTTATGATGAGATTATAGATATAGATGAAGAGAAAGATAGTATTGATTTGTTTAATAGAATATACAGTTTGTATGATGCTTTTCTAGAAATAACAATGAGGTACTAAAAACCTAAGACTAGACTATTAATAATAATTAGTATGATATAACAATAGTTTAAATTCTAAAACATAAGACGGAGGTATATCCTCCGTCTTTTTTTCTAACTTTTTTCAATATTTTTCTTTACACAAATAGATAAACTGCATACAAGGGAGATTCTTTAACAGGAAATATTAAATTATAATTAATTATTATATAGGAGGGGAGTATGAAAAAATCTGATTGGTTTTTAATTTGTTTATTCTTGTTGTTATTTAATGCTACTGCAATAGGAATTTGGTTAGGAATCGAAAATACTAAAGGAGTAAATTTTGCGTTATATATACTCTTTCTTTTGATTGGAACTATTTCTTTTTCTTTTATTGCCAATGCTAAAGAAAATAGTATAGTATATCCTATCTTTTTTTCTGCTTTCTTTTCAGCTATATTTAGTGTTTTATTGTCAGAAGCTGGATTTATTCTTTATTTTGTTTTGATAGCTATTCATACACTATGTGTGAGTACGTATTTATCTCAAAATAAGGAAAACTATTCTAAATTAGGTTTGATGCTTGAAAAAAAAACAGAAATATTTTATTTGTTTTTTTTATTATGTATTTTAAGTTATTATTTCTATAATATAAAAGGAGACAATATTATGGGGCTTATATCTATTTTGTTTTGGATTTTTTCTATCATAAGTTTATTATTTTGTATAGTATTGATAATTAAGAAATGGATTTTTGATAATGAAAAGATATCAGGATTTTTAATTTTTTTCTTTGTTTTGTCTTTGTTGAATTCATATGCATATTGTCTTGTATATGCTACTACAGTAAAAGATGTAATTCCTCAAACTATTAATGATCGCTCATATCTTTTTGAAAATGATACTGAAGAAGGAGTTTACACTTCCAGTTTCAAAGGAAATGCAGAGAAAACTCCTAAGTATCAATTGGATAATGAAGAAGCTGTTTATGTTTCTCTATCTCAATCAAAGTTTGCAAATGATGTTTCTACTTCTAACTCTGAACAAGAAACTGTAGATCAAGAGGAAAGAAGATTGAAAAGAGAGCTTAGGAATAAATTTTCTTCTCTTTCCAAATCAGATACTGATTTTATTGCTGAGTATTTGAAAGAAAGGACTACTAATAATCGTGCTTATTTCGGAACTTTAAGTACTTTGAATGGTAATATTATCAATCTGATACTCAAGTCTAGAAAAGAAAGCTATGGTAGCATATCTTCAGGAGACACTAAGATACGCTATAGTAACACAGGAGTTTTTTATGAAAACGATATTCCTGTTGATTCTGAGAATACAAAAATGTCTGTTTTGAGGGAACTGGAAAAAATTCAAACCCAAAGACAACCCAAGACTAAGAGTCAACCTAAGATTCAAGCTAAGACTCAAACGCAAAAGAGTTATGATGTAGAAGAATCTCCAAAACCCAAAGTGAAGTCTCGAAGTAAAGAACTTCTAGGGATATTGGATATGAGAGGCAAATTGAATAGACAACTCAATTTGATTTCTATAGCACAGGATGACTACAGTAGTAAAATGTCTAAATATAAGAAGGAGATACGAGTAGAAAAACAAAAGCATAATATTACATTATATTCTGATATTACAAAAAGAATAGTCAATAATATGCTTTTGATTCAAGAGATAGACGCTTACAATACCAAACTTAGTGAGCTTAAAAAGGTTACAAAGAGTGGTTTGGAGGAATCTGTCTATATGGAACGAAGACTAAATCTAAAGGAGAATATGGTAAGTGTGACAGGCAGTACAAAATCTTTGGGTAAAGATATAGAGAAACTTCTAAAGAAGTATGATTCTTATACAGAAGACTTTGTAATCAACCCTGAAGAATTGGAACTCAAGCCTTTGGATGAAATCTGGAAACAGATAGATTCATAGGATGAAGGAAGTATTTGTTTTAAAACCTGTATTTAAAGGTTAAATTTATAGACGGAGGTATATCCTCCGTCTTTTTTTCTAACTTTTTTCTATATTTTTCTATCTGTAAATATATAAACTGCATACAAGGGAGATTCTTTAACAGGAAATATTAAATTATAATTAATTATACGATAGGGGGATATAGTATGGAAAAGAAAAAAATGGATTGGGATTTTTTGTGGGAAACTTTATTAGCTGCTGCTATGTTGGATGTTTTTTTGTTTTTAATATGGGATAGTAAATCTATGAATTTAATTGGAGTGACTTTCTATGAATCCTTTATATTTATACAAATCATCACAGCTTCGTTTATTGTTTTTCTAGCTTTGCTTTCTTATCTTAAACTTTTTGGAGGGAAATCTAAAAAGTTTGCAGAATTTATTAGTTTGCTAATGATCCTTGTTTTTTTTGATTTAATAGCAGTGGGATTATGGTTTGGCATAGAAAATACTATAGATTTAAGTTTTTACTTATATCTTGCATTACTTTTCAATGGAAATGTTTCTTTATTTATTTCATCATATGATGACCATAAAAAATATGAAGATGAGGTGTCTTTTATTTTAGGCTCTACATCTTGTTCTCTTATTGTTACATGGTTATTTTCTACATGGATTGTATTAGTTTTTTTCTCTATTATAGCTATTCATTTAGGTTTTCTTTTTGGATATTTAAGGAAAAAAGATTTCAAAATTCGTGGGGAGAATCCATTTTTGCAAATACCTGTTAATTTATATCTTATGGTTTTAGCAGCTATTTGTCTTTATTTCTTCTACCCTACGAAAGGTAGTGGTTTCATATTTCTATGTTTTGGAAGCTTTTTCTGTTTAAATTCATTGATTTGTATCATTTTATTTTTTCGGAATTTGTTTTCCAAAGAAATAAATTTACCATTTAGTTTTCTTTTGAATCTTTTATTTGCTGTAATATCAGCATCTGTATTTCTTTATATTTATAATACAGATTTCAAAGAGCCAAAGGCAGAGATCGTTTCTAAAAAAGTTGTTGTTTTGAAAGAACAGAAAAAATCTATTCCTAGCTCCAACAATAAACAAAAGAAGAATTTTAAAGTTATATCATACTATTCTGGTGTTCCTATTCAGTTAGTAGAATCTAAAGTATCTACATTGAAAGAGAAGAAAGAAAAGAGTCCAAAAGCTCAAGAATCTTATGATTTTCAAGACTATTCAAAGATTGAAAATGTACATAGAATTCAAGCTTCTAAGTCTAAGGTTGTAATAAAAAAACCTGAGAAAGATCCTCGAAATAAAGAACTTCTAGGGATATTGGATATGAGAGGCAAATTGAATAGACAACTCAATTTGATTTCTATAGCACAGGATGACTACAGTAGTAAAATGTCTAAATATAAGAAGGAGATACGAAAAGAAAAACAAAAGCATAATATTACAAAATATTCTGATATTACAAAAAGAATAGTCAATAATATGCTTTTGATTCAGGAGATAGACGCTTACAATACCAAACTTGATGAACTTAAAAAGGTTACAAAGAGTGGTTTTGAGGAATCTATCTATATGGAACGAAGACTAAAGCTAAAGGAGATCATGGTAAGTGTGACAGGCAGTACAAAATCTTTGGGTAAAGATATAGAGAAACTTCTAAAGAAGTATGATTCTTATACAGAAGACTTTGTAATCAACCCTGAAGAATTGGAACTCAAGCCT
>Ga0208901_1000684_pt1 | contig 13116 bp, 12 predicted proteins | sample AntAceMetag02UKF_FD_184764 | JGI IMG/M metagenome (GOLD analysis project Ga0208901, IMG submission 184764) | Saline lake microbial communities from Ace Lake, Antarctica - Antarctic Ace Lake Metagenome 02UKF (SPAdes) (version 2) | ecosystem: Environmental > Aquatic > Non-marine Saline and...
TCGAAATAAAGGCCGACCTTCAAGGCGGGGCGGGCGGCTTCCAAGTCTGCTGTCTGAATAAATGGACTTTGGATTTGGTTTCTTGTGAAACTTTCGTCACCAACAAAGGCGATAACGAGGTTGATGAAGAACAAATGCTAAAATTGGAAATCCATTTGACGACCGTGTCCTCGAATGGCATGTTGCTCATCGCCTTGTCAAGTATTGGAAATGCATGCATCAATTCTAACTCTATATTCTTTTCCAATACACAAAAGATGATTCAATTAAAGGGCGGTTCGCCGAACGCCATAATAAATACGTTACTTTCTGAAAATGCGGGTTATTCTATAATCTTCATGGGAGGAAGTCTTCCCGAAGAGTATCCTTATTTAGAGCCGGTTAGTACAACCATAGAAGCTAAAAGCGATTCTAACGCGGCAAGTGATCCATTGGGCAAACTGAACAGTCATCTAAGACGTGATGCAATAGGTGCTTTTTTTCCAAAACCCTCGATCTCGGGGCCGTTTGGCAATACGGACAATCTGTTCCCTCCAAACAGCGATTTCCATGATGTGTTTTGGAACGAATCAAAAGACTGGCCTTTTCCGGATCAGACGAAGGATGATCAAAAAAGGGCTTTTGAAGCTTTGAGCGATTATATTGCTGCCGATGCTAAATATAGGAAGCATAAAGACAGGGTATGTTTAAACATACGAAACCTGTACACTTACGATTGGGGTTGGGACGGTGTACCAGGTACGATTGAAAGTATGGTTTATGAAAAAATCCCGGACAACGACGTATTTAGCAAAGAGACCTTTACGTCTATTCAAGATAAGCTTTATCATGAGACCCTGCTCCTATCCAAGCTATATGATTTCTTCGTAAATGATCTTCAAAATCAGTTCTATGCCCAACTATTCGGAGAAAGTGCCTCTAGCATCGAATATCTCTATCACAATCTTTTGGGGGAATTGAAGCTTGAGCAAGACAAAGAGCAGGACAAAAGCATGTCCATCTTTAAATGTATCTCTTGTTTTTTGGGTATGGCCTCTTTACTAGAGGAAACACTTAAACCGATTTACGAAGTTTCACATATATTGACAGAATCCGCTGAGGTGTTCATAGACCAACCCACTGAGAATAACCAAGATCCCTTCGTTACCCTAAATGAAACAGCGTCCGATTTGTGGAAAACATTCGGCAAAAAGATGCATGACGATTATTTTATTCTAGAATACACTTTTTGTGTGTTAGTGGGTAATTATGCTAAAATGGAATACGTTGCAAATAAAAGGGAGAACCTCGAACCAGGTTGGATCTGGGACCTGGAAAAAGTGAATGAACTTGTCGAAAAATCGAAGGCCGCATTTAATGCGTTTTTTTTACAAACCCTATTACCGGTTGCTTACAGCATTGAAATAATGCCCGCGGTCCTCTATCAAACCCCCCATGACTTCTGCTGGTGTGAATGTATGCATGCCGGTTGTCATTTTGAATCTCACAGACCTCCAACACCGCCCGAGGCCGCTACTTATTGCCAATACGGCGAAAATCCAGCGGTATTTAACCTTTATTCTCTGGTCCATAAAGAGCATAGCAGCCATTACATGGATGATTCAGGTCTACTCAATGATGTGGCCGGTGTGTTTGATAAAGATTATTTATTTACCCGATGGCCTTTTCATAGAGACACGCGAAGGGGTTGGGACCATAAGCCCTGCAACCTCCACCAGTGGGAGTGTAATTATGATGCTCACGCAGATGGTGAGTGTTGTGCAAACGAATAATTATAAACTTGCACGGAAGCGCCATATTCAAGGTCCTCAGAATTCATCCCAAAAGGTTTCAGGCAAAGGAGAGCCTGACGGGAACGGGTGGGTATGGGATCTGAAGGAAATTGAACACTGTTCTTTACCTTTTAGCAGAGGTCTTGAAAGCTCAGCACCTAATTATTGCCTAAGGTGAAAAGGATGCTGATGCTTTGGGAGATCTGATTTTCGTTCCCACCGCCTGCCCCTGCCCCATGGGCGTCAATAGATGGAAGGAAGCCTATCATGACGCCCTGAAGGGCAAAAATATTCTTCTCATACCCGACAACGACGAAAAGGGTCGGGAGCATATGGAAAAGGTGGCAAGCATACTGAAGCGTATTGTGAAAAACATAAGATCCATTGACCTTTGAGGGCAGGATCAGAAATGGTCCTGCCTTTCTTTGAAACCAAAATTCCGGCTATTAGATGCCGAAAGATTGGTGCGACAATATTGTTTTTTGTTCCAGCGCATAATTCAAGGTTTGTTGAGTAATCCCGGCAAAAACTGTGATGCCGACTTACCGATATTTTTCTTGAATCCATTTCCCACCTAAATTGTTTTGCATACGAAGCAATCTTCGGAATACAGAATGGCTGCTGATTGCTAAAGTTCAGATCATGGATGGACTGTGATATCATCGTTAAGAGGGGAGCGAACTGAGGGTTGAGAGATGCATGGAACTGACAGTTTTTTGGATGACATAAGACTGGCAATATCTCCAACGTACATTGGTTTTGGTGTATCTGATATTACTGCTATTATGTTGCGAGTTGGCTTAACCCGCCGAAAGCAATGACGAATTCGGATCGTCCTTTGGATATCCTAATTTTGATTTAAAATCAAGGGTTTGTCCCAAGTTTTGATTGCTCTAAAAAAAATTCTCACAACATAACAATGGCCCCGCGAAAACACTCCTCCTATGGTCTTTTATGACGGGGAATATGCCCTGGAGGCGAAAACAAGAAGCAAATCCAGTATAACCAACCTGAGAAGTACAAGAATAATATACAAAGTAAAAGAATAATATGAAAAGTAAAAGAACTTTTTCAAAGTTTTCTTATTTCAAGGAAAAAGGTACATAAAATCACGCAACATAATAATACACGCAACATAACTGCTATATATCTGGAATTAAAACGATAAATAGCCAACCACAATATATGGTGGTTCGGTCCCAGAAAGTTAAGGGCTCAGAAATGGCCTTTGACACGATTTCAAGCGCTATACCGGATCGAGATGCATAGTTGGCTGCGTGCCTGTGACGATTGTGGTGGTTGATATGGACCTAAAAAAGATTCCCTCCTTTTTTGCTGAATATTTCTTCTGAGCTGCTCGGCAACTTGCTGCGGAAGGAAAACGGCTTCGTCTTCTCTGCCGCTTTTGGGATTTCGGGTGATGGCACTTACGGTCTTCGATCTTTGCAGAATTCTTTCCAGATAGGTTTGTCGATGGTGACCGTTTGTCGTTCTAATTTTTCCGACAGGAGCGACGTTAAAGACGTACCTTTATTTATAGTTTGTGTTTTTTTAATTGGATAGGGAAGGTGGGTCATGGGCTTGTAAGTTATTGAATCCACTGGTATGCCTTAGGGTTCGACTCCCGCCGCCTCCACCATTTTTATGTTGCAATTTCAAAAATTTACAGATTTCAAAGGCTTTGCCATTTTGATTCTCCCTTGTCATACCGTAGGTTTTTCTCAAATCATCCGGTTCTAAAGTAAAATATCTTTCAAACGCTTTTGATGTCGAATGACCACTTGCAAGGCGGATCTTTTCCGGGCTAATCATATGCCTCAAAGCTCTTATTGAGCTAGGCCTTGTCCCGCCGTATAGGTCAACATTTTCGATCCCTAAATTTTTGCATGCTCTAATCTAATGTTTGTAAAGATACTTATCCCCGAATCTTGTCCCCGCTCTGGCTCCCCCTTTTCCGCTTTGATGTTTGAAAAAATACAAGTCCTTATTCAGTACAATCCTAAAAAATTTCAGTGTCAAAAATCCAGTCGCGCACGCAGACCGAAAACCCATATCTGATCATCGATCTGATTCAAAGCCGGGTTGACAACGAGCTGAACATCCGGAGTGACGGTGAGGTGTGGCAGCAGGTGGAGCCGGTAGTAGAGTTCAGCTGTGTACTGGTCCCTCAAACCGGGACCGAAGGTCTCTTCCGAAGGGTGGCCCCAGTTGAGCCCGAACCCCAACATGTCGCTCTTTTGGGGCATGTAACGACCGATCCCGATACTGACCGAACGATCGAGGATGGTTCCGGCGCCGCCATCAGAGTAGCCAAGCCGGACAAATGGAAGCCACACTTCCGCAATAAGGTGATTGAAAGAACAAGCAACCCCCCAGCCTTTTGAAATTCCGGGATCTTTTCGCGCGTCCGCCTGCCATCCCGTCAGGTGGATATTGTTTTCGTAACGGCTTTCGTAGGAAGAAAACCACCCTACCTCCAGATGGGCGTTCTCCTTTTTAACTTGAGGTTCAGGGTTAAATGGGTTTATGGGTTCAACGTTCCCAGTCCCCAGGTTGTCGGAAATCAAGGACATGGATCGAGATTAGTCTGTTTTCAGGCGCTTCACATCCCCCGAAACGGGGGATAAATGGGGGATATTGTGGATTTTGGGGTGAAAGAAAGAATGACAAGGAGTGCTTCAACAAAAAAGCCCGAAAGCTATTTCATTGAAACTTATAGATATTGCTTTGAAAATAAGAAATCGGGTCGGTAACTTTTATCCGGCCCTTATCGTAGGGCCTTCTTATATTTGCCACGATCTGCGTGGCTCTTGGCGGATTCAGACGTTCTGCGTAATATAAAAGTGAGCGGGAAATGGTTTCATCGGAATATTTCACTTCAATCAACTCTTCAAGTTCCCCCTCCTTTACAACGGCAAAATCAACTTCGCGACCTTCTTTATCGCGGATGTATCGCAGCTCATAACGATAACCGTCCCGGTCTTCCAGAAAGTGCAACCGCTTGAGCAGGGAAGTGGCAACAAGGTTTTCAAAACGGGGCCCCTCATCCCCAATAACGTCGCCATTATCAAAAAAATATACTTTTGGAGGTTTCAACACTGCACGTGGCAGAGACCGAGTATAGGGTCGAACGGCAAAAACAAGATACATCCTCTCTAAAACCTGGAGCCAGGACTTGGCCGTCTTGGGAGAAATCTCTATATCACCCGCGAGGTTCGATAAGGTGATAAGGCCTCCGACCCTATGACGCAACAGATCCAGGAAAAGACCCAGTACCTGGATGTTGCGGATGGATTCCAGATCCCGGGTATCTTCCCTTAAAATTCTGTCAAAACGCTGTCGTCGCCATCGCCTCGCTGAACGCTCATCGCCATCGAGAAACGGCTCCGGGAAACCGCCAATGGTCATTAGACGGTGAAAAGCCTCCCGGGCGGAAATTCCTTTTGGAATCTCACCAAGCGTAAATGGGTGCAACCGCCAGTAATGATAACGGCCCATCAGTGAATCGCCGCCCTGACGATAAATGTCGAGACGGGCGGAACCCGTAATCAGGAATGAATGGATTTCGTGGGACACATCATAAATCCCCTTGATCCAGTTTTTCCATTTCGGGAATTTATGCAACTCATCGAGCACGAGCAGGGAATCATCCCGGCTCCATTTTTTCTGTAAAATATCCTGTCGATCCTCATCATAATCCCAGTTCAGATAGCGCCCTTCGGGGAAATGCGTTGAAAGAAGCGATTTTGCAAGTGTGGTTTTGCCAACCTGACGGGGACCTCCCACAAAGACCATCTTTTTTCGCAAATCGTCAAGAATGTAAGGTGTAATATATCTCATGTGGCTATTTTAGCGCGTACTACAAATTAGTCAAGGCTATTTTGTAGTACGTAACAATTTGGACATGATGTTGCAAAAGAAAATATCACGCCCTGTCAAAGCGCAATTCATTAAGAAGGAAACTTCGAAGGCCGAGTCAGAAAACAGGCTCGACCAGAGTATGATCAAAGTCCCCTGGCTAGAGGATACCGACTGAAACTAAGGATTTCTTAATAAATCATGGGTTCCAATTCGTCTGAGAAAATAGATGTCTTCGTGTACTTCAAAGCTAAACCTATAGCCTTTGGTAACTCTCCCCTCCCAAATATCCCGGGGGTCCTGCATTTTTTTGGTATTCAAAGATGGATGTTGGAAATCGGAAAGCAATAGACTTAATTGTTTTTCTGCTGATTTTTGAATTGATGCCGGAAGCCTACGATAGTCCTTGACGAATCTTTTAGAGAAAGCCAGCTTCATATTTTTACCGTCTTTAAGGCTTTAACAGCATCGGCTGCATTATCAAAAGGACCAAAGACGTCTCCCTTCCGGATGTCCTCATCCGCCTCGGATTCTTTCTTCTGCCATTCTTTAGTATAGAAATATTCCTGGTCCGGATGAATCACTTTGACTGGTTTGAGGACAATAAACTCCTCCCGGGTATCCACCTCCACATAATCCCCTTCGGCAAGATTGAATTTGTTTCTGAGATTGCGAGGGATGGTTAGTTGATAATTTTTTCTAATCTTCATGAGTTCCATATTTTGCTCCCCTGTCTTTAAATACTTATGGATTTTTTTAAATTGATAAATTATGAATTTCTGAAATTATATCAAACTATGGTTTTTTGTCAAGTTTTCCAAATTCTCCGGTCATTGCTTTGAAATACCGGGAATTTCTAAAGGAGCACGATGGAAGAATTGATCCGGCAGTCTTGTGAAATTCTGACCACTATGCTACGGAAGTAATGCACGTTTTCATAAGTTCTTCGATGATCATTTTATCCTCAAGAATAAGAGGATTTCGGATAAGCGAAGATATTGGCTTGACGGCCAAACTTTATTTACTTATAGTCAGCGAGCAATAGTGGGACGCTTGCCACCTGACAGACCGAACCTTTTTCGCCATGACCCTGAGTCTGAAAGAATTTCACCACACCTATCGCTCTCAAATTATCAACGAATGGGTAAACCGGCTTAAAGAAAATGCCGGCCCCCTGTATGCTTCCAGGCCCCGTGAAGAGCTGATTGGAACTATTTCTGAGGCATTTCAGGCCAATTATCATTTTCTGGTTGAGGAACGGATAGGTCCCATCAACCGGTTCATTGATAAAATCTGCAGAATGCGCCTTGAAGCCGGTTTTCATCTCTCTGATGTTCAAACGGCTTTTGAATTGTACCGGACCATTGTCATTCCCATTGTCGCCGAACAGTGTGCCAGGCAGGATTTCATTCGAGCGGTGGAGAAAATCAACCACTGTCTGGAATATACCATTCGCAGTTTCAGCGATCATTTTCAAGGCATGCACGAAAGAAGGATTCTGGAACATAACCGGCAGCTTGAAGACGAGGTTCGGGCCAGGACCAAAGCGCTGCAGGAGTCGGAACTACGCTACAAAATATTGGTGGAAGAGATCAATGACGGGTATTTTGTAATTCAGGACCAGGTGATTGTGTTTGCCAATCGCGCCTTTTGTAAAATGCACGATTATTTGCCGGAAGAGGTCCTGGGAAAAAAGTTTTACACCTTTTTAGCGCCTGCCAGCAGGGAAAATGTTATCGAAATTTACCGAAAAAGTGTTGAAAACGAACCCAGTCCGGTGTTCTTTGAATATATGCGTCTAAACAGAGACGGCGGTGTTTTTCCCACTGAAATCAGAGCCAATGTAGCCGCTTATGACGGACAATTGTCCAACATCGGCATTTGCAGGGATATTACCGAACGGGTTGAAATGGAAGAGAAAGTCAGGGAATCGGAACGGATGGCCTATATCGGCCAGATCACCACATCACTTTCCCACGAGATTCGAAATCCCCTGTCGGCTGTCAAGATGAATCTTCAAATACTGGAGAAAAATCCGGACATAAAAGGGAATGATAAACGCCGCGTCAACATTTCCATTCGAGAGACAACCCGCCTGGAACGGATTCTCACTCAGCTTCTCGATTATGCCAAGCCGCTTCAACTGGTTTTTGCACCCATGGATCTCAATATGACGCTTGTCACCTGCCGTGAAGCCCTGGAGGTAAAATTCAAAGAAAAGCAACTGACGGTAACGGAAAAACTGGATAGCGCCGTTCCCATTTTTTCAGCCGATGCGGGAGCATCGGAACAGGTATTCTACAACCTCTTTTTTAACGCCATTGATGCGTCCGGCCAAGGCGGTCACATAACGGTGCAAAGCCTTTTCCATAACCATTCCGGAACGCCTTACGTGGAAGTGGTGGTCCAGGACAATGGACATGGCATACCCTCCCGGTTTATGGATGAAATTTTCAAACCCTTTTTCTCCACCAGAACCAAGGGGACGGGCCTGGGGTTATCCAACGTCAAACGGATTGTCCATGCCCACGGTGGGCGGATAAAGGCGGAAAACCGTCGTTTAAAAGGCGCAAAATTTAGTGTAAAACTCTCCATAGGCGGCAAGCATGGCCAAAATACTGATCATTGATGACGAACCTTCCATTCTGGAATCTCTGGAGATGTTCCTGGGAGAAATGGGGCACAGGGTGTTTAAGGCCGACACCGGTGAAAAGGGGTATTCCCTTCTTTCCAGGGAAATACCGGAAGTGGTCATCCTGGACATCCGCCTGCCGGATATGAACGGACTGGACGTGTTGTCTCGAATTCGGGAAAGCCAGTGTCCCGCCAAGGTCATCATGATGACAGCCTTTCAAGATATGGAAACCACCATTGAAGCCATGAAGCGCGGCGCATACGACTACCTTCACAAGCCTCTGGATGCGGAATTGGTGGAAAAAACAGTCAACAGCGCATTGCATGTCCTGAAAGTGGACCGTGAAACGCCCGGGGAAAAAGAGGAAAGCCTCCCTCTCAACAAAGACGTCATCATCGGAAAAAGCGACAATATGAGACGGATCTTCAAAATGATTGGTCTTGTCTGCCAGAATCGCGCCACCGTCCTCATCCAGGGTGAAACGGGAACCGGCAAGGAACTGATCGCCAGAACCATCCATCGCAACTCCCACTTCAGCAGCGAACCTTTTGTCACAATGGATTGCTCGGCCAGCGTTGAAACCCTCCTGGAGAGTGAGCTGTTCGGCCATGAAAAGGGCGCTTTCACCGGAGCGACCGCCACCAAGCAAGGAAGGATTGAACTGGCCGGAAAAGGAACCCTTTTTCTGGATGAACTGGGAGAATTGCCGCGACGGCTTCAGGGTAAATTCTTAGGGTTCCTTCAGCGCCGTGAATTCAACCGGGTGGGAGGACACGAATTATTGCAGTCCCGCTGCCGCATCATCGGCGCCACCAACTTGGATTTGACCGCCTCAGTTCAGAAAAAGGAATTCAAGGAAGATCTTTATTATCGCCTTAGGGTCGTTACCATTCATGTCCCCCCGCTACGAGAACGTTTGTCGGATATACCGGAACTGGTGAAACATTTCCTTCAGAAAATCAACAATGACCTGCAAACAGAAGTCACCAAATTGCAAAACGGTGTCATTGACAGACTCATGACGCATACGTGGACCGGAAATGTTCGAGAACTTGAAAACTGTCTGGTGGAAGCAGTGGTGAGGGCCAGAGGAAATGTGATTCTTCTGGAAGACATTAAAACCATTTTAAATACCGACAGCGGCCTTGATTCCGAAGGTCTGTCCGGTTATTCCCTTCCCCGTATGGAAAAGGAACATATTGAAAAAACGCTTCGACATCTGGACTGGAATCGCACCCGGTCAGCCGAAGTTTTGGGGATCACGCTTCCTACCCTGCGCAGCAAAATCCGAAAATACCATATCATCGTGCCATCCCTCCGATGGTGATCCGTACCAACAAGGCGCAGGCCCAATCATGGAAAGAAATTTTCCATGCCTGAAAATTTCTTTCAGCGCCGGCCAAAAGAGTAAAACCGGCTTTCCTCTCTAATAAATCTCGTTTTACCCATAATATATACAGGTTATGCGAATGGTTTTTCATTCGAATTCTTGGAAAATTTGTTGGCACCAATCTTGCTTTAAACCGAGGCAATCAATGTAAAAGGATCGGAAATGGACCTCAAAACGATCAACGCCATGGAAAAAGAGCATCTTCGAACGGTCCTGGAAAAAACGGGTTGGAATATTGAAAAGGCTTCCCGCCTCTTAAAAATATCGGCGTCTCAGGTGAAACGGAAGATTCGGAATCACGGTTTAACGCCTCCCGAATTTTCCTGAAATAGCCCCATTTCTTATAAACCTTATTTTGGAGGGACAAAGGATGAAGACCCAAAATCGATCGATTCTAACCATTTTTCTATTTTTATTTTTTCTGGCATTTCCCGTCACGGGCGCTTTGGCAGCGGAACCCATAAAGATTGGAGCGCCCCTGTCAACCGCCTATCTCTATGGTTGGGATGCGGAACGGGGGATCAAACTGGCCGTTGAAGAAATCAACGCCAAGGGCGGGGTGAATGTGGGGGGCGAAAAAAGGCCTTTCTCGGTGGATGTCATCGACACCCGGGATCTTGAACCGGGTGTGCCGGTGAGCGAAGCGCTCATGGCCATGGACAAATTGATTCTGGCAAAAAAGGTCCATTTCATCATCGGCGGGCCGGTTCGCTCCGAAGCGGCATTGGCGGCCATGAGCCTGTTGAGTAAACATAAGGTCGTCTCCATCCTCACCACCGGCGCTCTGAGCCCCAAATATCATGCCATGGTGGAGAAGCAATACGACAAATTCAAATATTGTTTTCGAATCCACGGCGAAGCTAAATGGCTGGTCAAGGAAATTCTCACCTGTTTAATGGAAATCAAGGAAAAATACGGCTATGATCGACTTTTTATCATGGTTCAGGATGTGGCTCACGCCCGTGCAGCGGGAAAAATCCTGGGCAAGGTGGCCAAAAAGAAAGGATGGGATGTTACGGGAATGGAGATCTACCCCACCGGCACCAGCGACTTTTCCATGGGCCTCATCAAAGCCAAGAAGACCAAAAGCGAGGTAATTTCCATCTGGATGGATATGCCGGAAAGCTCCATTTTGCTGAAACAGTGGTATGACATGAAAATTCCCGCCCTCCCCTTCGGAAGCACCCTGGCCGCGGCCGAACAGCCGGGCTTCTGGGAGGCCACCAAGGGAAAGGGTGAGTATTGTCTGGCCAACGTAGTAAACGCCGGCAATGCACCCAGCACTGCCACTCCCTGGACCATGAAGTTCTACAACGCCTACAAGAAGCGTTGGGATATCGAACCCGAAGGCCTGGGAACCTCCAGCAGCTATATGGCGGTTTACGTGCTGAAAGACGCCATTGAAAGGGCCGGTTCCCTGGATTCCGACAAAGTGGTGGCAGCCCTTGAAAAAACCGACATCATGGGCGTCTACGGCAGGCTCCGTTTTTCACCCAAGGGGCACCAAGTCATCCCTTCCTTTGATCCCAAAGAGGGCGCCGTGGGAAGCATCTTCCAGTGGCAGGACGGCAAACGGGTGGTGGTCTTCCCCAAATCCATCGCCACGGGACAAATCCAACTGCCGCCTTGGATGAAATCCAAAAAATAACCCCTTTTCATAACCCCTTTTTGCCGGAACAGGCATTACCGGCAGAAAGGGAACATCCTTCAAAGACATTGCCGCTCTGGGCCCTGCGGGGCCCGTTATCCTGCAAACATCATTTCGGAAACAGGTTATGGATATTCTGATTTACGGCACCATCAACAGCATCATGCTGGCACTCATGGCGCTGGGGTTCGCCCTGGTCTATGGAACCAGCCGCATTCCCAATTTTGCCCACGGCGCTATTTATGTTGTATGCGGATTTGTAACCTGGGCATTTGTTCGGGGACTGGGTCTCAATTATTTCGTGGGCATCCTATTGGCCCTGGCGTTGACGGGGCTCCTGGGCGCGCTCATGTACCGCTTTGTGCTGGTCCGGGTACGCGGCATGAACATCTCCGAGATCATCGCTTCCTACGCCATCGGGCTCGCCCTTCTGGAAGGGCTCAGGTGGGGCGGTTTCAAGGGAACCACCTACACCCTTCCCGTATTCATCGAGGGGAGCATCACCATCGGCGAAATTCCCGTTGATTATCAGCGAATTCTGGTGGTGGTCATCGGGATTCTACTGGTGGCGTTTCTCTGGGTCTTCACCCACTACACCCGTATCGGCCTTGCCCTTCGGGGCATGGCCCAGGATGAACGGGCGGCCCTCATGCTGGGGATCGACTCCGACACCATGGCGCTGGTGGCCATGGCCCTGGGGTCCATGCTGGCGGGATTGGCGGCCATACTGATTTTGCCCCTGGGCAACATCGTGGTGGAAAAAGGGTATGATGTCCTCATTCAAGCCATCGCCGTATGTATTGTGGGAGGGCTGGGGAGCTGGATGGGGGCCGTTCTGGCGGCGTTTCTCATCGGTTTTGCCCAGATTTTGACCACCGTCTATCTGGGAAGCCATTTTCAGATGGTGGTGGCCCTGCTGGCCATTATTATTACGCTGATCCTGAAACCGTCGGGGCTCTTTGGACAGCAAAAAGAACTGGAAGAGAGGGTATAGGCGTGAATACCGAACAACAACGAAAGGAGCGCCTGGACCGGGGCATCAAGGTTCGTTCCGATGGCCTCTATGCGCTCATGGGGTGGCAGGAGTTAACGTATCTGACGTTGCCCAGGCTGGTCTTGATTCTGGGATTTCTGGCATTGCCTCTGGTCATGCCCAGCATGTACTGGAACCGCGTGATCACCATCGTGTGCATCTATGCCCTGCTGGCCCTGAGCTTCGATTTCCTCGCCCACTTTGTGGGGCTTGTGTCCCTTGGGGGGGCTTTTTTCATCGGTGTGGGCGGGTATCTGTCCGCCATATTCAATACCTCTTTCGGCATCCCACCGATGCTTTCCATCCCAATGGCAGCGCTCTCGGGTGCCATCGTCTGCACCGTTTTGCTGCTCCCCTGTCTGCCCCTTCGGGGCGTCTATTTTGCTATTGTCACCCTCATGTATCCCCTGGCCCTGGCCCGGGTCATTGAAGCGACCGACATCCTGGGCGGCACGGACGGCATCCTGGGGATCGACAGTTTCCCAAACGAATGGGTGGAGCAGTATTCCGTCATTCTTCTGGTGCTCCTCTTTTTGTTCGCCATAAGACGGCTGGTCAACACGGATGTGGGGCTGGTAATTCGGGCTGTGAAAGATAATGACCAGGCGGTGCGCGCCTCCGGAATGAGTGTCAATTTTTATAAAGCGGGCGCGGTGTTCATCGGCTCGGCCATGGGGTGTATGGGTGGCGCCTGTCTGGTGCACGTCTACATGTGGGGCGGCATTTCCCTCTTCGCTCTCGATTTCTCCATCCTTCCCATCGCCGCGACGGTCATCGGCG
>Ga0208901_1000685_pt1 | contig 13065 bp, 13 predicted proteins | sample AntAceMetag02UKF_FD_184764 | JGI IMG/M metagenome (GOLD analysis project Ga0208901, IMG submission 184764) | Saline lake microbial communities from Ace Lake, Antarctica - Antarctic Ace Lake Metagenome 02UKF (SPAdes) (version 2) | ecosystem: Environmental > Aquatic > Non-marine Saline and...
TAAGAAATGAAAGACGAACATCGAACATTGAACATCGAACGTCGAATGAAAAGAAAAAAAAGATGAACGTCGAACATTGAACGGTAAACAGACAAACGTCGAATATTGAACATCGAATGAAGGGAAGAAACGAGGGGGGCTCAGAGTAGCTGCTTGGCTTATAAGCTGGTGAGTTGTCAGGCTGACGTCAATTTAGGCAGCAAAACGGAGTAATTCTAGATCTACACCCCTGATGAAAGCGTCCTCAGCTTTTTGTAGAAGCGTGTGGTTAGTATTTTCAGACAAGTATTCTTCCCCGCAGTTTTCGCAAACTTGGGCAGGTACATTCTTGAAAACAAGAGTCGATTCTCCCCTCTCGAGAACGACAGTAATATGCCCTCCGATTGTTTGCCCATTTTTGCAGATTGCGCATTTCATGGTATAATTCTCCTGCTGTAATTTTTTGACCATTTTTGGGGTGCAGGCTTATAAACCGTAATCACATAGAGTTGCATCTGGCCGGGATCAACGCCTATAACTCCGTGCAGGGGGCTCTTGTGAGTTGATAGCCCATTCACCAAAACGCTTGGAAAAGGAAAATCATCCTGATATTCTTCGATAACTTCCCCCGAATCAAACAGGTGTCCAACGTCTTCGTCCTGAATATGGCGTTTGAACATCCGCTGGGTTGCATGAACACGGTAATGAATCGTCCATTCTGTTAAAGGAGACCCCAAGTATTCTGTAAATCTTCGATACGCTTTCGTTGCCATTGTGCCAGAAGTATAACATCAGGCGGTTTCAAATTGCAAAGCCTAGATTACATTTTTAACAGTCGAACATCGAACATTGAACGTTGGATGGGAAGGAAAGAGGGGGATAACAACAAATTCTGGAATGATAAGAGATAATTTTGGAATGTCGTAGATCCCGCCTGCTGTTTGCGAGGCTGGCCCCGGTTGAATGCGCTGCGCTGTCCTTCGGAATTCAACGGGGTGAAGATGAATAGGATGGCGCCTTCGGCGGGGATGAATGAGTTCCTTCGGAACGGATGAATTCTCTTCGAGAATGGATGATTGGGATGGTTGCCCCGATGAAATCCGCCCCAGAGAAACCCCGATGAAACAACAGCAAAGGCGGTTTCATCCCAGTTAAACGAAAGAAAAAAAGGTTTAACGGGATAAATGGGGCAGGCAGAAGACAAAAAGGTTTCACCCCGGTTAAATAAGGGCAAAAGCGGATTTAGCTGGGTAAACAGGGCAGGTAGACTAACGCTGATGAACACTGATGAACACAGATTTATAAATCTGCAGATTCGTGTGTGTTATGTAAGGAAATACTTGATATGGAAAACATTTTATGTGAAAAATAAACATAATTAATTTCAATTTACACGGCCTATCCTTATGATTCTTCTTAATATTCCGGTATAATGGATAACCATGGTGGTTAGGTACAAAAAAATGATTAACTTAGTTGCCATAAGGAGATGGTAATATTTCTTTCGTTTATTAATGGGGAGCAAAAAAAAAGAGAGAAAGGAGAGGGCAAAATGGCACAGCCAATCGCGCCTACACCAAAGTTGGATGCAAAGGCGACGAAGAAGTTTTTCGACATGGTTGAAAGGGACTTGAAAAAACCGATGGGGCCTATATCTACACCGAAAATTGAAAAGGCCATTAAAAAGGTAATGGCTGATGCTCGCAGTAGAAAGAAATAGTATTAGGGATGATAAATTTGAATTACGGATTCTGGGTACAAAGCCCGATTTTTTCTGTGAAGAAATAGCATGTTTTGATTGCGGCGAAGATGACCTCAACGAATTCTTTCATGAAGACGCTTTTGCACACAAAGAACATCTTTTAGCTGAAACATATTGTTTTCAACCCATTGAGGTCACAGAGGAGGGCTTGTTTTTCCCCGTGGCGCTAATCAGTTTTTTGAATGATTCTATTGTGATAACGAAAGAAGAGCGAAAAGGGGGGAAAAGAGATTTCTGGAGGCATCTTAAAAAGAATGTCCCTCATTCAAAACGGCACTATCCTTCTTTCCCTGCTGTTAAAATAGGCCGTTTAGGGGTAAAACGGCAATATCAAGATCAACAATTTGGGACCGCCCTGTTAAATATGACCAAAGAATTTTTTTTGACAAAGAACAGAACGGGATGTCGTTTTATTACGGTTGATGCTTATAACGAAGAGCGCGTAACTGGTTTCTACCGTAAGAATGGCTTTCAATTCTTATCAGATCAAGACAAAGAGAAAGAAACCAGAATCATGTTTTATGATCTTAAGCGGCATAGTCTGCATTCTTAAGTTCACTCTCCTGGCCTATTCACGCAACTTTTCAGAAACCCGGACTTACCGTAGGAATTCTTTTTTAATCGCCCAGTGAAACAACTGCAACAAAGGTTTCACAAGGCAGGCAAAGACGCCCCAGTACCATCTCCCCGGAGCTACGGGCCAGGCCAAGGCGCGAATAAAAGCAATTTGATCATTCACAAAGAGGTTCTATCCCGGTTAAATAAAAGCAAAATCGGATTTAGCTGGACAAGCGGGATAAAAATTTAACGGGGCACAGATTTGCGCAGATTAGAAGGTGAAAAAAAAAGGCAGGAGGGAGAGAAGGTCAAACCTCAATAATTTAGATGAACTCATCGAGGCTGTCTACTGGTGACCGGTGCGGGTGGTTCCATCGGTGCTGAACTGTGCCGGCAGATTGTTCGGTTCAGTCCCGATACCATGGTGCTCTTTGATACGTCTGAGCCTTCCTTATATGCCATTCAGATGGAATTGAAGCATCGGGTGGGGTACTTGAAATACAAAACTGTTCTGGGGAGTGTGCAGAACGGGCTTCTGACCGATGCGGTTTTCAAGGCTTTCAGGCCCCATGTGGTGTTTCATGCGGCGGCGTACAAGCATGTGCCCATGCTGGAGCGGAATCCCTGGGAGACGGTGTTTAACAATATCTTAGGGAGCAGGACACTCATTGAAAAAGCCATTGACCATGGGGTGGAGCGTTTTGTGCTGGTTTCCACCGATAAAGCGGTGCGACCCACCAATGTGATGGGGGCCAGCAAGCGGATGGCGGAGATGGTGCTGCAGGCCTACCAGGGTAACGGAACCCGTTTGATGGCGGTGCGGTTTGGGAATGTGGTGGGGTCTTCAGGGTCGGTGATTCCCCTTTTTCGGAATCAGATTGAGATGGGGGGGCCAGTGACCATTACCCATCCGGAGGTGACCCGGTATTTCATGACCATTCCCGAGGCGGCTCAACTCATACTGGAGGCCGGGGCTTTGGGGCAGGGAGATGAGATTTTTATTCTGGAGATGGGGACTCCGGTGAAAATTGCGGATATGGCGCGGGATTTGATTCGGCTTTCCGGGAAGGAGCCGGAGAGGGATATTGAGATTGTGTTTACGGGGTTGAGGCCGGGGGAAAAGTTGTATGAGGAGTTGATTACCGAGGATGAAGGGGTGGTGGAGACGGAGCATGAGAAGATTATGGTGCTGCGGAATAACCATTTGTGGAATGGGTATGGGGATCAGGAGGGGTATCGGCGGTGGTTGATGGATGGGATTGAGGAGTTGGTGGTGTTGGCTAAGGGGCATGATGGGTGTGGGATTCGGGAGAAGTTGGGGGAGATGATTCCGGAGTATGTGGCTGGGGATAGTGAATGTGTGATTTAGAAGAACGTTTTAGGTTTTACGTTTTAGGTTTTAGGATGCCGGTTTGGCAGGCATATTAGTTACTTAAAACTTAAAACGTAAAACTTAAAACTTAACACATAATAGAATGGGGGTCAGTGTGGTTATTCGCTATCCCACTGACCCCCGTTCGGATGCTTGAAAGAATGCGAATTTTGGGGTAGACTCGAAATTGTTGCCTGTTGAGGGGAGATTCGGAATTTGAAGATGGAAGGTAGCGTTTATGGCTGATATCACGAATCCACATGACAGATTTTTTAAAGAGGTGCTTTCACGGGAAGAGGTTGCTCGAGATTTTATGATTCACTACCTGCCTCCTGATGTGGTTTCTCTTTTTGATATGTCGTCGGTGGAGATCAGGAAAGACAGCTTTGTTGAGAAAGGGCTCAAAGAGTATTTTTCAGATCTTCTTTACTGTGTGGATACAAAGGACGGGGGCTTATCTTATGTGTATGTGCTGTTTGAACATAAGAGCTATCCTGAACGTCTCATCAGTTTGCACCTTTTACGTTACATGGCGCGGATATGGGAACAGGCTGTAAAGCTGGGCGAATCAAAGCCGCTTCCTCCTGTCATTCCCGTGGTGGTATACCACGGGCGGTCAAAATGGAAAGTGGGACTTGACTTTCAGGACCTGTTTGACCTTCCTGAAGCGTTGTGGGTATATCTACCGGATTTTAGATATTTGCTTTGCGACCTTACGCAATACAGCGATGAAGAGATGCGGGGTGCGGTTACTTTGAAGGCTGCTTTTCTTCTTATGAAGCATATTTTCGCAGCGGATCTGGCTGACAGGCTGCCGGGGATATCGAAGATCCCGCGCGCTGTTTGCGGGGCTGAAATTGATAAAGGATCTTTTGAATAAGCGAAGTGGCCTTGAATACCTTGAAACACTTTTGAGATATGTCGCTTCAGGGTCGGATCAGATTCGGGAAGAAGAAATTGAACATGGGATCAAGGAAGCTTTGAGAGAAAAGGGAGGTGATATTATGCCTACTGTAGCTGAACAATGGATTGAACGGGGTATCCAGCAGGGTATCCAGCAGGGTATCCAGCAGGGAATCCAGCAGGGAATTTTGGAGACTTCAAGAGTGGCCTTGATAGAAGTCCTGGAAGAGCGTTTTGAAACGGTTTCGCAGACGCTTAGGAGCAGGCTGAGAGCGATAACGGATCCTGATGTGCTCAAGTTCTTATTTAAAAAGGCCCTTAATGCCGGTTCATTGGAAGAATTCAATGCTGAGATGAAGGCGGCATTGGCGTAATCCGGGAATCAGAGGGGCAGGCTTACCATTTTGAACTACCCATTTCGGCTCAAGTCTGTTTTGGGTAAACAGAGTCTGAAGGGACGTGAAAAAAGGGGTCACACTTATTTTAGTTGAGAAAATAAATAGGTGTGACCCCTTTTCGGTACACATGTGGTGTTTCATGCGGCGGCCTACAAGCATGTGCCCATGCTGGAATTGGGGTCAGGCGAATTATGCTTACTGGAATGCCTCGCGCAAAGTCGCCAAGGCGCAAAGAAAAGAGTGAAAAGGTCTGGGGGACGGGAAGGGACTGATCAAAGAAGATGAGAGGTTGTGACGGTTGTTAGGAGGGAAGGGGTTGTGCATTAAGGACAGTTTTGAGTTGAAGGGAAAATCCTCCAGGGGCGGATAAATCTGCAGGAGCTACCCAGGAGGAAGTGAAGTCGCCATTTCTCGCGCAGGAAACGGTGCGATCCTCTGCCAGTCCATGGACTTCCGGCCAGTCTGCCATAGGTCATAGTTTTTCTGCAAGTTGAGCCACAAATCCGGTGTTGTGTTGAAAGCACGAGACAATCTGAGCGCCATATCCGGTGTAACGGAACCCCTTTCGTTTACGATTTTGGAGACCGTTTTCCTGGAGACACCTATTCGTTTCGATAACTCTGATACCGTTATTTCCATTGGGGCCAGGTATAGCCGCTTCAATATTCCTCCCGGATGGGTCGGGGGCCTCTTTCTTTTATTCATTGCTTTCTCCTCAATGGTAGTCTTCATAATCGACAGCGAAGGCAGCACCCTCACGAAATCTGAAAGTTATACGCCAGTTCCCTGAAACCTTTACCGCCCAACGGTCTTTTCTATTTCCTTTGAGGGGATGAAGATTTGACCCGGGAAAGTTCGTGTCTCCAACTTCTTCAGCAGCATCTAACAGGTCCAGGATGTCACCTATCCGTTGTGCGTGTTTCGGTTGGATGCCCTTCTTTGTACCTTCAAAGAAAAAAGCCTCCAGGCCCTTGTGAACAAAGGTCTTTATCATGATTTAATTGTAACCGTTGGGGTTTTATCTGTCAAGGGGGAAGGGAAGAGACGGAGGTCGGAGGGCAGAGGGCAGAGGGAATAATAGGGACAGGCGAATTATATTGACAAAACCATGCCCCTGCTTGTGAAGAGAATGGGGTTGGTAACTTTGTAAATTTATCTTGGGGGTTTGCGCCCCAGGTTAATGGGGGACGTTGTTACATTATGAAGTTACGAGAGATATTCGCGTATGATTTCAGAAATATTTAACTGGGCAGGCGGGGTAAACAAAAAGGCACAAAGAAGGGAGACCACGAATTACACGAATCTTACGAATTAAAGGGTGAAAGCAAAGAGGCAAAGGGTGAGGATGGATGGATGGATGGAGGGATGGAGGGGTGAATGGATGGATGGAGGGATGGATGAAAAAGCGCCCCAGAGGAATAGGCTTCGCATTCCACAGGGCAGGCAAAATTCGCAAAAACCTTAGATCTCATTGAACAAGGGTATAGGAGAGGATCCGGGCCTCTGACCGGGAAAAATGGCCGGGCAGATCGAGGCAGAACTTTTCACATGGGATCTCGCGCCCCGGTTAAACCCCGATGAAACAAAAGACAAAAAGGTTTCATGGGGCAGGTAGAAGAAAAAGCGGATTTAACTGGGCAGGCAGAGACGCAGAGGCACAGAGAACAACAGGTTTCAGCTTCATCCGTTTACCCAGACTTGCTCTCTTCCGAAGGATTCTGTGCACTAAGAATTCAGGTGCCTGAATTTTAGTGCAATAACAAAAAAACAACCGTGGAATCCGTGAAATCCGTGCCAAAAAAACTGAAGTGTCATATCAGACCTGCCAAAACACTTTCTGTGTGAGCATGTTTAAGGTGAATAATTATTGAAATAGCAAGTTCTTTAATGGTCTAAAAAGAAGAAAGTGTCAGGTTTTTGTTTTAATGTGTTAATTAAACTTAGTGTTTTTGTTGTTGACATTTGCATTTTCTCAGGTATTTTAATCCGTATCACGATCAGGCAGTTGCAGTTCAATCCAGTCCTTACCCCATGAGAAATTGGGGGAGTCGTTTTTTCCTTGGAACTGATGCTGAAAGTACTGAAAAACAGAAATTTTTTTGTTATGCTCTCAGCCGACTTCTGTCTGCTGAGCTTCTCCCTTTTTCTGGCCTATACCTTTCGTTTTGACGGCCAGATCCCACCTCCCGAATTTGAAACTTTGACCGGTCTGCTCCTCTGGGTCGTTCCTATCAAAATCCTGTCTTTCTACGTTTTCGGCTTGTACAAAGGCATGTGGCGCTATACGGGTATCCTGGATATGAAAAATCTGGCCAAAGCATGCCTTACCAGTTCCGGGATCGTCGTTGTTATTCTTTTCCTTACTATCCGCTTTCAGGGGATCCCCAGAAGCATCTTACCCATTGATTTTGTGATGACATTTTTTCTTTCAGGGGGTGTGCGTATTGGAATTCGGCTCCACTTCCACCGCAGTAAGGGGAGCAGTATAAACCCGTTTTCTAAAAAGACGAAAAGCACAGAGAAGAAACGACTGTTTATTATTGGGGCTGGTGATGCCGGGGAAAAAACTTTGAGGGAGCTGGAGGAAAATTCCTACCTCAATTATCAGGTGATCGGCCTAATCGACGATGATCCATTAAAAAAAGGAAGGGCTTTGCACGATATCCCTGTTTTGGGGGGCGTTTCTTCTGTTCCGGAAATGGTTGAAGAACATCAGATACATGAAATTATTATTGCCATTCCGTCTGCAGACCGGGAGCAGATCCGGAAAATAGTTGAGGCATGTGAATTATCGGGCGCCGTCTACAAGACGCTTCCGGGAATGGGTGAATTGATCGACGGAAGGGTTAGCGTAAAGGCGCTTCGGGATGTCAGCTTTCAAGATCTTCTTGGTCGTCCGCCGGTAGAGCTGGATATGGATTCCATTGGAGGCTATCTCACCGGAAAATGTGTGATGATAACCGGTGCGGGTGGTTCCATCGGATCGGAACTTTGTCGCCAGATCACCTGTTTCAATCCGGAAACAATTATCCTCTTTGATGCGTCCGAACCGAGCTTGTATTCCATCCAGATGGAATTAAAACATAGGGTTGGTTATCTTAAATACAAGACAATCCTGGGACGGGCCCAGAACCCGTTATTGACGGATACTGTTTTTAGACGGTATCGCCCTCAAGTGATCTTTCACGCTGCGGCCTACAAGCATGTGCCCATGTTGGAACGTAACCCCTGGGAAGCTTTGCACAACAACATTCATGGAAGCAAGGTCATGATCGAGAAGGCTATCGAGTACGGTGCGGAGCGTTTTGTCCTGGTGTCAACGGATAAAGCCGTTCGCTCTACCAATGTCATGGGGGCCAGTAAAAGGTTTGCCGAAATGGTTCTGCGGGCCTATCAGGGAAACGGAACCCTGTTGATGGCCGTTCGCTTTGGAAATGTAGTGGGCTCTTCCGGTTCCGTCATCCCTCTTTTTCGGGATCAAATTTCACGGGGAGGACCGGTCACCATTACCCACCCCGAAGTGACTCGCTTCTTCATGACCATTCCCGAGGCAGCACAGCTTATTCTGCAGGCGGGCGCCCTTGGTAGAGGAGACGAGATTTTTATCCTGGAAATGGGAACTCCTGTGAAGATTGTGGACATGGCCCGTGATCTCATCCGCCTTTGCGGTAAGGAACCTGATCGGGATATCGAGATTACGTTTACAGGCCTCAGGCAGGGCGAAAAGCTTTACGAGGAACTCATTACAGCCGATGAAGGGGTGGTGCAAACGGGCCATGAAAAAATTATGGTGCTCAGAAACAATGGGTGGAACGGGTACGGTGATCAGGAAGGATATCGGCGGTGGTTGCTGGATGGGATTGAAGAACTCAAAAATCTGGCAAATACTTATGATGGGTGTGCTATCAGGGCGAAGTTAAAGGAGTTGGTGCCGGAATATGATCCTCGGGATAGCGAATGTGTTATTTGAAAAAATCCTGGGGATGGTAAAAGATAATACTGGGATACTGGGATACTGGGATACTGGGATACTGGGATAAAAGATAATACTGGGATAAAAAGATCTAATGCTGGGGATGGTAAAAGGATGAATAGGATGTCGCCTTCGGCGGGGATGAATGAGTTCCTTCGGAACGGATGGCTGGATGAATAGGATGACCCCTGCGGGATTGTGCACGGAATGGGGGACGTTGGTAACTTCGTACCCATTTCAGCCTTGAGCTGTTTTGGGTAAAGAAAGGAAGGGACAGAATCAACCTAAATCCAGAACGAAATCATCAACACTTAGCTGTTAGGCGCTAGCCTTCTCTGAAAGCCACTCATTTATGAGTGCCTCTTCTGGTTTTCTTAACATTTTTGCCTTGGTTGTGATTTGGGCATACAAGTCCTTATCGATCCCAACGTACCTTTTTTTCTTCAATAAAAATTTAATTTCACTTACCTCATTGACATCGTGTAATTCCCCAAAGTCGTGTTCATCCCAAAAGTCAGAGGATTCATAAATGGATATGTCATCAAAATCCCTATTTTTTCCCATAGCGTCCCCTTTCGCTGCTATTCATGCCCCTTGCAGTCACTATTAGGGCCTTGTTTCCGAGTTTTCTGATAAAGAAAACGGATAAATAACGACCGGATTCGGTTCTGCCGAGGGCATTATACAAATGCTCTCCTTCTACTTTGCCCTTTTCCTTCCGGAATATTCTGCAAGCGCCGGATAAAACGTCCTCCACCTCAGATGGCAAAACATTATGCTTCCATGCAAGCTTTTCAACTATTCTGTCCAACCAGATTATATCTTCTATAAAAAACAAATTTCAACTCATCTTATCAAAACAAGAAAACATTAGGCAGAAAGCTTTTGCAAATAGTATAAGCAGAATTTGTGGTTCAGGTCAAGACTCAATTATTATCCGTTGATGGTGAAGTACTGGAATAGGGGACGCTGTTTCGGAATTCCATGTTCAGTGAGAGGCAGTTTGCGGGGCTGGGATAAAAAAAGCTAATGCTGGAATAAGGGCAAATACTGGGATGATAAAAGATAATTTTGGAATGCTGGTATTCTGGAATTTCGAAGATCCCGCGCGCTGTTTGCGGGGCTGGGGATGGTAAACGGATGAATGAGTTCTTTCGGAACGGATGGCTGCCCCGATGAAATCCGCTGCGCTCGTCATGGCCATGAATTTCATGGGATAAAGATGAATAGCCCCAGTTAAATGATCCGAAACCGAATCTTGCTACGCAATTTAACGGGGTAAAGATGGCGCCTTCGGCGGGATGAGTTCCTGTGGAACGGATGAATTCCCTTAAGGGAATGGATGGTTGCCTGGCGGCAAGGCCCGGTTGAATTTCCCGGAGGGAGCCCTATTCAACTGGCTAAAGATGATTCGCTTTGCGAATGGGATGGTTGGATGGTATAAAGATGGAAGATAGCATTTTAGAGCGGAATAAGAATCTGAACCGTGGGTTTAGAAAGCTGGCCCAGTTAAATGCGCTTCGCTGTCCTTCGGAATTTCACCGGGTAAATTTGGAGGGAAGCGATTGACCTTTATGCTTTCGAGAAGAAAGTCTTGGGTAAAATAAGGGGAATCTCATTTAAAATATCGGATCAGGTTCTGGGTTCGGCTTTTTCGGTTTCGTCGAATACCCGCCCGGTTAAATAGCTTGAGGTAGCAGTGTTGTATTACACGTATGTACTTCGAAGTGAGAAAGATGGTAATTTCTACGTAGGATTTACCAAAGACCTCAAGCTAAGATTTGAGAAGCATTCAAAGGGCCAGGTGGAATCAACCAGGGATCGTAGGCCATTGAAGCTAATCTACTATGAAGCTTGCTTAACTCAGGATGATGCAACGAGACGAGAAAAGTACCTGAAAACGTACCATGGCCGAATGTTTCTGGGGAGAAGGCTCAAATCTTATTTAACTGGGTAAAGAGGGGTATTGCCGCAGATCTATCAAAGAATATATCCAGTTTGTTAATGTGTCTTTGGGTTCTTGTGGCGAGAACTATTCTCAGATGTATGCGTTGTTGCAGTCACAGGAAATTAGCCAGACGGTTTTTGATGACTTTGATACACGGCATTATGCCGTTGAAAACAAACTGATCAACCTTGCAAAGGCCCTATCAAAAAAAATGAAAACGGGTCAGGATTGGAATTCCGATTACAAGACGGGGTGAAGATGATAACAGATAATGTCGAAGATCCCGCGCGCTGTTTGCGGGGCTGGAATATCGTAGATCCCGCGCGCTGTTTGCTGGGCTGGCCCCCTGACATTTTTTAACAGGCTCTTAATTTTTGATAAAACCAGTTTCAAAAAGTTCCGAATCATATTATCATTCGAATATAATAAGATTTTTGATAGTCAAGCTGCGGTGAAGATGAGGGGAGAGAAATGGAATTTTTTGAAAATGTAATTAATATCAACACGATTGTCGGGAATGACCTGAAAAAAATTATTGAGCAAATTGAACAGACAGGTCAAGCGATTCTGATTGTCCGGGGTAAACAACCGATTGTTAAGCTCGTTCCCCAAAAGAAAAAAGACCTTTTTGAAATGGATCCTACATTAAAAGGAGCTTTTTTTATAGGCGATCCTACCGCGCCACTCCCTGAATCCGATTGGCCGGATGAATTGAGATGATTTTGCTTGATACACATATGCCGTCTGGCTCGCTTCGGACCAAAGTAAACTGTCGGTGGAGGTGAAAAAAGTCATATCATCCCATGCTGATAAGCTTCATTTATCTGTTGTTTCAGCCTGGGAAATAGCGATGCTATATAAGCGAAAGCGGCTTCAATTGCCAATAGAACCTGAATTGTATCTGGCTTGTATGATAAAGCAGCATACATTAACCGAAGTCCCCTTGTCCCGCCATATTGCACAATTGTCAGTTCGATTGCCGGATATTCACAACGATCCATTTGACAGAATACTCATCGCCTTGTGTCAAGCTAATGATTGGACGTTGTTATCTAAAGACAGTATTATTGCCAAATATCCCGATATTTGTATCGTTTGGTAAGCAACTGGGCTCGAATTTTAGGCAGGTCCAGGTGGAGGTGGAATGGGGGACGTTGGTAATTTTGTAACCTTATTTTAGGGTCTCGCGCCAAGACGCCGAGGCGCAAAGAAGAGACAGGATGATCAGGATGACGCCTGTGACTGGGAGGGGTGGAAGGCAAGAAGCGAGTTCTATCATCCCCTGGATCCTGAGGTGAGGTGGTCTCTCTTGAATTTCTTGAGATCTAACACATCAAAGGTATACGCCCGGCCGGTCTTGCAGGCCGTTAAACGCCCCTTTTTGATCCACCTTCTCAGGGTCACCTCTGAGATGCCGAGATACTCTGAAGCCTCCTTTAGATTAAACGGCTTTTTGACAATGTCGTCTTGCCACTGTCTCAGGTTCAACACCTCAGGATAGTCGCCATGTGGTCCCATGATCCCATATTGTATGATGTAGTGAGCCAGTTTTTCCTTTTCTTCTTCCGGAAGCTGGTGGATTGAATGGATCACGTTTTCTGCCGTCTGCATGGTTACCTCCGTGTTTCTTTCAGGTATTTTTTCAGATCTCGGTAAAAATTCTCATGAGGGCCTGCCTGATACAGGATAAGGGAATCGTTTTCAAGTTTATAAGCCAGTAACGTTAATTGCCTACCCATGCTGAATTTGTATACTCGAAAACCTTCCAGATCTCCCCTTTTGGATTCACCAATGGACGCATTAGACACAATTTCCTCAACGGCATCCAAAACAGCCAGTTGGAAGTGTCGTGGAAGCTTTTTTACATACTTTTTGAATGGCGGCATCTGAAGAATCTTCATGATCAAAAATTATCATATCTTATCATATCTTGTCAACAGGCCTTTTCAAGTGGGCAGAAGGGACGCTGTTGTACGTGGAATGGGGGACGTTGGTAACTTCGTAACCTTATTTTGAGGTATCGCGTCGAGACGCTATGGGGTTATGGGGTATGCAGACGGAGGATATCTCGCGCCCAGTGAAACAACTGCAACAAAGGTTTCACCCCGGATAAACAAAAGACAAAGAGAGGTTTAACTGGACAGGCAAGGCAGGCAAAGACGCAAAGACGGG
>Ga0208901_1000686_pt1 | contig 13056 bp, 9 predicted proteins | sample AntAceMetag02UKF_FD_184764 | JGI IMG/M metagenome (GOLD analysis project Ga0208901, IMG submission 184764) | Saline lake microbial communities from Ace Lake, Antarctica - Antarctic Ace Lake Metagenome 02UKF (SPAdes) (version 2) | ecosystem: Environmental > Aquatic > Non-marine Saline and Alkaline...
GCCTTTAAGCAAATTGAATTTTTTCGAAAGTGCTTCGGTGATTACTGACGGCATCATGGAAAATATGATACCTATCGGAAAAGATGTTGTCAATGAAAAAACGATGATTTAATTATTTACGGTTCCTAAGGAGGGTCGGGAGCAAACTTTTTTCAGACGAACGTATATTGGGAAGCAGCGACTTTGTAAACAATGTGATTGCCGATGTGGAGGGGAAAGCGAAAGAGACCTTGCGATTAACCTTGAAGATATCCGATTTGCCTTCCTTGGCACTGAAGGTATCTAAAAGAGAAGGAGTAGACGAGGCACAGCTACGGTCCGGGTCAAGAAAGAGGCAGGTGGTGAAGTCGCGCAGAATTTTCAGTCAGATAGCGGTAAAGAAGATGGGGTATTCCGGTGCGGATGTTGCGCGTTTTCTTGGCATAACCACTTCTGCAGTCAATCGATTAGCGGTTTCTGAAAAACTACCGGAGGTAGAGGGATACATTTAAATTGTCTTGGAACCAACGTCCCCTTTTTCGCAAAAAAAGCCTTCATGGTTTCATTTGGGTTCCTTCAAAAGAGTAGACAGCAGAATTGGTTGATAGAAGGATAGACAGAAATGCGACTGATTGCGCTTGGCACAGTAGAAATGAGGAGGAGAAAAAATTGAATAGAAGATTAATCTGTCTATTTGCGGTTTGTTTGATAGGTTTTTCAGCGATGAACGGATTTGCCGCAGAAAAAAAAGAAACGGTATTTAAGATGGCTGTTCAGCCCACAACGAAGCCGATTGTTTCTTTAAAGAGATATCAACCGCTTGTAGATTATCTGAAAGAAAAAACGGGACTAAATATAGAACTTGCCATTACAGCCAACTATGGGGATTTTTCTGATTTGCAGAAGGACGGAAAGGTGGATTTTGTTATTCAAGATGCATTTTCTGCTTATTTAATTAATAAACACATCAAACTTGTACCGATGGCCAACATTATATCACCTGAGGGGGAAACGTATGATCCCGGCTATATTATCGTTAAGGCCGACAGCGATATTGAGGAGTTGAACGATTTAAAGGGTAAAAAACTCCTATTTGGGCCAAAGGCCAATGCGGCAAAGTTCCTTGCCCCCTATATTTTCTTAAAAAAATCAGGAATAGACGTTGAGAATGATTTACATTACGCGTTTGGCGGAATGTGTCCTCACAATGCCATGTCCGTATTTCTGGGAGAATATGATGCGGGTCTTGTTTGTGGCCTCTATATGGCGCAGAAAGATAAAAAATTCAATTTTAAAAATGACTTAAGAATCCTTGCCAAAACAGAAGATCGGGCGCCTTACTGGATTTTTTCAGCTTATGGAAAGACCGATGGGAGCGTCGTAAATAAGATAAAACGGGCATTGCTTGAGCTGAACATGAAGAATCCTGAAACGGCTGAGGTCTTTAGTGTTTGTAAATGGAAGGGATTTACTAAATATTCGGACGAAATGAATATGATAAATATGTTGGCTGAGAAGTATAAAGTACCAAATTAAACCCTACGCCGGTTATTTTGTGAGATACAATGAAACTCAGAACAAAATTTGCTCTTTTAATTACGATATTAATCATTTTTATCACTGGAAGCATTGCGGCTCTGACTGTCCAGCGAGAAACTTGTTGTTTTAAACAAGAGCTCAAGAAGCAGGGGCTTATCATCGCGAACACTTTGGCTGACGAATGCAAGGAAGCGTTCATTATGAATTCGTTTGTTTATGTGATGGATTATATTGATACGGTTTCGAAGCAGGAATACGTCGTGTATGTGATGGTTAGAGATAAAAATGGCAAAGTAAAAGCCCATAGTGAAATGGATAAAATAGGCGGCGTTATCACCACATCTGATTCAGGGGCTATTCAAGATGGAAAATCCCGTATCGAAATCGCTCAAACCGGTACGGCACAAGAGATATATGAGATAACCGTTCCTATCACCGTTAAAGGGGGTGTGGTTGGTACGGCTCAAATCGGCTATTCTCTAGCGAGCATCGATACTTTGACGGCGGAAGCGAAAAGGCAAATTCTGATGGTGACAATCGGGGGGATCATTGCCGGGATATTTTTTGCCTTTATTTTGTCCAGACAACTGGTAAGACCCATTACAAAATTGAAAGATGGCGTCATTGCAATTGCCGGCGGAAATTTCAACACAAAAATCGATGTGAAGGTTAAAAATGAAATAGGGGAATTATCCTCCGCTTTCAACAAGATGGCCCAATATTTAAAAGCCAAAGATTACACGGATAACATCCTCAAATCCATGATCGATACCTTAGTCGTGGTGGATGCGGAAGGTATCATACAGACCGTCAACCAAGCCACCCTCGACTTGTTGGGATATCCGGAAGAGGAGATTATTGGATCGCCGGCTGAAAAGATTATCGGGGAAGAAGTGCCTTCTGGGGGAATAAAACTTGAAAGTCTGTTTGCGAACGATGAATTAAGGAGTTACGAGACACGTTTTAAGACCAGGGACGGCAGAAGAATCCCCATGCTTTTTAGCAGTTCCGTAATGAAAGATGAAGACAACAATATCATCTGCACAGTTTGCTCGGCCAGCAACATCACAGAGCGGAAAAACCTCGAAATTCAACTCAAGCAAGCTGAGAAGATGGAGGCCATCGGAACTCTTGCGGGTGGGGTGGCCCACGATCTGAATAATATCCTGAGTGGCATTGTCAGTTATCCTGAGCTGCTGTTGATGGATATTCCCGAAAGCAGCCCTTTAAGAAAACCTATCCTGACCATAAAAAAGTCTGGAGAACGAGCGGCTGCGATTGTGCAAGACTTATTGACCTTGGCAAGACGGGGAGTTGCTGTCACGGAAGTTACGAATTTGAATAATATTGTAGCCGACGTTTTCAGCTCTTTAGAGTATGAAAATTTAAAAAAAGGATATCCTGATGTTAGGGTGAAAACGGATCTTGAACCAACTCTATTGAATATTTCAGGCTCTCCTGTTCATCTATCCAAGTCTATTGTGAATTTAGTTTATAATGCTGTAGAGGCCATGCCTGAAGGTGGAACGATATCTATCTCAACACAAAGTAAATATATTGATAAACCCATCAGTGGTTATGACAATGTAAAAGAAGGCGATTATGTTATTCTGACCGTATCAGATAGTGGGATCGGAATTTCCTCAAAGGAAATAGGGAAAATATTTGAGCCCTTCTATACGAAAAAGGTTATGGATAGAAGCGGAACGGGATTGGGCATGACCGTGGTGTGGGGAACGGTAAAAGACCATAAAGGGTATATTGATGTTCAGAGCACCGAGGGAAAAGGAACTACCTTCACCCTTTATTTTCCTGTTAGCAGGAAAGAAATCACGAAAAATGAAAATGCTTTTCCAATTGAGGAATACATGGGAAAGGGAGAGTCCATATTGGTTGTGGATGACATTCGTGAGCAGCGTGAAATTGCATCTCAGATGCTCAATAAATTGGGTTACAGCGCAAGTACGGTTTCAAGCGGTGAAGAATCGATTGATTATATAAAGGACAATTCAGTCGACTTGTTGATTTTGGATATGATTATGGACCCTGGAATAGATGGTCTTGAGACGTTTAAAAGAATTCTGGAATTCCTTCCCGGACAAAAAGCGATCATCGCAAGTGGATTTTCCGAAACGGACCGGGTTAAAGAAGCTCAACGGTTGGGTGTAGGAAAATACATAATAAAACCATATACTTTGGAAGAACTTGGCCTTGCAGTAAGGGGAGTGTTGAAAAATAATTTGCCGAGGCCTTAAGAGCCAGTTTGAAAATTAACCCTGTGATAGGGAAAATAGGGTCGGGGAAGGTAACTGTTTAAAATATAGGATTTTGTTTGTGAATATTGCTTCTTTTAGCCCTCTATAATGCCGTTTTTGGTAGCCAAAATCGCATTTAATCAAATTACCCGGAGGAATTGCGAACAATCCGCCAGATTATCATTTTGACCGGATATATAGGCGGCGTAATCCTCATTTGAAAAGGAGGTCTTCTGTCGTCTGTTGCCACGCTGTGTAATATGGTGCGGCATCCCTTCCGGCACTACCCTTGCGATCCTTGCCATATAAGAAATATAGTCCAAATGCTATTGGCTGTTCTGTTTTATCTTGCTCATTCTTTATGCGAATAAGCTACAGGCTATTTTAATGCATGTAACGCCCTTTCAGGGCTGAGATTGTTGTTAAATCCTCACCCAGGGCGTTGCCCTGGGCTAATATGTAGTGTCCTTTCAGGGCTGAATCAGAGCGTGGCAACCATTCAGTTGCATATCTCTATCGCAGATAGTGGGCGAAGTTAGGACCAAACCCAAATCGGGCTTCATCAGAGCGTGGCCGTCGTGCTGTCGGGATGATCAAACGGGTCTCTTCAGAGGGTCCTGTCGCGTTTGCGGGCGGAGTAGCCAAAAACTCCTGCATGCGCCGATTGCTGGAAGAGGCGTTAAAACAAGAAGTGCTTGTACCGGAAGATCCCCAGATGGCGGGTGCTTTAGGGGCAGCGCTGCTGTCCGCTCAAATGATAACCTGAAACTGAAAAAAAGAGGGCTAACGGGTATTCATTTCGGAAAGTCTGAAATCAAGCCATTCCGACAATTCCGTAAACGAGGTTTTCGAACCGAATTGCGATTATATCCTTGTATGCAACGGGTCATCCCCCGCAACCCAAAGTCGGATCCTGAACCGCTATTGATCTCCGTTTCCGTTTTTTCTTCTTTATTTGGCACAATAAGGTTTTGTAGGTGGGGAAACCCGAGATCTCGTCGAATTGCTCGGAATCCGTTAACAGATTGACGTTGGCCTGCTGCCACGCTTCCGTACCCAGGGGACCCCCACCGCCTACCGGCGCGTACACGAATCCTCTCATGATTTTATCCGTCACAAAGGCCTGCATGGTCACTGAGCCCCTGGCGGTTTTAATGACCACCCGATCGCCGCTCTTGATTTGGCGTTCTTCACCATCGGCAGTGTTCATTTGAACCGTCGGAAAGGGAAGGTTTTTCATGAAGCTGGGGACACCCCGAAGGCATGATTTCATGTCCGGCTTAAAAGGGCCTGTCCCTAAAATCAAAGGAAACCGTTTGAATCGCTTGGGGTTGCTCAAAGGCGTTTCGTCCGATTCCTTATACATGGGAAGACCGTCATAACCGTATTTTTCCAGAATGGTGGATTTGATCTCAAATTTTCCGGAAGGCGTTTCAAAACCGGGCTTTCCGTCACGTCGCAGCAAACCCTTTTCCCATTTTCTGGGCCTCATGCCCACAGCCGGCTTTTTCAGCACATGTTTCGGAGCGTTCATCAAATCTTCGCGGGTAAAGCCCGAGTCATGAAGAATATATTCAAGAAGCGTTTTTGGGTCTTGGGGGAAGCGGTCCCCATATCCGAGGCGATCGGCCAATTCGGCCAGAATATCATAATTGGATCTGGCTTCGCCGATCGGTTCGATCATCTTTTCCCTTAGCCGTAAGGAACTGCCGTAGTAACAATAGGACTCCTGTTCAAAGGCGGTGGTTGCCGGCAGTACGATATCCGCATAGGCGGCGTCCGCCGTCAGTTGCAGATTGATGGTGACCAGAAATTCCAGTTCTCCCAGGGCCTTTTTCCAAAGATCCGGATTGGGCCAGCAGGTAATGAGGGAAGCGCCCAGGACGAACATGCCCCTGATCTTATAGGGGTCTCCCTCGATAATCGATTTGGGCAGAAGCGTGGCGTGGGGTTCCCCGCCGCAATAAAGGGAATACACGGGGAATTTGCCCGCACCGATGGATTTGTCAAAGCCGGGGGTTTCAAGTTGCCTGTCCGTGGTCAGGGGCAGGAAATTTTCCCTTTCCAGGAAACAACGTCCTCCTTCCACATCCAGTTGCCCCGCCAGTGCCCATAGGACCATGACGGCCCTTATATTTTGAACACCGCTTTTTGTATATTCCAGACCCGTGTACATGATATAGCTGGCGCCTTCGGCATCGGCAATATCTTCCGCCAGACGTTCAATTCGGTCTTCATCAATACCCGTTACGCTTGATACATATTCGGGTGTAAAATCTTTCACATATTCCTTGAACTCATCAAAGCCCAGGGTCCAATCTTCCACAAATGCGTCATCGTAGAGTTCGTCTCGAATAAGGATATGGGAAAGTCCCAGGGCCAGTGCGCCGTCGGATCCGGGTCTGATGGGGATCCATTCACTCCCTTCCAATTCGGCGGCTCTTGTTTTTCGGGGGTCGATGACGATGATTTCAGCCCCTTCCTCCGAGGCCCGTTTCAATCGTTTAAACATCTCCGGCGGTGTGGAAGTGGATGGATCAGTGCCCCATACCAGTATGAGATCCGAATTGTCAATGTCGGAAAACATGTCGATGTGCAGACAACCCATGGTCAATTTGGGTGCCAGCACGCCCAAGGATGTATAGCAGAGGGCGCCCACTCCGAAGGTATTGGGAGACCCGAAGGGAAACAATATGCTGGAAGACAAATATATCTCCGATCCTTTCAATTGATAGATGTCTTTGAAGGATCGTTCATAGGAGCCTGTTCCGGTATAGAACCCCACCGTCTCCGGCCCATGCGCTTTTTTCAACTGGTTCAGGTTCTCTATAATGATGTCAAATGCCTCATCCCAGGAGATCTCTTCAAATTCAAGGGTGCCTTTCGGTCCGATGCGCTTTAACGGATGTTTTAACCGGCTTTCCGAATAGACGATCTCCTTTACACTGCCGGCAATGGGACACAGAACGCTGCCCGAAGGGGCATCGGGGTCCGGCTCAAGTCGGTCAATTTTGCCTTTTTCATCAAAATGTACCTCAGCGCCACAACCGGGACTGTGGAAACAGATACCGCAGACACCATACTTCTTGTTCAAAATCAATGCCTCCCAAAAAAAGATTTGACTTGAGGTCTCCCTCAAGTCATGAGGTGATAACATTTCATTTTGCCATTTAAGGCCATGGTTCCTTAAAAGCAAAGCAGACGCTCCGTCTTTTGTCAACCATTATGAAGACGACCTTTGATTCCTAACCGGACATTATTTTATAAGTTTCACCGGTTCCCTGCCCGGTGAAACAATCCCCCGACGTTCCAGCAGGGATCCGTCCTGCTGATAAAGATAAATCAACGCCTTGATGTAGTTGGCGAGGGCCTGCACCTCCGCGATTCTGCTGATCAAAAGATCCTTCTGGGCCTGAGCCACCAGAAGACTGGTTGATTTTCCCACCCGCAGCTTTTCGGTCTCTACCCTCAGGGTTTCTTCGCTGAACATGCGCGTGGTGGAGGATGCCTTGATCTGCTGTCTGGCACGGTTTACCTCAACATAAGCCGTTCGCACATCCACCTCCACCAGTTGGGACAGGTTTTGAAGGGCTTTTTCCGCCTGTTCCCGGCTCAGCATGGCCCGCTGGTAACGAGACTTCGGTGCACGATTATACAGGGGATATTCAAATCGAACGCCCACAAAAGCGTCATAATAATCTCCGGTCACATTGCGGACCGATTGGCCGAAGGAATTGGCGTACCCGCTTTTGCCTAAGCTGACGAAAAGATCCAGTAAAGGGAGCAGGCCGTTTTTGGTTTTGACCACCTCCAGGTCATTCCGCATCAGTTTCAGCCGGGCCTCGTTTAAAAGGGGTCTCATCCGCATGCTCATGCCCACGTAGGATCGAACGTCATCCAGTTTAATTTCGGGAAGGGTCGGCTGATAGATCAAATCCACTTCCCGCTGCCAGAGATCCGCCCCCGGTGGATTGAGCAGACGCAGGAGCTGCAGCCGAGTGGTTTCCCGGTCGCTTCGTGCGTTGATGAGACCCTGCTCCTGTGCCGCCAGTTCCGCCTGAACGGCGGGCAGCTCGGATTTGGCCAGACGGCCCACCTCGATCAATGCCAGGGTTTCGTTCACCTGCCGGCGGGCCACCTTCAACGATTCTTCAAAAATTTCCACCTGGCGTTTCGCCAGGGCGTAGTCCCAATAGGTTTCTTCCACCTGAGCGACCAGGGCTAAGGTAAATCCCCGCAACTCATATTCGGACATGCGCGTGTCCAGGCGTGCCTGCTCTAATCTCACGAGATTTACATCACTGCCGTATCCCCTCAGGATGGCCTGGTTGACCGTCAGGCCTAATCGTGTCCAGTAAAAGGCGTCCTGGTAGAGAGAGGAGTTATCCATTTTCGTTTTCCCTTCCACCCTGACGGTGGTGCCGGTGGGGAAAAACTGTTCGAGAGAAATGATTCCAAGCCCTTCATCTTTGACGAAATCTTCGGTTTCGGATCCTGCTCTTGCCTGCCGCTCCCCATCGTCGCGACCGCCGGAGATTTCCGCTGCGGCTTTTGGGTCAAACACCGCCCTTTCCGTGTCCTCAAAGGTTTTTGTAATGGAAGGATTCAACCTTTCAACCACCAGGGAACGGTTGTTTTCTAAAGAGAGCAGAATCGCTTCGGTGGTGGTTATTTTCAGCGGACCGGGCGATATCGTGGGGGCAGGGGGTGTTTCCACGGGGACTTTTTCCCTCTCATCCGGCGCCATGTACACGGCCGTATCGGCGGGTGGATTCGGCCCTCCCACGGTTCCATCAATCCGTTCCTCCACAAAGGCGCAGGATGCCAAAGTGAGGCAGCAGCCCATCATGACAAGAAGTCCCGGCAGGCGATTCGAAGAAATTTTGTAAGTCATGTTGTTATTTGTAAAGTCCTTTCCCATTCAGACATTTTTCTTGCCAATATGATTTCTAAGGCGAAACCGCAGTCAAAAAAGTCTCACGCAAAGTTAATCCGGGGAAAGTCAAGCAAAAAAGAGCTTCCCTCTTAATCTGTTCTTTGAAAATTTGGTAAAGCCTACAACTGTGGTAAAATACCTGCTATAATGTCAGCCAATGGAACGGGGGCAGTGACCCCGGACTTAATGTTGCCTTCATTATGGGGCCTCTCTCGTTCCAGCCTTTGTTTCCTTTGGCGTCTGCTCACTGGGGCTTTTGGATTGTAATCCTGAAAACGACGGTTCGTATCTTTTGCAGGTGTGTCGTCTTTTGTTGGAACGTTTCGCTGTCTATTTCTGATATCGATTATTGGATCAAACGGTTTGTTGTGCTTGAGCATGCCGTAAAGGATGCGCTGCACGGACTTGGCCGAGCGTTTACGGATGTGATAACGTCATAACCCACAAGAAAGATAGGACAACGGGACCAACGCCTTAACCCACCCCGAAATTCCATAGGCCGGACGATGCTCAGAGATCTTTTGTGCTCACTCCTTATTCGAATCGATTTCGTGCGGCTGCCGGTAGGGGGAATCCTATTGGCCATGGGTGCGAGCGCTGTCGCTACCGCCATAGGTGCAGAGGCGGCGCCAAGTGCATGGCCTATGCACTGCGCGAAACCGCTTTCGCAGCGGATCCCGGGTGCTGGAAAGCGGATAGCTATGGAGACCCATCAGATGGCTACCGAGCGGATGCCCGCTGAAATTTTTTCCGATATTCCTTGGGCGCAAGACCGGTCTGCTTTGAAAAGATCTTACGGAAGGTGCTGCTGTCTTCATAACCGACCCGGCAGGTAATTTCATCAAAGGAGAGAAGCCCTTTTTCCAGCAATCGCTTGGCCGCCTCCACCCGAATGCTCTGTTGATAGGTCAGGGGGGTTTCCCCGGTGGCGGTTTTAAACCGTCGCTCCAATGTGCGGCGACCCATGCCGCTTTTCCGCGCCAAATGGTCGTAATTAAATGTCTTGTCAAAATTGTTCTCGATCCACTCCTGGACCGTAAGAATCTGATGGTCGCCGTGATCTTTTCGATAGTGAAACATGGCATAAGGCGCCTGGAGCGTCCGGCTCATATCGGCGATCATGGATTTCGAAGACTGCAAAGCCACTTCATGCCCGCAGTATTTCCCCACCAGATAGATGCAAAGATCCATACCGGCGCTGTAGCCCCCGGAGCAAAACAGATCCCCCTCATCGGTGATCAATCGTTCAGCCTTGAGCTCTATTTGAGGGTACCGCTTCTTGAACTGATCCGCATAGGCCCAGTGGGTGGTTGCCGTTTTGCCGTCCAGCAATCCGGTTTCCGCCAGTACGAATGCCCCCGAACAGATGGTAGCGATATGGGAACCCTCGTGATAACGGTCTTTTAACCAGTCCACCACCTCATGTTGCACGCTCAGGGTTTTCTCGATATCCAAAATGGAGGAGACCACAATCAGATCCGTTTCCCGTACATCATGAATCGATCCATCCGGTACGATATTGAGGCCGTTTAGACATTTAAAGGGCTTGCCGATGGTTGTCACCAGCCTGACGTCGAAGTAGGGCGTAAATTTTTGCCCGTTGAAATAGTTCCACATGACCCCTGCCTGAGAAAACACATCCATGGGGCTGCTAATGGTAAAGGCCATGTTGTTCTGCATGGCCAGAATGGTCACTTTTTTCATATTTACCCCCAAGATTGGCGTAATCCAACTCTTTAATGTCATGTTTGCCACTTCAAAAGGAACAAATCAAGGGGTATTTTGACAATAATCCAAATGATTGGAAAGTGAGATCAGCAACACGACCCCATAGGGAGGATAACGACATGGCCGCAACCCGTGAAGAAGTTTATGAAGAATACAGGACTGCTGATTTTTCCAGACGCTTGGATATATATTTGCAGTTCCCGGAGTTGAGGAACGCTTTTCATGAAATCGTCCCAAGAGATGCGAAGACGGATTTTTTCAAAACCGAGCGCCACCGGCGCCAAGGCCGCAGAGGTTTGAGGACAATCATCCGTCAAAGCCGCATCCTATTTAAATTTAAGGGTTTTGGGAAGTTCGCCAAAACATAAGGATGTTGGAAATTTGGAGGCCATATGAATATTGAACAACTGAACGGAATTGAAACAGGAGCGTGAGGCGTCAATTTCTCATGCGGCATAAAAAAGGGGAGATCGCCATGGATGAAGCGGCAAACGTATTTAAAAAAATTATGAAGACTACTGCACTCAAATTGAAAAAGTAGATTTTGAATCCATTAAACCGACGCTGGGGATAACCCAACATAAAGAGGGATATTTGATCCCCTTTTTTAATAATGAAATTCAGATTCTAGACAACAAAATATTGGATTTATCGGGAAACAGACCCGATTACATCATATCCGTCATTATCGCCAAATACATCCTGTTGAGTCCGGAAAAGCCTAAAATCATTGATGGTTGGGCGTCCTTCAAGGATTTCAAAAAGGGGGCCAATTTCATCAGCACGAACGCATTTTCCGCTGATACGGAAAGGGGCATTGCCCAACATTTTTCAGGCAGGCTGAATGAACTTAAAAACGCATGTGAAAAATCCGGCGGTCTCCAACATGAATTGGCGACTTCCTACGATCTGGCCATGACCTTTGATGCGCTTCCACGCATTTCAGTCTTGCTGCTTTTTAATGACAGCGATGATGAGTTCCCTGCAAAATGCACCTTGCTTCTCCAAAAACATGCGGAATATTACCTTGATCCGGAATCACTGATCATGACCATCGGATTCCTCTTTAAAATGCTGAAGACGGAAGACAGGGACAATGCCGCCATGAAGGCTTAAGGCCGGAAAAGCAGAAAAGGTCGGAGCGCTTCAGTCCGAAGCGTCAAGGGTGAAATCGAGCGCATCGTTAAAAAATCAGCGTGGAGCAGGCCTAAAGCCCTGATTCACCTGTTGTTTGCCTAAATTCCAGGGTTAATATTGTTCATACACCCATGAACGGGTGGACGGGAACAACACGCCCGCGAGCAACCCGGTTTCATCCGGGGTGATCCGGGATTTCATCCTGACATATTGATTGGCCGGAAAAATGTCCGGTCTGTTGAATTGCAGTTCCTGCCAGGTTCGGTATCCCATTCACAGGGCGGGGAACAGATCCGGCCGGCATCCCACTGGATGTCGATGGACTCCTGGAAAAATTCGAGGCGTAACGCCCCCGCATAATTTCTGAAGACACTGTTTTGGATCCGCCGGTCGAGAACGAGTGTCATCCTCTGAAGGATTTTTTCCCGGTCCGGGATTTTGATTTGCCATGCGTAGGGGCTACCCTTTTCAGCGCCCAAGGCGATGGCCATCCGGGCCGCGCCGGATGCGTTGTGCAGGTTCATCGGATATAAGGTTTGTTTCGCTCCAGGGTTTTTTCTTTCAGGAACCCAAGCAAATGGGTAAAGGCTTCCTGGGTGACATCCGCACTGACTTCACTGAGAATAAGGCCGTCTCCAAATCCTTCCCCCGGGACCCTGCAATAGCATTTTTCCTCTTTTTGAGGGTTTTCCATAATCCAGAATTCCGAACCGTACTCGGTTTCCCGGCTTTCCGTCATCAGATACCGCCAGTTGTCGCGGCTTCGGCAACAGGTGATGGAAAAGGCGTTTTGGCTTACCCGATCCTGCGCCATGAAATAATCGATATCCTCGACGTTTCCCAACCTGATGGAATACCCGGTATCAGGAATTTTCGGCACGGCATGAAAGGGAAAATCGATATGGTTTTCAAACTCAACGGCATAGTGAAACCCGAAATGATGATAAAATCCCGGAATGCCCTGAATAATCGCCATATGGAAGTTCTCCTTTTCCAGTGTGCGGTCAAAGGCCCGGTTCAATTGATTCATCAGACCGTTATTCCGATGCGTTTCCCGGGTTGCCACAAGGCCCATTTCAGCCACTTTCAACCGGACGCCGTCAATTTGCCAGGTCCAGGGGATCAAGACAAAGGCGGATACGATTGTTGACGTTTTTTTATCTTCGGCAATAAACCAATAGGTTTTTTTCATGCCGGGGAGAGAATGAAACAGGGTCCTGGCGAGCATCCCTACCTTCTCCGGATAAAACACTTCAGAATAAAGATCATACAATCCGTCGGCGTCCCTGGAGGATTCGGCATTTCTGAACAGATAATGCGCTTGTGTCATTATAATTTATCTCCTGTAAATGCGTAAATGGGGACGTTGGTTCCAAAGCAACTTGACAGTTTATTATAAAGGAGATAGACTTTCTCTATGCCAAGACAACCGAGACTCGATGCACCCGGTGCTTTACATCATGTTATGGGTCGGGGCATTGA
>Ga0208901_1000691_pt1 | contig 12927 bp, 10 predicted proteins | sample AntAceMetag02UKF_FD_184764 | JGI IMG/M metagenome (GOLD analysis project Ga0208901, IMG submission 184764) | Saline lake microbial communities from Ace Lake, Antarctica - Antarctic Ace Lake Metagenome 02UKF (SPAdes) (version 2) | ecosystem: Environmental > Aquatic > Non-marine Saline and...
CCTGAACGGTGACGATGAACTCCTCATGAAAAAAGCCGCCGCCATCTCCAGGAAAAGCATCACCTTCGGTTTTGGTGACAAGAACGATGTGCGCGCCCGCAATATAGAAGCCTGCGGCATAAATGGGACCCGCTTCCAGATGGAATATGCAGGAGATTCATGGCCCGCAGAGCTAAAGGTTCCCGGAATTCACAATGTCTTGAACGCACTGGCTGCAGCTGCCGCGGGAATTGCCTTGGGCGAACGGCCCGAAAAGATCTTAGCAGGACTATCTAGCTTTAAGGGAATAAAAGGCCGGTTCGGAATCGTGAAACTCAAAGGGGACATTTTCCTTGTTGACGATACCTATAATGCCAATCCATCTTCTCTGAAAGCAGCGATAGAAACCGTGAAAACTTTGAGCACGGAAGGAAGGCGGCTCATCGTGGGGCTTGGCGATATGCTTGAACTGGGAAGCGCAGCGGTCCAGTCCCACAAGAATGCGGGCGAACTGGTGGCGAAGGCCGGCACGGCACATTTTTTCGCCATGGGGGAACATGCTCCGGAAATGGAACAGGGAGCACTCGCAGCAGGAATGCCTCCAGAAAGGATAAGGATTGTTCAAGATTGCCGAGAAATGGCTGAAAAGATCATGGAAAAAATGGATGACCGGGATGTTATTTTTTTGAAAGGTTCGAGAAGGATGGGGCTTGAGAGAGTTTCCGAAGCAATCAAAAAACACCTAAGAGATGCAATCAGCCGTTAGCCGCATGAAATCGAATAGTTCCATAAATCTCAACGATTGATGGTACCGAAAAAAAGTGATTACTACGGCCGAGCACCGCATTCCCACGCTGGAGCATGGGAACGAGGGATCCCCTTGAACCATTGAACTTTGAACCCTGAACCGAAACAAAGTTTCACAGGACATCGATGAAAGAAACAAAGAAAATTCTCGTGGTTGATGATGAGCTTGGCATCAGGATACTCCTTTCCGAAGTACTGTCCAGCAGGGGATTCCAGGTGAGTTTGGCGAGAGATGGAATGGAATCCCTGGAAAAGCTGGAAAAAGATCATTTCGACCTTGTCGTCACGGATATCAATATGCCCAGACTGGATGGGGTCGACATGTTAAAAGCCATGAAACAAAATGGTCGAACAGAAAAAGTGATTGTTATGACGGGAGATGTATCCGATACGAGATTAGAGGACCCTGAAATGTATCGAGTAGAGTCACAAATCTATAAACCGTTCGGATTGGCAGCTTTTTTAAATACGGTAGACACACTAACCACCTGACATCGGAGAAGGGTACTAATACAGTAATGCTATTTAAGCTCATATACTTCTTCCATATCGACCTGTCCTGGCTGAACGTATTCAGATATATCACGTTCAGAACCATACTTTCGAGCCTGACAGCATTGATGATATGTTTCTTGCTAGGCGGGTGGACCATCAGAAAACTCAGGAATTTACAAATCGGACAACAGATCCGGGATGACGGTCCTCCCAGCCATCAAATAAAATCAGGAACCCCCACCATGGGAGGATGTCTCATTCTGCCTGCGGTTCTCCTGTCCACGCTTTTCTGGGCAGAGCTGTCTAACGTTTATATTTGGACTGCCATATTTGCCCTCGTATTTTTTGGCGGAATCGGATTTACGGATGACTATTTGAAGATATCCAAGAAAAACAGTCGAGGGCTGAGTGCAAGGTCCAAATTATTGTTACAGACCGTGGGTGCTTTCACAGCAGCTATCATCATTTATTGCCAGCCCGGGTTTGATTCCCTCTTGAACGTACCGTTTTTCAAACAGGCTGCACCTGATCTCGGTCTTTTTTACATCCCGTTCGCAGCCTTCATTATCGTGGGGACATCAAACGCAGTCAACCTGACGGACGGACTGGATGGACTCGCCATCAGTCCCGCGATTGTCGCTTTCGGAAGTTACCTCATCTTCGCCTATTTAGCCGGCCATGTGAAGATCGCTTCCTACTTGCAGATTCCATACCTTCCCGGTGCCGGCGAACTCTGCATCCTGTGCGGAGCGCTTGTTGGAGCTGGATTAGGGTTCCTTTGGTACAACGCCTACCCTGCGGAAATTTTCATGGGGGATGTGGGGTCTCTTCCCCTTGGCGCAGTACTGGGAACGGTCGCAGTAATGACCAAGCAGGAAATCCTGCTCATCCTGGTGGGAGGTCTTTTTGTTTTTGAAGCACTGTCGGTCATTTTCCAGGTATCCTATTTTAAATTGACCGGGGGTCAGAGAATTTTTCGCATGGCTCCTATTCATCATCATTTTGAAATGAAAGGCTGGTCTGAACCAAAGGTAATCGTAAGATTTTGGATCATCGCAATCATTCTGGCCCTCATGTCCATCAGCACCCTAAAACTCAGGTAAGCCCCGATGCAGATGCGAAATGACATAACAGAGAAAAACGACGAAACACCATCGGATGGGGGGATGGCCGGCAAAAAGATACTGGTCGTGGGCCTGGGAATTTCAGGGCTCTGGTCTTCACTTTGCCTTGCCGGCAAGGGCGCCGGGGTAACGGTCACGGAGGAACGAGAGAGGGAAGATATTGACCCTGAAGTCCTGAGCATCTTGGCAAATTCCGGTGTTCTTGTGGAAAGTGGGGGGCATCAGCTTGAAAGCTTTTTGCACGCGGACATGATCGTGTTAAGTCCCGGCGTTCCCCATGACACACCCCTCATTCAATCGGCTGCCACAAAAGGCATCCCGATAATCGGTGAAATGGAGTTGGCGGCGCGTTTCATCAAAATCCCGATCATCGCTGTAACAGGAACCAATGGCAAATCATCCGTCACCACCTTGATCGGGAACATGCTTGAAAAGGCGGGGAAACAGGTCTTTGCGGGAGGCAACCTGGGAATCCCCCTGGCCGCCTATGTTGCACGCAATGAAAAGGCGGATGCCATCGTTGCGGAGGTAAGCAGCTTTCAACTGGATACCATGGTTTCCTTTTGCCCGGAAGTTTCCATCATACTGAATATTTCCCCCGACCACCTGGACAGGTACAAGGAATATGAAGACTATGTCCGGTCAAAACTGCGCATATTTGAAAATCAGGGAAGCGGTCATTATACCATCGTAAACGATAATGACCCCGTTCTACACCTGACCGAAGCGCCTTCTCCCGTAACCATGCTCCGTTACGGTCTGGAAAAAATGGGAGGAAGACATGCCTTTCTCGATCAAAATGCCATCCAAGCGCAACTGGAGGGATCCAAACCCTGTTCTTTTTCTCTGGAGCATTTTTCCCTGCCGGGCGCCCATAACATGGAGAATCTGATGGCGGTGGTACTTGCAGGCTTGGCGTTGCAGGTAGATCCGGAAATCATTCAACAAACCATAAACGAATTCAAGGGATTACCCCACCGGTTGCAAATGGTGGAAGAGATACACGGAATTTCTTTTTTCAATGATTCCAAAGCAACCAATATCGATGCCGCAATCAGGGCTATCAGGAGTTTTGATCGCCCAATCATCCTTATTGCGGGGGGAAGGCATAAAGGCGCGGACTACGATCCCCTGGTAGAGGCCGCAAAACCGAATGTGAAACATGCAATTTTTATGGGAGAGTCCGGCGACATACTCGCAAATGCTTTCGAAGGACATATCCCTTTTTCCTTGGTCGAAGACATGAAATCGGCAGTGACCAAAGCCCTTTCAAAAGCGGCAAAGGGAGACGCCATACTCCTTGCCCCGGCTTGCTCCAGTTTTGACATGTATTCCAGTTACGGGCACCGGGGAAAAACCTTTAACAGCGCTGTACGAGACTTGGCTCATGGCTGAGAAAGCTTCAACCGATTCGGGGTACAATTATCTGATCCTGGTCCCCACCATGCTGTTAATCTGCCTGGGGCTGGTCATGATTTACAGTGCAAGTTCAAATCTGGGACAGCTTCGTCTCGGAGATGGGTATTTCTATCTGAAAAGGCAGACCATCTTTTGCATTATCGGGATCGCAGTCATGTTTACAACAAGATACATCCCCCATACGCTGTATTCGAAATTTGTGTATCCCCTTCTGCTCATCAGTGTCGGCCTCCTGGGGCTTCTGTTTATTCCAGCTCTGAGCCGAGAAATAGGAGGCGCCCACCGGTGGTTGAACCTGGGATTACTGACCTTTCAACCGTCCGAACTGGTTAAGTTCTCTCTGGCGGTTTATATGGCCTATTCCATGTCGAAGAAGAGTGCTGAAATGGCATCTTTTTCAAAAGGAGTGCTGCCCCACCTGTTGATTGCAGGCATATTGATGCTGCTGATTCTGCTTCAACCTGATCTTGGCACTACGGTTATTATCGGTTTGTGGATGCTGATTGCCCTCTTCGTGGGCGGCGTGAGAATTTTCCATATTTCTTCTATTTTTCTTCTTTGTTCTCCCCTGGTGATATGGCTGATAACCAGTGCCGACTACAGGATGAAAAGATGGTTGGCCTTCATAGACCCATGGGAAGACCCCACAGGCAAAGGATTCCAGATCGTCCATTCCTTCATGGCCTTCGGGTCGGGAGGGATCTTTGGCGCAGGCCTTGGGAACAGTAAACAAAAGCTCTTTTATCTGCCGGAGTCCCACACGGACTTTGTCCTGTCCATCACGGGCGAAGAACTGGGGCTTTTAGGGGTGGCTTCCATCATCATTCTTTTCGGCACATTAATTATGGGAGGCATTCGGGTCGCACTGAAGGCGCGGGATCTTTACAGCACGTATCTTGCCCTCGGAATTACCAGCTTCTTAGGACTGCAAGTCGTAATCAACATGGCGGTGGTCATGGGCCTGCTTCCTACCAAGGGCTTGACCCTTCCGCTCATAAGCTACGGTGGGTCATCCCTGGTCATGACGCTCCTGAGTATAGGCGTTCTCTTGAATATCTCTGCAAAGAGCTGAGATGCGAAAATGAAACAGAAGTCGGAATACCGAATCATCATTGCAGGAGGAGGAACTGGCGGCCACCTGTTCCCCGGAATCGCAGTAGCGAGAGAAATACAGTCAAGGCACCGGAATACTGAAGTTCTTTTTGTGGCAGGGCGGAAAAGAATGGAGACAGGAATTTTGTCAACCTATCAATTTCAGACGGAATTTATTGATGTAAAGGGACTCAAAGGCCAGGGATGGAAACAAGGGCTTCAAGTCCTGGCTCGAATTCCCAAAAGCATCATGCAGTCGGTCTCCATAATCAGGCGTTTTTCTCCTTCGGTTGTTCTGGGAGTCGGAGGATATTCTTCCGGACCGTTTTGCCTGACCGCCAGGGGAATGGGAATTCCAACGGCCATTCATGAACAAAATTCCTACCCCGGCCTCACAAATCGAATGCTCACAAGGATAGTCGATCGCACCTTTATCTCTTTTGAAACATGTGAGCCCTATTTAAAGACGAAAAAGAAGGTGCTCACAGGCAATCCGGTACGTGAAGAACTCATCCGGGAGAATGCGAACAGGCCTCAAAACGAAGACTTCTCCGTACTGGTTGTTGGTGGCAGCCAGGGCGCAAGGGCAATAAATGAGGCGTTTGTAGAGACCTTGGTCCAATGGAAAGACGCAGGGAAAAAGATTCGGGTAACCCACCAGACCGGTCAGGCCGACTATGAAAGGGTTCAAACAGATTACACAAACAAGGGTCTTTCGGGGAAAGTGGCCCCGTTTATCAAAGCGATGGCAGAAGCATACGGATCTGCAGACATGGTTGTCGGCCGAGCGGGGGCAACAACCATCTTTGAACTGGCAGCATTAGGAAAGCCTTCCGTGCTGATTCCTTACCCTTTTGCGGCAAACAACCACCAGGAAACAAATGCGAATGCCCTGTTCAACACTGGCGGCGCGGAAATGATCCACCAGAAAGACCTGAACGGAGAGAGCCTCAGTAGAGTCCTTATGAAATACATGAATAACAGGGCTGCGCTTAAAAAAATGGGAGAAAGGGCCCGCCGCATATACCGCCCGGACGCTGCAAAAAAAATTGTCGATGAGCTGGAGGCTATCAGGCTATGAAGCAATTCGGAAAAGCAAAACAAATTCATTTCATAGGGATCGGGGGCATCGGCATGAGTGGCATTGCTGAACTGCTGATCAACCTGGGATATGAAGTCAGCGGTTCAGATCTCAAAGATACGGCTGTAACCAGAAGGCTTACGGAACTCGGAGGCACTTTATTCAAGGGGCACCGGGCGGAACAGGTGGAAGGCGCAGACGTTGTCGTCTATTCTTCAGCCGTGAAAGAAACCAATCCCGAGGTAATAGAAGCGAAGGCTCGATTCATCCCGGTCATACCGAGAGCGGAAATGTTGGCTGAATTAATGCGTCTCAAATATGGCGTAGCCATTGCGGGGGCCCATGGAAAAACAACCACCACGTCGATGGTAGCGTCCATCCTGACCGGAGGCAGTATGGACCCAACCGTTGTCATTGGCGGGAGGTTGGATATCTGGGGTGGATCAAACGCCAAACTTGGACAGGGAGAAATTCTGGTTGCCGAAGCCGATGAAAGTGACGGCTCATTTCTTGCGCTGTCTCCCACCATTGCGGTCGTAACCAATATAGATCTCGAACATCTGGATCATTACGGGAGCATGGACGCAATCCGGACGACATTCATCAATTTCATTAACAAAGTTCCGTTTTACGGGGTTTCAGTATTGTGTCTTGACAACGAAGAAATCCAGGGAATAATTCCCCATCTCAAAAAACGATACATTACCTACGGCATGAGTTCACAAGCGGATCTGAGAGGAAAAGACCTCATAAAAGAAAAAGAAGGAACCAGCTTTGAGATTACCCTACATGGAGATTCCCTTGGCAGAGTTTCCGTGGGAATGCCGGGAGAGCACAATGTTTTGAACGCCCTTGCCGCTACAGCGGTCGGTCTTGAGCTGGATCTGGAAATGGAAATAATCAGAAAAGGACTCAAGGCATTAGGAGGGCTTGCAAGGCGTTTTCAAGTAAAGGGGGAAAGAGAAGGGGTACTGTTCCTTGACGACTACGGTCATCACCCCACCGAAATCGCAGCCACGTTGAAAACCGTGAAAGAATGCTGGCCGGAAAGGCGGTTGATGGTCGCTTTCCAGCCGCACAGATTTACACGTACAAAAACGCTTTTGGACCGTTTTGCCATCAGTTTCAACGATGCGGATGTCTTGCTGGTAGCCCCCATATTTCCCGCAGGAGAGCAGCCGATTGAAAACATCAATGCAGAGAACCTTGTACAGGAAATAAGGAATCACGGCCACAAGGAAGTCTTCTCTTTTTCCGGAGAGGCCGCAATGGAAAAAGCTATTCTGGAATGGTTCAGGCCGGGGGATCTCCTGCTAACGTTAGGAGCCGGAAATATTTATCAGATGGGTACCCGGATTCTGGACACACCAGGGAAGATCTGTACCGGTACCTGAACATGAATGACGAGCAAAAAAAACAACTGCTTCACATGTTCAAAAGCAGGGTCTCCTTTGACCACGCCATGGCCCGGTGCACCACTTTCAGAACCGGGGCTGAAGCAGATGCGTTTATGGAAGTCCTTGAAGAGGAAGAACTCTGTATGCTCATACCCTGGGTTTTAAAAGAAAGTCTCCCATACATGGTAATCGGCAAGGGCAGCAACTTGCTTGTGAAGGATGGTGGGTTTAGAGGAATCGTTGTTCGTCTTGGCGGAAAGCTCTCTGAATTGGGGTTTGACGACAGCCGGAAAACTCGCGTTCTTGCAGGAGCGGGTCTTTCCATCAAGGATTTCCTTTTGTGGTGCAAAGTCCAGGGTCTTGCCGGTATGGAATTCCTTGCCGGTATTCCGGGAACTCTGGGGGGCGCCCTGTTTATGAACGCCGGCGCCTTTGGGGAGGAAATCTGTGAGCATGTAGGTATAATTCATATGGTCACACCCACGGGATTGAAGAAACATCTAACAAAGGTTGAACTGAGGTTCTCCTATCGCAAGCTGGAAATTGAAACGGGAGACATCATAACCCGCATCTGTTTTCAAATGGAAAAAGGATCTAAAAAAGAGATTTCACAACGCATGGCAGGTTTTCTCAAACAAAGACGGGAAACCCAGCCTCTGGAATTTCCCAGCGCAGGTTCCGTATTCAAGAATCCTCCAGGGGATTTTGCAGGCAGTCTCATTGAAAAAGCAGGCTTGAAGGGAACTCGCAGGGGCGGTGCCATGATCTCAGAAAAACATGCCAATTTCATTGTGAATACGGGCGGGGCAAACTCAAAAGAGATTCTTTCACTAATCGACCTGGCTCAAAGAAAGGTGAAAGAGGATTTTGGGGTCAAACTGGAGTTGGAAATCCAGGTAGTCGGTGAGTAAACAGAGGCGTCACCCAAAAAAGAGCAATTAACGGTCAGTTATAAGCTAACTGCTAAAAGCTAACAACTAAAGGCTAATTTCCTTGAAAAGCAAGACAGACAAAAACAAGGATAAGAAAGGAAGACTCTCTTCTGCTCTGGGAGTGATTCATAGTGCAGGATCTGTACTACTGAAGATCTTCATGCTTGTCCTATTCGTCGCTGTAATCAGCTTTTCATTTTTGTCGCTCTACCAGTACCTGCTTTCATCTCCTTATATGCGCCTGGAAGAGGTAAAAATTACAGGGATCGAAGAAAAAATCATGGCCGAATTAAAAAAAACCCACAATCTCAATGCAGATCAGAGTCTTCTTGGAATCAATCTCAACGAGCTCAACAGAGAGATAGAAAAACATCCCTGGATACGATCTGTCAGGCTGGAAAGAAGGTTTCCCAACACCCTGATCGTGGAAGTAGAAAGGCAGGAACCCCTTGCCATGGTCGTCATGGAACAGATGCACTACATGAACAGATACGGGGAGATTTTCAAAAAAGTCGAGGGGCAGGACCCTATTGATCTTCCCGTAATAACCGGCATCCCGAAAGACACGATAAAATCTCGGGAACTGCTGAAAAATGCCGTCCATGTAATGGAAATTCTGGAAGCAGAAGCCGAGCCCTGGTCTCTGAACCAGGTCTCCGAGATCCATGTGAGAAACAACGATGAGATGTCACTCTACTTCAATCATCTCAAGGCTGAAGTCAGATTCAAATGGCATCATCTCGCAGGAAAATTAGATGGCCTGCGAAAGGTCTCTAAACATCTTGCAAAAACGGGAAAGATAGAACAAATCAACCGTATCGACCTGAATTATGGGGATGGGGCGGTTGTTTCTTTTAAGAATAGTTAAGAGTAAAAGAAAGGGGAAAAAAGACAATGGCCGAGCAAATCATCGTAGGCCTCGACATAGGAACCACCAAAATCTGCGCCGTGGTAGGAAATGTGTTTCAGGATGGAGTAGAGATCATTGGCATGGGCAGCCATCCTTCAGAGGGTTTGAGAAAAGGGGTTGTCATCAATATCGAAAACACGGTCAACTCCATCAAAGAGGCCATTGAAGAAGCTGAGACCATGGCCGGTTGCGAAATCAGCTCAGTGTATGCGGGCATTGCGGGTGGACACATCAAAGGCTTTAACACCCTCGGAGTCCTTGATCTCAAAGAAAGGGAAGTCACCAAAAAAGATATCGCCCGCGTGATAGAAGTGGCGAGCGCAGTGGCCATTCCCATGGACAGAGAAGTTATCCATACCCTCGTCCAGGAGTTTATCGTCGATGACCAGGACGGTATCATAGACCCACTAGGAATGGCCGGGGTTCGCCTGGAAGCAAAGGTACATATCGTCACGGGAGCGGTAACATCCGCACAAAATATCATTAAGTGCGCCAACAGGGCAGGACTGGATGTGTATGATATTGTCCTGGAGTCACTTGCCTCCAGCGAGGCGGTATTAGCGAAAGAAGAGCGAAATCTCGGAACCGCGTTGATTGACTTTGGGGGTGGAACCACGGATCTCGCCCTTCTCTCAAGAGGGGTGATTAAACATACATCCGTACTGGCCCTTGGCGGAGACAACCTGACCTACGACATTGCCGTGGGCCTCAGAACACCGCAGATAGAAGCAGAAAAAATCAAGATCAAATACGGTTGTGCGCTCTCCTCCATGATCGGAAAGGATGAAACAATAGAAGTCCCCGGGGTCGGAAACAGAAAACCAAGAATTTTATCACGAGAGATCCTGGGGGAAATTCTTGAACCGAGAATTGAAGAGATTTTTTCTCTCATATACAGCGAATTGATCAGTTCAGGGTATGTGGAAATGGCAAGCTCAGGGGTTGTGGTTACAGGGGGATCTGCGGAACTTCCGGGAATAAGCGATATGGCGGAACAGATCTTTAATGCTCCGGCTCGAATAGGCTACCCGCAGGGAATAACCGGGCTCACCGAACTTGTCAACCAGCCCATGTATGCAACAGCGGTAGGTCTTGTCCTCCACGGGGCCAAGTCCATGGAAAAGAAAAAGAAATTCAGGATAAGGGATACCAATATATTCCATCTTGTGATGTCAAGGATGAAAAAATGGTTTCGGGAAATTGTTTAATTAGAAAAAGCCGTTAGCGATTAGCCCTAAGCCATTAGTTCTTACAATATCAGATAGTTACGGTGAAGTAAGTTAACACAAGAGATGAAAAGATCGGCATCCTTCATCCATAAGTTTACACTTTTCTTGGAAATGGGGTATGTTTTCTGGTTGAAAATCGGATGCTCAAACTGGAAATCCGAAACTGGAAATTGGATAACACATCCGAATTAATGTGTCTTTTTCTAATTTCCAATTTCCAGTTTCCAATTTCTCTGCGAAAACGCGAAATAACGAAAGTGTAAACTACTTTTTGGCTTAAATGAAGGATGCCAAAAAATCAATAGAAAACGTCATTTGAGTTCCTGTAATTTTTAAGCTAACGGCTAATTGCTAAAAGCTAATTACAGCATTTCGGTTTAAAGGTTAAACAACAAACATCAGGGGATTGTTTGAAAAAAGCAGAAAGGGGGAACCATGAAATTTGAGTTTGTGGATGAAGGGGCAGAAAAAGGGGGATACAATGCGAGAATCAAAGTTCTGGGTATCGGAGGTGCGGGCAACAATGCCATCAATAATATGATCAATTCCAATTTAAGGGGCGTTGAGTTTCTCGTAGCCAACACGGATTGTCAGGACCTGGAGCGTTCCTGTTGTTCGAACAAAATCCAGCTTGGCCCCGCCGTTACAATGGGACTGGGAGCTGGCGCGGATCCGGAAATCGGTAGAAATTCGGCAGAGGAAAGCATCAGTGAGGTGAGAGAAGCGATCATGCATTCCGATATGGTATTTCTTGCTGCGGGAATGGGAGGCGGAACAGGAACAGGGGCCTCTCCCGTTGCAGCTCGTGAATGCAAGGAAAGCGGTGCACTGACCGTGGCAGTGGTAACCAAGCCGTTTGAATTTGAAGGAAAAACCAGGATGAAAAGAGCCATGGAAGGGATTGAAGCCCTGAAAGAAGTAGTGGACAGCCTGATCATCATTCCCAATGAACGGCTGAAAACTCTGGGAGAAAAAGCCACCCCATTCATGGAACTTTTCACAAAAGCGGATGATGTACTGCTGCAGGCGGTAAAGGGTATCTCCGATCTGATCATTAACCGGGGCTATATTAACCTGGATTTTGCCGATGTGAAAAACGTCATGAAGAAAAATGGCTCAGCCCTCATGGGGATGGGAAAAGCAACCGGCGAAGGCAGGGCCTGTGAAGCCGCACAGATTGCCATCAACAGTCCACTGCTTGAAGACATTTCCATTGAAGGAGCCAAAGGCCTGCTCATTAATGTGTCCGGACCTTCGGATATGACATGGGACGAAGTGGACGAAGCATGCAATTACATAAAAAATGAAGTCAACGATAATGCGGAAGTCTTTTTCGGCATGGCCTTCGATGAAAATCTTAAGGATGAAGTGCAGATCACGGTCATTGCCACTGGAATTGACAGCCCGAACGAAAAGCCACTTGATTCCAGAGGGCTCCCCTTATTTGGAAGTAGAACAATGGATCGAGTCCGAAATACCCAAAAAGTAGTGAACCTCAGACCGGCCACCACAGAGGAACTCCAGGCCGATTGGACCGTCAGAAGAGATGGCATCGACCTTGATACGCCTACCTGGCAGAGGGACAAGGTCGATCTTTCAGACAACCTGGGCAACGATGCAGAAAAGAAGTCAAAAAAAGGTTTTCTGGACAGGTTCAAGTTCAAGGAAGCCTTGGATTATCCCACGTTCCTGAGAGTAAAACCGGATTAACAAGGGGCTGGAACTGAAGACGTGTCTAAAAATATCATCTCTCTTTATCGTAACAAACTGGCCAGGGAAGAGGGGACTATTATCAAGGATTGGGGAGGGAAAGTCACTGTTGCCCTCGTATACCCCAATTATTACCGCCTTGGTATGTCCAACCTGGGGTTCCAGATTGTTTACGGGCTTTTCAACAAGAATCCTGCTGTTGTTGCGGAGCGGTTTTTCCTTCCCGAAGGTATGGAGATGTCTCTCTATCTTCAATCGGGAAAACCGCTTCTTTCGCTGGAAACCCAGCGCCCCCTTCAAGACTTTGACCTGGTTGCATTTTCTCTTTCTTTTGAAAATGATTTCCCCAATATCCTTCAAATACTGGAATTGGGGAAAATCCCCCTGATATCTGAAGAAAGAGGAAACAGGCACCCCCTCATTATGGCGGGGGGAATTACCACTTTCATGAACCCCGAACCGCTGGCCTCGTTCATGGACCTGTTCCTGCTTGGTGAAGCAGAGACCTGTCTCGGGGAATTCCTGGCTTCCATTCTTGGATTCACAACAGCGATGTCCAAAGAAGAAATGCTCCTTTATCTTGCCCGAAATGTTCCCGGTGTTTATATCCCTTCCTTCTATCAGATTGAATACAACAGGGACGGAACAATTGAAAGTTTTGTTCCAAAAATCGAGGGGATCCCTGAAAAAATACGTATCACAACTTCTGCAGAGGCGGGGTTTTCAAATAACAACAAACCTGTCTCCTCCAT
>Ga0208901_1000696_pt1 | contig 12861 bp, 13 predicted proteins | sample AntAceMetag02UKF_FD_184764 | JGI IMG/M metagenome (GOLD analysis project Ga0208901, IMG submission 184764) | Saline lake microbial communities from Ace Lake, Antarctica - Antarctic Ace Lake Metagenome 02UKF (SPAdes) (version 2) | ecosystem: Environmental > Aquatic > Non-marine Saline and...
GTAGTTGTGTTTATTGTAACCACAAATGGGAATAATAGGTACTGAAACCTGACACCCGAAACCTGACACCTCTGCTCCGAAAAAAGGGATTCTTCACGCTAATCCGTGTTAAGCCAGTATATTTAAATGAGCGAGGAGGCGTTTTGTTCCGGTCATCGATACCAATTTTCGCAGGTTTGAGATATATCCTGTGTATTCGATCCAGTCCAAAGCCACAATCATCAATGCCGAACAGCTGGAATCCATATGCGGCAAATCCGTCCTGCCTGGGGAGCTCACAGGATTTTTGGTTCTTGACCACAGAATGGTTATCAAATATGTTGATAGCTTGTGTCGATCCATTAATACTACCGAGGGTACTATGGATGGAAACTAACTCGAAAACTTGAATTGCGCATGGTAAAATATAAATCTGAGGATAAACTTTATGGCCAAAAAAGAAAAAGATCTGGTTGAAATTTTTAAAAAGCGAACAAGGCATCCCTTCAGACCCAGGGCCTCCCATATCATAGACAAACTCTTTCCTGATTTTAAACCGATTGAGGTCTCTGGAGATACATTGATTGCCGGATCGTGCAATTTTGAAAACAAGCTTCTTTATATAGTCGCGCAGCAAAAACCCAGACCTGAGGATCTACAGAGCAGCGAAGATCTGAGCAAACTCAATTATGGCATGCTCACATCTGATGATCATTCCGTTATCCTTGGGGTCCTGGAAGAGGCCAGAAAGGCGGACCCTGAAAATACCTTTATATTTACGATTATTGATACCTACGGCGCCGATATATCCATGTATTCGGCACAACGTTTTCAGGCTTTTTTCATCGCCCACCTCATCAGTGAGTTCCTGATACTGCCGCTCAGGACCATCTCGCTTATCCTGGGAGAAGGTGGGAGCGGGGGCGCCCTGGCCATTCAGGTAACGGATATCAGGGGACAGATGGAGGATGCGTTGTACGCAACCGCTCCTCCTGAAAGTATGGCTTCCATTGTATTTCGTGATCCGGAAAGGATAGAAGATGCTTTAACCATTTTGAAACCTTCTGCCAGGGAATTGAAAGGCCTTGATGTGATTGACCGAATTGTGCCTGCGCCCGAAAACGTAACTAACCGTAAGGAAATGTCCGAGAATATCAGGCTATTCCTTGCGAAAGCAATGAAGGATCTGTCCCGGTCGAAAATTAGCAAACTGATCAAGAAAAGAGAAACCCGTGCAAAGCAGTACGGACTTTCAAAAGGAACGGGCAAGTTTTATGACATCAAACGATATATTGAAAAACCCATCAAAAAAGCCTTCCGAAAGCCTCCTCCGGATATAAATATCTTGAATTATACGAGTTTGACGGAGGTGAGCGATGATTACGGGAATATCCAGCAGATCGAAGACAATAAGGAATTGATCCAGTGCGGTGCCGGAGCAGACGGAAAAATGCGTCATAGGGGGTGCGGGAAATTGATCCCCTTGAAACAATTGTTGGACAATTTTAATGTGTGTCCTGAGTGCGGGTATTCCTACATCCTTGGGGCAAGCGGTTGGATAGACTGCCTTGCGGATACCGGAAGCTTCCATGAATTGTACCGGAATCTGACTGTCGATCAGCTCCTGGAGGAGGAATCCATTACCAGCTATTACAAGGACTTTCTGGCGAAGCAGGAAGGGAACTCACATTTCAAAGAATCGCTTGTGGTGGGGAGCGCACGGATCTTTGATCAGAAAGTAGTTATGGCATTGAGTACCTTTTACTATTGCGGTGGCTCCATGGGTGTCGTTTTTGGCGAAAAATTCAGGAGGGGTGTGGACTACGCTATCCAGGAAAACATTCCTTTCATAAGTCTCTGCTGTTCGGGAGGGGCTAGGCTGTATGAGGGTATTTCGGCTCTGATGCAGATGGTGAAAACCATAGAATCCGTCAACCGTCTCAAGCGAAGCGGTCTTCCCTATATTTCCATTCTTGCGGATCCTGCCACAGGGGGCGCCGTCGCCAGTTATGCGGCCCTGGGTGACGTCATTATTTCCGAACCCGGAGCCCTTATAATTTTCGCCGGCCCCCGGGTGATGAAAGCCAGGGGTTTTGAGGTGGATGAAAAGCTGGTCAGATCCCAATATCTACACGAAATGTCAGGACAGATTTATGATAATCTGGCTTACTATCACAACATTCGAGGCATCCAGGAAATAAGTGAAAGAAAGGCCATGAAAAAATGTCTTGCTAAATACCTGGATTTTTACGGGCGTCTGAACTTCAGGTATAGGAGGCACCCGGAAAAGAAAGGGAAAAAGACTTTTCTTTTCTAAGGCGGCAAAGCCGCAAGCAAAATGTCTCGCGCCCCGGTGAAACAAAAGCAAAAAAGGTTTCACTGGGCAGGCAAAGACGCAAAGGCGCAAAGATTTTCTTGTTTTTTGTGACAGAAAACTAGGTGATAAGGTACTAAACCCAATACCCGTGAATGAATTCCATTCATCTTTGTTTGTCAGGCATTTGCGCGTTACTCGACTTTGCTCTCTTGTAGACCTTTTTCAGGTGTCAGGTGTCGGGTGTCAGGAAAAAACTTGTTGTCATTCGATTGATTCAACATAGAATCATAGAGTTATGTTGTCTCAAATCACATTTCTGGGATATTGGACCCGGAGCTCTGACACCCGACACCTGACACCTCGACGAGGACAGGATCTCGAAATTCTTCACCGGAAAGCGGTATGAATCTCATTCATTCACGGGTATTGGTACTAAACCCATCACGATTGCATCTTTTCCAGGAACTCTCTCAGTGCGGGTTTCATATAGACCGGGCCCAGATCCATACGATTCAGGGCCCGGCCCAGGATTTTTATTTTGTCTTGAAGGGCTGCTTTCTGGTTAATAATGATAACGACCTTCTCCCTGATTCTGCACAACCCCCCCGACGAGAAGGCTGCCTCGCTGTCCATGGACTCGTAGCGGACCTCTATTTCGAGGCCGCTTGCGAGTTCTTCGAGGAGGACCAGAAGGGTTGTTGCATCCAATATCAGCCTAGTTTCGCCATGTCATCCACCAGAGTCCTGACTGCCTCGGCGGAATGATTTAACGCCTCTTGTTCTGCATCTGTCAGCTTAATCTCAATGATTTCTTCCACACCGCCGGCCCCTAATTTCACAGGGACACCTATGAACAGACCGTTGATCCCGTATTCTCCGTCCAGGCAGGCTGCGCACGGGAGGATTTTCTTCTTATCTTTTAGAATTGCTTCGGCCATTTCAACGGCCGCGGATGCTGGAGCATAATAGGCACTGCCTGTCTTCAGAAGGCCAACGATTTCCGCACCACCAGTCCTTGTCCTTTCAACGAGTGCATCAATTCTGTCCTGCGACAGCAACTCCGTAATGGGGATACCTGCTACCGTTGAGTACCTGGGAAGGGGAACCATCGTGTCCCCGTGTCCTCCCAACACAAAGGCATGGGTGTTTTCAACAGACACATTGAGTTCCATGGCAATAAAAGCCCGGAATCGGGCTGAATCAAGAACCCCAGCCATACCAATCACCCTGTTTCTCGGGAACCCACTGGCTTCATGCGCCACATGACACATGGCATCGAGGGGGTTACTGACGATAATCAGCGTTGCATCTGGAGCAACGGCAGTCACGCCCTTTGTTACTGCGCTCATAATGCCCTTGTTGGTAGCAAGAAGATCGTCTCGACTCATTCCCGGTTTCCTTGGAATGCCTGCGGTAATGATCACGATGTCGGAGTCTTTCGCCTCCGAGTAATCTCCTGATACTCCGGTTATCTTAGCGTCATGTTTTTCAATAGGTGCTGCTTCCATCAGGTCGAGAGCCTTTCCCGCAGGAACGCCCTCAAGAATATCAATTAGAACTACATCGGCCAGTTCTTTCTCGGCAAGACGCATTGCAACGGTAGCACCAACATTTCCGGCGCCTATGACAGTAGCTTTTTTTCTCATTGTACGACTCCTTTCTATTCCCATTAATAATTATGCCTTTTCCAAGCATCCTTTTTTTGATAACTTCAAAACGCTTAAGATTATAGAAAAGATGCAGGAAGGGGTCAAGGAAATCAACAGAGAGACAGCATTCTCCTCTTTATTTTTGTTTTTTTCCACAAAACGGGCAGAAAGGAAAACTCCGTTCCAATTGTTTTCCACAGTATCGGCATTGGTTCTGTCGGCTGTGGGTCGGCAGTCTCCATTTTTGATCTGAATCTTCTGCTGTTTGCCCGCATGCCTTACATTCAAGGAAGGGCTCTCCTTTTTTTATTCTGATGACAGGAAGAAAAAAAACAGAAACGTAGTGATCTACTCTTTTAAGACGTGCTTGATAGAGCCCGCAGGAAGGGCACAGGTTAGGGTGTTCATCAACAATTACGGTTCGGGGCTGAACTCCGGCAATAAAGAAGAACATGGCAGGATACCCAGAGGCTACGCTCATATGAACTTTAGATAGACTTTTCTAGACCTTGGTCCGTCAAATTCGCAGAAGAAAATCTTCTGCCAGGTTCCGAGAACGAGACGGCCCTTTTCTATGATTACGGAGACTGAACTACCCACGAGAGATGCTTTTATGTGACTGTCGGAATTTCCCTCCCTGTGGTGATATCCATCGTCCGGCGGTGCCAATTCATTAAGCTTCCTGATAATATCGATACAGACGTCCGGGTCTGCGCCCTCATTGATGGTTACCCCGGCGGTGGTATGGGGAACAAAAACCGTACATATTCCATCAGCCAGTCCGGTATTTTCCAGCTGCTGCTGGACGGAGAAGGTAATATCCACCATCTCGTTTCTCTTGTTGGTCTTTACGGAAATTGTTTCAGGCATGATTCTTCTCCGAAAAAAACTACGGGTTCCAAATTTGCGGGGATCCTGTTTCTTCCTCCGATTCTTCTTCGGCAAAACCTTCTTCGACCGTAGAATGGTAAATAGCTATACTTTTTTCAACGAGTCTTTTAATGAACAGGCTTTCAGTAAGCAACGAATCCCGATCAGTGAAGTTGCCAGCTGCTTTTAAACAGGTAATTGCGTTTTTCTCATCATCCTGTTTAAAAAAGAAGTAGGCCATTTCTTCAAGATTCTGTTTCACCAGACCTGCTTTTTCTGGAGGAAAAGCCGTCCTGCCGCATTTTTCTCTGATTTCCGTGACCCGGTTAGCTTTTTGAATCGCTGTAAGTATGATAGGGCTGTCATTCATGTTTGCCATTTCCACCATGAACGGCTCAAGTTTTTCATAATCAATGATCCATGAAAACATGATCTCCTGTTTCAGCAAGTGGTCAACCTCGCTTGCGGCAAGCGGTTGGTCTTGAACGGAAGCCTCTGAAATGCAGTCAAAAATAGCGGGATGATCCAGAAATGAGCAGTTTTTCAGTAGCCAGGGCCTCAATTCAAGGTAAGATTCGGTTCCATCTGTTTTCAGCTCCTGGTTTTTCCCATGGGCCTGTTCAAGAATCGTTGCCGCATGGGACAGGGAGGTTTCCACCATGGGGCCGGACATCTGGGAGAACTCTTTGAGCATCTGCTCAGCAGCTTTTTTGCTTACAGGGACTATCATCATCTGTTGTATCCCCTGTTCTTCGGATACAAGGCCAAACGCCATTTCGACTCCCTGCATGGCTCGCTGCAGAATAAGAGCAAAAGATCTGTTTCCAAATCCGTCTGTGGGTCCCACAAGGCATTTAGGCTCTTCTTTTGGAAGAGCCCTAAGAATGGTGGAAGGCTCATTTTCTTCTTCAAAAAACCCGTTCGTGGCAACCCCTTCGTTATTGAGTTTGAACAGAATTTGTTTAATTGCCTTTAAAACCTGTTTATCTTTAAAGGCTTCTTTCAAGCCAGCAAGAACGGGGACTGATTTGTTTTGGAGAGGCAAAAGACGTATAAACGCAACAGCGGTACCCGCATCCGGAGTGAGGTGTACAATGTCTCCCGGACTGGAGTCATTCATTTTGCTCAACAAAGAAGCTGCCGTTCTTTCCTGTTCCTTGGTGAACGCGCCGGCTGGCTTGATTTTGAGGCTTTTCTTTTTTTTGCGTTTCATCGGACTCTTATTTAACCACGTAAGTTCTTTTCCTCAATGGCAACATGATCATCAAAACCTTCTTCTTTAAGATATACGTTAATGGTTTCCTCTAAAGAAGTATTCCACACCCCTCCAACATAATTGGGCGCTATGGGCAGTTCCCGCACATGCTCACCTCTGTCTGCAAGAATTGCCAGCTCAATTTTTCTGGGTCTTCCAAAATCCATGAGGGCATCCATGGCAGCCCTGACGGTTCTTCCCGTAAAAAGTACGTCATCTACCAGGACAACCAGTTTTTCGTCTAATGAAAACGGAAGTTCAGTTTTCCCCACAACTGGGGTGGGGCCTATCCGAGTCCAATCGTCACGATAGAGGGTAATGTCAAGGATTCCAAGAGGCAATTCCGTTGCAGTAAGGGAAGCTATCGCTTTCTGCAGTCGAGCTGCAAGAAATGCTCCGCCGGTTCTGATTCCGACCAGTACCATATCCTTGTTCCCGTCATTGTTTTTGGCGATTTGCCCCGCAATTTTATCGAGGCAATTAGACACGTCCTTTTCGTCCAGTATAATTGATTTTTTCATGTTAAGATCATGTTTTGTTTTCCATACTGTGATTGTTTTTGGTAAACTCTACGGAAGAAATAACAAAGGAAAGACTTCAGATTATCCTTATTTCCTCTTTTTTGTCAATAGCTTTTTATTTGTTAAACGCTAATTGCAGCTTTTAGGTGACGCCTAAAAGCAGCAATTAGCTTTTAAGCAATTAGCTGTTAGCTTAATGATGTAAACGAGTTGTATCAGTTTTTCCTGTATCGTAACTTTCATTTTTTGATGCTGATCTGTTTCTCTGTAAACGGCTTATATTTTAGGGCTAAGAGCTAACAGCTAAGCGCTAATTGCAGCTTTTAGGTGACAAATAAGAGCGTATGGTGTAAATTAAGGTCATCTATTAAACTTAGGAATTCACCGGAAAATAGAGGAGATACCGTTTCATGAATGTCCAAGAAGCGATTATGGCATTTGCCCAGAGTGAAAAAATTAAGTCCGGCCTTATTTGGGCATCTAATGGAATTGAGTTGCTGGAAGGCCTTGCAATGACAGAAAAACCGGGCGCGGAAAGCGTTGTAAGAGGGCTGATCAATATGGTTTTCCATGAGGTGAGCATCTCAAAAAATGTAGCCCAAGATGAAATTTGGGAGGAGATTGAAAAAAATCTTGACCAGGCCCTGGTTATGATCAACTCCGGGGTCGCTTCCGGATCGCTGGTTCATCTGACGCAGGCCTTGAGTAAAGTGACCAGTATCGGCCATCGATCTATGACATTTCTGAAAGATGAGGGGCTCCTTTAAAGGATGGTAATTGAATGGATCAGAATGCATTAAAAGACCTGCTTACCCGTCTCCAGCGAGGTGAGGAAACCGTTGAAAATACCCTGGACAGACTGAAGGACCTGCCGTTTGAAGACGTGGGTTTCGCCTGCATTGATCATCACAGGCCCCTTAGAAAAGGTCTTTCAGAAGTCATATTCGGCGAAGGCAAGGAGCCTGAACATATTCTGGTTATCATGGAAAAGATGCTGAACCAGGGCGATAATATCCTTGTTACACGACTCACGTCTGAAAAGGCGGAAATAGTTCGGGGTCGATTTCCTGACAGCACCTACCACAAAAGATCAAGAATACTTACCCTGATTCGGCATCCCATCGAGATTTTGGGAAAAGGAACCATCCTGGTTATGAGCGCCGGGACATCGGATATTCCCGTGGCGGAAGAGGCCCTCGAGACGGCAAAATTCATGGGCAATGAGGTGGACGCGGTTTTTGATGTGGGGGTATCCGGCATCCACAGGTTGTTCAGCCACAGGGAAAGGATCGTGAACGCTTCCGTTATCATCGTGGTTGCGGGCATGGAAGGCGCCCTTCCGAGTGTGGTGGGAGGAATGGTGGATAAGCCTGTCATTGCTGTGCCCACCAGCATTGGGTACGGAGCGAGTTTTGGCGGTATTGCCGCTCTGCTCGGTATGCTCAATTCCTGTTCCTCCGGAGTTACGGTGGTCAACATAGATAACGGTTTCGGCGCGGGTTATGCTGCAGGCGTCATAAACCGAGGGTTCCATCCATAAATGGCCCTTTTCCACAATCTCGGCGTCAAACTGCGGGTTTCCTTGTGCGACGTACTATCGTACGTCTCCGCACAAACCCTTGTTTTCCCCCGCATAAAGCGCGGGATCCGAGACTTGAGCTTGCGAAAAATTGCTCATTTCTGAATTGGAAACCCGCAGTGCCCAATGTACGATTAATGGATGGGCACTGGTTTACACTTTATGGTTTTTGCTGTTTGGCAGAGAAATTTGAAACTTGAAATCGGAAATTAAAAAAAACACATTAATTCTGATTATTTATCCAATTTCAAATTTCCAGTTTCAGCATCCGGTTTCCAGTTTCGACGTGGACCTTCAGTCGGAAAATATACCCCATTTCCGAAAAAAGTGTAAACTTATGGATGAAGGATGCTGAATTTTCGTCGGATTTCAGAGGCCATCCTTTTCAACGTGACGGCCTTTTTTTTCATGGGGTCGCTCCAGCAGGGAAAGAGCGTGTTGTTATGGAAAAGAGGTTCTTTTTCAAGGTCGTATTCTGAGCAGGCTATTGCTTTTTCCCACAGTGCCGTAAGGGGGATGGGGGAATATTCCGAAGGATAGGGCGCGGCTCCTGCGCTACCCACCAGGGTGATTGTTTCCTTAACGGATTCAATGGACTGGCCGGGAAGTCCGATGAGGATATAAGCCCCGATCTGCTGACTGCTGAAACCGGCAGCCAGGAGGTTCTGTACCGCTCTTTCGAAATCTCCCTCTTTCATTTTGTGGTCGAGGTCCCGATGGAATGCCATATCCAGGGCCTCCACTCCCAATCGAATGGTTCGAAACCCTGTCTGGTACATGAGCCTTGAAATTTCGGGGGTAATATCTTTTACGTGCATGGCATTGGGTGTGTGGAACCGCAAGTCCAGGTCGAAACCTGCCAGTTTTTCCAGAAGTACCCCCAGATGGGTGTGTGACGCCACCAGGAGGGCGTCATCATAAAACGCGAAATCACGGATGCCAAAAGCCTTGTGCCAATAGAGGATTTCATCCAGTACTTCATCTGGATCTTTCTGTGAAAACTGTGGGTTCAGATAGCGGCTGGCGCAATATTTACAATCGTACGGGCACCCTTTGGATGCCATAATGCACATATAGTCAATTTTTGTCAGGAGATCAAATGCGGGGCGCAATGGTGTTCCCGGATTCGGGCTGTCTACGGGAGCCGGTATTCCGTATCCATCCAGGACTTTCAAAATGGTGGCCATGCCATCACCGGAGATAACTCTGTCGGCCCCGGAGCAATCTATTGCATGTTGGTGGCAAAGGGTTGCGTAGACTCCACCAAGGATGACCGGGACATGGGGATAAACTTCCTTTGCTATGCGAATCGCATCCCTTACGCCTGGGTACCAGTAAGTCATAAGGGATGTGATCAGAATGGCTGAAGGTTCCCCACACTGCCTGAGTTCCTTCTCAAACAGGGATGGAGAAATCCCATATCGACTGTATGGTCTGGGAATACTCTGTAGCGGCTCCGGTTTAGGGATCGTCTCTTTCCAGAATTTTCCGGTGCCGTATGAATCTCTCCTTGGACGTTTCAAGGTTGGCCCGGCTTCCATCCCGGGGAGGTGTACATCAAGGCAGTCAATGAACTGAACACGATAATCAGATTGCCTCAGATAAGCGGCAAGCTGAAGCAGACCCAGCGGTTTGGACCACAGGTCAAAAGCTGCAAAGTCATAAATCCAAGGATTGATAAGGATGAGCGAAGGTTTCATAAGGTTTCTGTCTGAGATCCTGTTCGTTGTAGGTTTTGAAATCGTAGCTTTGGGACGCAGATTTCCGCAGATACGCGCAGATAGTTGAAATAGAAGCTCCCCGATGATCTGCGTTCATCAGCGTCCAAATTCTTCCTAAATCGTATGAAGGAGCTTTTACGATGAGAGCTGTGGTGCAGAGGGTAAAAGAGTCGAGAGTGGAAGTCAAGGGGACCATCGTTGGTTCGATAGGCCCGGGATTGTTGATCTTCCTTGGCATAGGGGTTGAGGACGTTAAAAAAGATGGTGAGTACCTGGCTGAGAAGATAGCCAATCTGAGGATTTTTCCGGATGAGGCGGAATTTATGAACCTTTCCCTGCTCGATACCGGAGGAAGTGCTCTCGTCGTGTCTCAATTTACCCTGTGGGGTGACTGCAGGAAGGGGAGAAGGCCGTCGTTTATAAAGGCTGCCAGACCGGAAATGGCAAAGGATCTTTATGAGCGTTTTGTTGGATGCCTGAAAAAGAAAGGTATTCCTGTTGCAACCGGGCGTTTTCAAGAAATGATGGATGTACATCTGGTTAATGACGGACCCGTTACATTATTATTAGACAGTGCTAAAGGATTTTAGGCTTTCAATCCAGCGCCAGTTCTTTTTCAAGCTCCCCTATTCTTTTTTCAATTTGGTCCTGCTCTTTCTTGCTTATCATTCCCTTTTGCAGGCGAAGTCTCAAGGCTAACAGTTCCATGGATGACCGGTGTTCTCCACAGTTTATCGTCATTTCCAGCTCCTCTTTTTCCCCTATCCCTCCTGTTTCCTGAACGCTTCTGGATTAGAAATCCGCAGTGTCCACAATTATATTAATGGATGGGCACTAACTAATCCAGGGGCAGAGTTGTATTGGGGTCCAATCTGACGTTTCTAACCACATCAACTGGTTTACCGTTTTCTTTCAGCAACTTCAGGAATATGCCGGATGGTTCCGGGTTCAGCTGCAAAATAACGCTGAACAATTCATCCACAGCATTTACCGGATAGGGGATTCCTCTTTCGTTTACATCCTTGATGTGGCGGTGAGAAAGAGCGGAAAGCCATATTTCAAGGGAAAAATCCTCGGCAACCTTTTTAAGACCCTTCAATTGATCGGCCCCTGTATTTTCAAAATCAAGGCCATCTACAATGAGCGTCTCCGGAGTGAATTCAAGTCGATCAGCCAGGTTGGTCAGGTTGGCTCGCAGCCGTTCCAAATCAAAGCTGCTGTTCAAATACGCAAGAATCATCCGGTTTCGGTCAATGAGCATCTGATATTCATCTTTGTTGGGTATATCAAGTGCTTTTAGAATGTCGTGGTATATGACGTTATAATAGGATGTTACCTTTTCAGGCCCCTCTTCAAGGGACACATGAACCAGCTTCCCCGAACGAAAGATCCTGTCCAGGGCAATATGGATCAGGCATGCCGTTTTTCCAACGCCGGCCCTTGCGATCAAGACGCCGAGATTTCCTCGTCCTAATCCTTCAGGGGAAGATTTCGCCATAATTTTCAACGGACTTACTGAAGCAAAATTGCTCATTGCCTCTTTTCTCCTTTTTCTTTTTTTCTCAGGTTCGATTTCAACTCCTCCGCCAAAGATTCAGGGACCTTTGCGTATTTTGCAAACTCCATGGTGAATTCCGCCTTGCCCTGGGTCAAAGATCGAAGAGTGGTGGCATAGCCAAACATTTCGGACAAAGGAACCTCTGCTTCAATGATGCTGAAATTGCCATTTTCCACAGCACTTGTAATCATACCCCTTCTCTGATTAATAGATCCCATGATGTTTCCCTGAAATTCCGAAGGTCCTTCCGCGGAAACCTTCATGACCGGTTCAAGAAGAACCGGCTTTGCTTTCATATAGGCTTGTTTGAAGGCCCCTCTGGCAGCCTGACTAAAGGCCATCTCCGAGGAGTCGACGCTGTGGGATTTCCCATCATTCACCGTTATTTTCATCCCTAAAACCGGATATTCCAGTACGAGCCCTTTTTCAAGACAGGACTGAAACCCTTTGTCAACGGATGAAATGTACTCTGTGGGTATGGACCCTCCCTTGACTTCATTGACAAACTCGTAGTCGTCATTTTCGGAAGGTTCCATGAAGCCTGCTACCCGACCGAACTGGCCGGATCCACCGGTCTGTTTCTTGTGGATATAATCAAAAGAGGCCTTCCGGGTAATGGCTTCCCTGTAGGCGACCTGGGGGATGCCCGTTGTCACCTGCGCGTTAAATTCCCTCTTCATCCTCTCCACATACACATCCAGATGAAGTTCTCCCATCCCTGAAATGATGGTTTCTCCGGATTCATGGTCTACATAGGTCTTGAACGTAGGATCTTCTTTCGTAAAACGGTTCAGGGCCTTGGACATATTGTTTTGCGATTTGTTGTCTTCAGGAAGGATGGATATGGAAATAACCGGCTCTGGGACGAACATGGAAGACATGGAATAGTTCACGTTTCCATTGGTGAAGGTATCTCCGGAATAGCAGTCCACCCCAAACAAAGCAATGATATCTCCCGCCCTTGCGGAGGTAAGATCTTCCATTTGATCCGCGTGCATCCTCACCAGGCGGCCTACTTTGATTTTTTTGCCCGTTCTGGTGATGATTAGATCGTCCCCTTTTTTTATGGCACCCTGATACAACCGAATATAGGTGAGCTGGCCATACGGCGTTACTTCCAGTTTAAAACCATGGGCAACAACCGGCGCATCGGGATCAGGCTTCAGGAGGACCTCTGTCTCGTTGTTATCGAGGTCGAGGGCCTTGTTCTGGACATTGTTTGGAGAAGGCAGATATTGAATAATTCCGTCCAGTGCTGCCTGCACTCCGACGTTCTTATAGGCTGAGCCCATGAAGACGGGGGTCAGCTCCCTCGACAGGGTCCCTTTTCTGACCGCTTCGTGGATCATTTCCTCTTCTACGTTTTCCTCAAAAATGGCTTCCATCAGCTCATCCGAGAACATAGACACGGC
>Ga0208901_1000703_pt1 | contig 12736 bp, 11 predicted proteins | sample AntAceMetag02UKF_FD_184764 | JGI IMG/M metagenome (GOLD analysis project Ga0208901, IMG submission 184764) | Saline lake microbial communities from Ace Lake, Antarctica - Antarctic Ace Lake Metagenome 02UKF (SPAdes) (version 2) | ecosystem: Environmental > Aquatic > Non-marine Saline and...
GGTTGCGAAAGCGGCCATGGATGATAATTTTACTATACTTTGCCCTATTCCACGCAACTCGGTTATTAATTCGTTTGTAGCCACGTTATTGAGGATAGCGGCATGAAATGTTTCCGGGAAACTTCAGTCCACTTATAGGCTTGTTCAAAAAAAGGGTACCACTTCTCATTCCTGAATTCAAAAATAACCTTTAGCCATATAAAAGTATAGTGTTCAATCAAAAAAGTGTATTAATCTTTTGAAAAACTCTTAGGTGTAAATGCAACATGAAATGAACGGATACAAAGTTCCTTTTCTGGCATATTTTGAAACATAACATCCATACTGTTTCTAGGAGTAGGCATCTTTTCCCAACGGCCTACGGCATCATCAACAATCTCAAATCCTCCGTCTCTAAAGAATCTCAATATATTCTGATGCTGGAGGCGATTCGTGTAAAACCCAGATTTAACCATAAATTCACTTTCCCAAAGGCGATTTGAAAACCTCAGGTTATTCAAAGCACCGCCAAGGTGATCTTTTAAGTCGGCATTATGAGACATTTTTCCAGTAACTTTCATAATACGATGAAGCTCTCCTACCATATCGGTAAAATCTTTTCTTCGTATATGCTCAAGAACAGAATGAGACCAAATAAAATCAATACTACTGGCTGGCAACATGCGTAGAGAATCTATTCCATCTGTAAGATATTCGATATTGCAGCAATCAAGCAATTCTGCAAAAGAGGCGACTTGGGATAGATCTGGTGCCGACATGTCATGTCTTTCCAGTTCCAAACAAAATCGCCTGTAGTAATCCAAATCCTCCGTAGCATACTGCCCGACATCAACCAGATATGTCTTTGTTGCCCCCATACTTTTAGCAATAATCCCCGAAGCTACTAAATCGCCAGGCCCAAGCTCTAGACAGATAAAACCATCTGGTGGTTTCTCAGGGAAGACACTATTCAGGTGCAATAGGAACTTCTTTCCAGGGAGCCATAACTCATCAATATCTCCATGCCTAAACAGATTTATTTTATTCCAGTGATGGTAATCAAGTGGTAAACGAGAAAGTACTATCTTTACAATAATTTTCAGCCACCATGGTAAAAGCGATTTGAACGATAGCATCAATGTAAATACCTCTGAAGTGGTCAAGTAAAAGTGGACATTTTCTTAAGCTACTTTTTGTAAAACCAGTTTTATTTCAAATTCCATTGGAGTCAAATATCCGAGATATGAATGACGTCGTTGACTGTTGTAAAACATTTCGATGTAATCAATAAGATTCCTTTTTGCTTGATCACGCGTTTCAAATCTCTCCCCAAACACAGTCTCTGATTTAAGTGTTCCAAAGAAGCTTTCAGCAACAGCATTATCCCAGCAATCACCTTTTCGACTCATACTCGATCGTATCGCATAGGTTTTTAATAATTTTTGGAAATCATGACTGCAGTATTGGCTTCCTCTGTCAGAATGAAATATTAACCCTGGTGCTGGCTTACGTCTCCAAATAGCCATAAGAATAGCATCCATGACTAACTGTTTGGTCATTCTTTTATCAATTGACCAGCCAACAACACGACGAGAATAAAGGTCTATGACGACAGCAAGATACATCCAGCCTTCTTTTGTCCAGATGTATGTTATATCACCTACCCAAGTTATATCTGGCTGCAAGACAGCGAATTCTCGTTTTATGAGATTTGGAGAAACTGGCAGATTATGTTTGCTGTTAGTAGTAGCTTTGAATTTCTTTTTCTGTTTCGCATGGACACCAGCTAGCTTCATTAAAGTGCCCGCTTTGTGCTCTCCACATGAAATGCCTTCTGACTGTAATTCTTCGGCAATACGCCTTTTACCGTAAGTTGATCGTGATTTCTTATGGATTGCTTTTACTTTGGGGATCAACTGCACCCGTTCCTGATCTCTGGCTGACTGGCCTCTGTTACGCCAACTGTAATAACCACTACGACTAACATCCATGACTTTGCAGAGTAAACACAGAGAGTACGCCTTCCTCATTGAATCAATAAAGTGAAATCTCACGCTGATTCTTTCGCGAAGAAGGCTGCCGCCTTTTTTAGGATTTCACGTTCCATTTTCAGGCGTCTGTTTTCTTTGCGGAGACGATTAAGCTCTGCTCTCATGCCGACACTACTTTCGTTATCAGAACCACCTTCGCCACCATCTTCATATTCTCGCTTCCAGCGCCCTAGCAAGTTTGCATGAATACCAAGATTCCGGGATGCTTCTGAAATCAGGTTGATCTTGCCACAAATAAGTGGAACCTTAGTTAAGCCGCTTTTCTTTTGTTCCACCATTCCATCTCATATTGAGCAGGTGCTTTATAGCCGTTCGTAGAATGCCTCCTTCGGCGATTGTAGTAGACTTCAATGTAGTTAAAGAGAGCTTGCTCTGCTTCCTTTATATCCTGAAATTTACAATGGTGTATCATTTGTGCTTTTATCGAATGGAAAAATGATTCTGCAACGGCATTGTCCCAACAATTTCCTTTCCTGCTCATACTTTGAATAAATTGATGCTTCTGCAAGACTGCCCTGAATTCACTGCTGGCATACTGACCCCCTCTGTCACTGTGAATCATTAATCCTTGTCCAGGTCTGCGCCTTTGAATGGCCTTGTTAAGTGCGCGTATTGCAGAATGCCTTTCTAAAGAATCACTGAGATCCCAACCGACAACAATCCGGGAAAACAAATCGATAAAAACCGTAAGATAGTGCCATTTTACGCCAACTTTTAGATATGTTATATCCGTCACATAAGTGGTATCAGGTGTAGGTACTGTAAATTGTCGATCAAGTAGGTTGGGAGCAACTAATTTACCGTGCTTTGAATCGGTAGTTATTGCAAACTTCTTGACATACCGACATTTCAATCCCATTTCTTTCATATGTCTTGCTACTCGATTCCTGCTTATTTTTGAGAACTCGGCATCATCTCGTAGATCTGCTGTGAGCATAGGACTACCAATCATGCCCTTGTGTTCCGCATACAATTCTTTTATCCGTGATTGGAGTTTCTTCTTTTCAGTTTTTCGCGTTGAAACAGGCGCTTTGCGCCAACGATAATATCCACTCTGTGAGACACTCAATACATGGCACATCTTCTTCACCGGAAATGACGAGCGATGATTTTCAATAAATTGAAATTTCATTTCGGTGCCCTGCTGAAGATGCCCACTGCTTTTTTTAAGATGTCCCGCTCCATTTCAGTGTCCTTGAGTCGTTTTTCAAGGTCCCTGATTTTCTGTTGTTGAGAGGTTAAAGCTTCTCTTCCGTTGCCAGGAAAAGCAAGGCCCTCTTTGGCACGCTGCTCTCGCCGCCACCTATAGAGAATGTCCTTTCCTATACCTAGATTTTCTGCGACATCAGCTACTGTTCGATCTGGTTTCTCAGACAACTGGACGGCATTGCGCTTGAAGTCAGAATCATAATTTCTTCGTTGTTGAACACTCATTGATTTCCTCATGTCATTGTTTCTATCAATGACTTAACTGAGTGTCCACTATTTCATAGCAGGATCAGGTAGCCTTCCTCAAGGACAAGTTTTACTGCTTCTTCTTTGAATTCTTTTGTGAACTTTCTTCTTTTTCTTTTCATTAAAACACCTCCTAAAAGATTATTATTCCAACCTTAAGAAAGTGTCCACTTTTTCTATATCACGTCAGATTGAGCAATGGTACAAATACCGTGCTATTCTGAAGCGTGGGGTGAACTTCCGCTTGTAATAGGCTGTTAGGGAAAAGAAAAGGTAGATTTTCAGACCGTATTTATTTTCTTAACCGCACAGCTGTGACATCGAATAAGACATTTAGCTAAATTAGTAATTCCATCGTAAAACTAAAAGTCAACTAAACTGAAACTCATAAAGTCGCTGATACGTTGGACTAACCTTTAATAACTCACTATGCTTACCAATGTCTTCTATCTTTCCATCCTTTAATACAACAATTTGATCAGCATGCAGAACAGTTGACAACCTATGGGCTATAACAACAGCTGTCATATCTTTTATTACAGTATCAATCGCCTGCTGAACTAATCTTTCAGATTCAGAATCAAGGGAGCTGGTTGCTTCGTCAAGAACTAGGATAGAAGGATTACCATAAATTGCTCTGGCAATGGCAAGCCTTTGCCGCTGGCCGCCTGAAAGGCGGACTCCCTGGTCTCCGATTTCAGTCCCCTCTTTTTCAGGAAGGTCTGCAATAAACTCTTCGGCATTAGCTATTTGTACAGCATGATTAAACTGTTTAATATCTTTTGGGCGGCCATACAGAATGTTTTCCATAACGCTTGCATGGAGCAGCAGGTTCTTTTGAGGTACAACACCAAAATGAGCTAGATAACTCTCCCTGCTAAACTCTCTAATATCCGTTTCATCGTAAAATATTTTACCATTACTAGGTTCTTGCAATCGTAAAATCAAATCACAGAGGGTAGATTTACCAGATCCACTGGGTCCAACAATTGCTGTCATCTGCCCTTGCTGGATTTTTAAATTAATTTTATGTAAAACGTTCTTTGCTTCTTTGGCATATGCAAATGAAACGTCATTAAATTGTATCAGCTTTTGAAATGGTTTAACCTTACGTATCCCATCTATCATTGGGTTTTTCTCTCCCAAAATATCTAAGACACGCTCAGCACTGCCGGCCACAACAAAAATGGAAAGAAAATGTTTAGAAAATTGGGCAATAGGCATAACGGCTCTGCCTGTCAAAAATACAAACATACCAAAGCCACTGGCTGTTAAACGACCACTATTCATAGCAGAAAAAGCCAGCAACATCATGATAATAATTGATAACGCATCGGCACAAAGTCTAACTGGTTCTTCTGTATAACGAGCAATTCGATATTTAAGTAAATTACTTTCGACAATCTTTGCTGCAAAATTGAACCTTAAATTCTGGTATTCCTCAGCAGCAAGAGACTTTGTTATCCGAATATTTTGAATAGATTCCTGCAATGTTGCTGTAAGATTCCCATAGAAGTCATATACAACTTTAGTTCTATTTCTTACCCACCCGCTTAACAAACGGGTAATAAGCATATGACCTCCACCGATTGCAATAGTTGCAAATGCCAAAGTCGGATCAGTACGAAAAAGTAAGTAGAAAAAGATGACTATTTGAACTAATGATTGGAGCAATCCACGAAAGAGACCATCAAGGACATTGACTGTTGCTGAGGAATCAGAAGAAAATCGACTAATAACATCTCCTTCCCTTTGGGCTGAAAAAAATGAGAGGGATAATGATATTAGGTGAGTATGTAGCTCTACAAGCATATCATATAACACTCGGCCTCTAATCTGAGCAGATAACCAAAACGCAAGGCTACCGATAACGGCAATAAAAAATGTTAGCGTCACGTATGAAATAGCAACAACACCTATAACATCACCTAGGCTGGAAGATGTTATACCAGCTATGCTTAATATCGTGGGGCCAAGGTTGTCGAGAGTCATTTCTGAAAAAGAGGCTGCTGGCTGGCTAGTTCCCTCCATAACAGCACTGACAGCAGGCGCAATAGTCAATGGTTGCATGGCAATCAAAAAACCGGTCGCAGCATTACAAATTACCAAAACAAAAAACGCTTTCAGATGGCGACGTAGAAATCTATTCACCAAATAAAGAACTGTTTTGATATCTTTTATAAATTCCGATTTTTTAAATAAATATTGTTTATTACTTTTTTGACCCATGAGTATGACATTCTATGTATGCAATCAGATATACTACAAATGATATGACTAGGAAGACGAAACGTCCGGTATATTTTTACAAAATAGAGCTACAATAATTAGCTAGACGACTACTTGCTTTACCATCCAATTTACCACATTCAGACAATATAAGTTTTTTGCGTTCAGGACGCTCACTGTCATTATCAATATTGTTTTTAATAAGTTCCATTAGCTCACTTCTCTCTTTAGCTATATCTATTGCATTATAGCTTATCAATCTTTTAAGTGGAGGATAGATTTCATAGGGCAGATAAGTAGGATGACTTAAAATATGTTTTTGGAATAAATCTTCTTGATAGTTCATATATATCGTTGGCTTATCAAACATTAAAGCTTCAATAGCTAATGTTGAAAATATATTTATAACTACATCAGAAAATTTAATAAAATTAAACAGCTCGTACTCTTCAACCCATAATACATCCTGATTCCCCGGATAAATATCCTTCTTAAAAACATCACCATGACTCACAAAGCAGCCAAGTTCCTTAGCATAACTTTCGATAATCGGTAAATAGGGAGAATTACGTAGAAACTTATTAGGATAGACCCTTACGACAAGTTGTAAATCATCTCGCTCTTCGCATAATAATTTAAAAATAGAGAGCATTTCTATATAGTGAAAAGGATAGGTAGAGCCGGCAAAAAGGATGGTTTTTTTATCATTATCAAGATTGTGCTCTGTTAAAAAATCGGGATTTGTTTTCTGTTTGATCGTTTCTATATAATCGTACCGAATCGGACCGATTATCTGGACACGTTCACGAGGTATATCATGTAACCTGGTGGCATCATCAACCATATGCTCTCCCCATACCAGCAAATGCCTAACATCCACGCCCTTGAATCCGCGAGTAGATAAAGAGTCATAGTTCCCAGCGACATAAACTACTTCCACATTCTTCAGTTTTGCCCATTTGGACAACTCTTGAACACCATCTGGCGGCCGACAGCCAACACCGGAGAGTATTAGCAAATCGAGGTTTAAATCAAGTACAGCTGGCTTAATAAAGAGTAATTCAATCTTCGAAAGAAGTTTTATAGATGGTATAAATGTAGCAATCAGTGAATATAAATAAAGAAATATTCTCCCTATAAAACTTGCTTTGGGCATTAAGCCTTTAAATAATCGAAGACGCCTGGCAGGTTCATAGCCCGGATATAACCAACGAATAGTTCTACAGGTGTCCACTATATCTTTTACTAAACCTGTATATTCATTAATAGTGCAAGAGGTATAACTGCAATTATCATTCTTCTCAAGAAGATCAATAAAACTGTTTTCTACAATAAAAGTTATAGCAAACTGTCTATCTACCAGTGACTGTATAATTTCATCCCTGTGCAAATGATTAATTGATCCTTTGCCGAAAAGTCCTATTCCTACTTGCTTCATAAAATATCCTTAACCAAATGAACTAGCAATCCTTTTAAATAACAAATTGATAACACTCTGTAAAAAATCCCACCAATCATTTTTAATATGCTTTCTGTACAATACTATTGCTACGTTATCAATGACTGTTTAAATATATTTATATTGAATCCTTCCCCACTTCGAACAACGCCAATCACTGCCAACATGATAAACAGAGGATCAAAAGGAATTCGAAACTGATATATAATATAATGTCCCACAACCGGTAAAAGCACAGTCATTATTGCGAGACAGGAAACAAAAAACATTGTATTTCTCAAATAATGAGTACTAAATAACAGCCCTCCAAGTCCGATCATAAGCAAAGTAAACATATCTGGGAATAACCCAGTTACCTTGTTGAAAAAACTTGCCAAGCCAGGTAATCCATCTCTATTTGGAATCGTTAACCCTAAGGAATTAATTTTCTTCTGCATACTAACCATTCTCAACAAACTCTCGGTATCTTCCAAGGCCCTCAACTCACATGACGCAATTGGGATCGGTTGATTCTCGGAATCTATAGATAACCTTTTTGCTATATAGACTTTAGGCTCGTCTACATAATCAGTCAGGGATAAAGCAACATTACTTTGGTTATTATTAATTGAGACAGGAGCTTCTGGTTTAAATCCATCACCCTTAAAAGCAGCAAGTGAATCAATTGTTACTGCTTTTAGTATTTGAAAAGGATATGTTTTTATAGCCTCCATAGACATGAGAGCAAGATGTTTAAATTCATTTTCCCTGCCATATACTTCATCACACAAATACTTCATATCTCTCCACATTCGTGAGCTTCTACTTGAAAAAAAAGTATCAATTGATATCTTTTTAGACAAATAAGGTTCCCTTGCTAATAAAGTATTTTGAATATGTGTTGCCATTTCTTTAGAAGCTGGGCCGTTCTCAGGATGTATAAGACTCATTTCCTGAAACAAGCGCATCATGGGTATTTGTGCATGAAAACTCCTAACAATTACAAAGTGGTCATATCGGACATAATTGTAGGTTGAATACAATAGAATTAACATCATGCTTGAGCATAAAAACAATCCTGATCGAATAATTTTTTGTTTAGGTGAGAGGGAAAATATAAAAACAGGAAAAAATATAAACAGTAAAAAAACCTGGCTACCAGGCCGAATCATTATCATGAAGAACACATATAAACCATTAAAACAAAACATTTTGGACGAAGGATTTTTTACCGTCTTAACAATCAGCAAAAACCAGCCAAAAAATGCTGTAGCAAAAATCGCATCACTACTAAAAAAATGAAAAATAGAAGCGTATGGAGGATACAGGAGAACCAAAAACGTAGCAATATAAGCTGATTTTTTATTCCAATGATTTGTGATAACAAAAACAAGTGTAATTGAGGTTGCAAAGCATAGGCTGGCAAATACCTCTAGCAAAACACTCCCACCCAATAATGCTGTTATACCTATGAATAAAGGAGCAAGGGGAGTACGCTTGAGCATTCCATCCAGGTAACCTAGCTCACCATTAGGAACAAGGATCTGAACAAAATAAACCAGATATGAGCCAAAATCCCTCCCTGGAGAAATTGGCCAAGCCAGACTTTGGATAAAATATACACATAAGGCTAATAGAAAGATGCCAACTAGTTCTTTCTGTATGTTACTCTTTTGACTTTTAACATTCATATTGTCAACTTTTGGAATTTTAAAAAAAACAACTTAGCCTAAATATTATGTGAATACTCTTGAAGATATTTTTTCCTTTAGAAATGCCACCGACATTCCTGTTAGCGTTAGGAATAAAAATGCATAAACAATTCTCATGATAATATTTCGCAAGTAAATTGTATTGGATACATCAAACTCATTTAAATCTTTAAAATAACAACCCAGCTAAGTATGGCTTTGGAGTCTCAAAGTAAACATCATTCATCAACCAAATCATCCCAATCCATTTTAACAAATTGATCCTTAGCTGTACGAATCTGACGACCAAGCAAACTCTCAAACATCCTGGCATCAATACCTATATTTGGTCTTAAAATTGTCAAATCATCTTTGGATAATATTGTACCCTCTGGTAAAGCTCTGGCAGGGTAAACAGCTCGCCGAAATGATTTAACATGTCCAGCATCAATTTCAACAGGTAACGGTTGCTTATTGCCAGTTCCCTGTAATGTTTTTATTTTTTTTATTTTGGCAATTAATTGGATTATTTCATCTTTGGTAAAAGAAACCTGATGATCACGAAAGTTTTTACCAGAGCGGTCATCTGTGAAGTGCATCTCTATAATCTCTGCGCCCATGGCTACTGCTGTTTCCACCGCCATGGTTCCTACTGTATGATCCGAATACCCCACCGCTACACCAAACTCGTGACGCATTGTATCCATGACACGTAGATTCACATCAGAATCAGCAATGGGATACATTGAGGTACATTGTAACAATGCAAGATTTTTGGGATCTTTATACATTTTATTCATCGACTGTAGATACTCGACCGTCTCTATAATTTCACCAAGGGAAGCCAATCCTGTTGATAGGACAATTGGCTTCCCTATTGCTGAAATTGCCTGAATCATCGGCCAGGCAGTCAAGTCTCCTGAACCGATTTTATAAAATTCCAACCAGGGATCTATCCATTTAATCACTTCAGGATTCCATACCGATGCCAGGTAGGAAACTCCTTCTTTTTTGCACTGTCTGGCTAGAGAGATATGTTGATCTGGTGTTAACTCAAATCGTTTAAAATGGTGGTTCCTGTCAAAGTCTTCAACAGGGCTGACAAGAGAATCACCAGTATAAATTTGAAATTTAACTGCATCTACTCCAGAACTGCAAGCAAGAGCTGTTAATTCAGTAGCATACTCAAAATCGCCCTCATGATTACCACCGATTTCGGCAATTAAATACACTCCACTTGCGGATGTCCAGCCTTTCATCATCTTAATGTTTTCCGTTTCGCAATCATTTTTGCTAGTTCCAAACTCATTTCAGTACGAGTTGATACAGCCGCTTGCTGGTCGATAATAATATGACCAATTCGACCACCCAGCATGTCCCTTTGCTGCTCCAGAATTGTTCTTTTAATCAGATGAATTCCACCCGCTCTCCGATAGAGTTCATCCCGCTCAAGTCTCAATTGTTCCCTTTTATTCCAGGGCTCCAAACCATGGCCTGAGTGTACATAAAACATATCATCTTCGGCAATTACGCCATCTACCACATCAACATCATATAAAAGCATGGTGTTAATTGCCTTATCCATATACATAGTTGACCTAAATGGAAATTCTATATACAACATAAGAATTGCATCGGGAGAGGGACTTGCACCACAATACTCCTTTAAAGCATGCAAAGCCGTTTCCTCAACTGGAGTATTTATCCTAGCCAACTCAATTTCACGTTCAATAAGCATAAGCTTATCTTGATATTGATCTTCAAGATAAGAGATCAAATCTCTATCTGGTGTAGTAACGGCAACTTTATCAATTTTGTCACTCTCAAGAGCCGCTGTAATAGTCCAATCAATAAGGCGTTTCTCTCCCAGAAAAGATAGGGGATTGGAACGTGGATCAAGCCCACATCCTCGCACTGGCAACACAGCCAAAACTTTTAACGGATCAAGGTTATTGTTTTCAACATGTTTTTCTTTAATTTTTGCTCGAGTTGCTAAAATATTTTCTTCATTCCTGGTTAAGCTCTTAGGGTGCTGACGATAATAGAACAGAGGTAAGTTAATATTTCTAACTTGGTAGTTCCTGACAATTTTGAGCCAAAGATCATAACCGTCCTGGCAAGTAAAAGCCCTGTCATACCCACCTACAGCTTTTAAGATATCTGTACATATCATTGTACATGCGCCGTGAGCTGGTTGATCCATCAAACTTACTTGTTTCCTAAAGTCATGCCGTCTGTGTTGAGCAATTATCTCATCATTTTCATCTATCAAATAATAATCGGGAAAAACCAAGGCGCATTCAGGGTTACGCTGAAGTTCTCCAGCCATTATTTCAAGTGCCTGTGGTGCCAGATAATCATCTGCATCCAATCTTATAAAATATTTTCCCCTTGCCATCTTTAAGGCCAGATTGTTAGAAGCAATCAGCCCCTTATTATTTTGAAAGACTATATGAACATTTTCAACTTGTTCATATTTCTTAATAATTTCTCTTGAATTATCTGTTGAACCATCGTCAATAACAAACAACTCAAAAGAAGAAATGGATTGAGCCAAAACGCTTTCAATCGCCAGGGATAAGTAAGAAGCGTAATTATAATTAGTTATATAAATTGTAACTAATGGATTATTTTGATTCATTTGTATAATGGAATAATCGTAAGGAATTTTTTTTAAAATTGACTATATGTCAGTACTCTGGCCAAATCTTCTCTAGTATCTACTGAGAAATCCAGTTGATCGTTGAAAGGAAGATTATTCATGATATTGAGAGAATAATTACCTTTAAAAAAAACAGGAATAACGTGTTCCTGCTCAAAGGGACTCAGCGAGTTATGGTCAACATCCAACAAAGTGTCAGCATTAATAATATCCACTGAAAGTCCCTTTGAAACATAACGCCTGATACTATGATCACTGAATACTTCTCTTGTTGATGTGAGATCAGGTTGAATTTTCAAATGGGAATGAAGGCTTCTTTCAATAACAACCTTAGAAGGTAAAGGATTATCTCCTGTAAGCCTGATTATATGGGAAAGGTTGAACTGCCTGGCAGCCAACTGATATCTTGAAATAACATTTTCTTCATCTCCCCGGATGCAACTAAATTCATGCCTCTTACAAAAATCAACAATTTCATCATCAAGAGGATTAGTGGAAGTAATAATAAAAATTGGCACCCCCAAATCAAACCCCTGCAACCGGGTAATTTGAAAGTATAACATAGGCTTGCCATGAAATGAAGTTAATACTTTTCCAGGAAAACGACTTGAACCCATTCTTGCTTGAATAACAATGCCAATCATAAAATACTTATCTCCTACTTTTTACGTGAGCAAATATAGTGTACCAAGACTCAAGGATAATACTGACACAATTACCAGTAATACCAATACAAAAAACTGCAATATCCATACTTGATCCGGTTTTGGTATTCCCCCAAACTCTGGAACAAAAAACAACAACCGTTTCCACCACTGGGTACTGACCATTAACAACACTAATTTGTCGTATTACATTCTGAGGTAAATCAACCGTTTTCATGTCTGACATGTTACTGTGCCCGATGCCAGAATATAGGCAGTGTTATTTCTGAAAATAAGTGCCGTAGATATGGAGAAAAGAACAAGACAACCTTGTGCTCCTTAAATAATCTTTCTGAGTCTTCCTGGACAGCTCAAACGTAAATTCAACGATCTTAATCGTCCCTGTTTTACAATACCATTTAGTTTTTGATGGAAATGCACTTTTGCAGCTAAAAAATGCGGTAGTGTAACATTGTTTCTGTAAATTCAGTTCAGACCTTGCTAAAAGCAGGTCATTGATTAACCTTTCGGACCCTAAATATTCACATCAAACCGAAAGGAAAAAACAATGACCTGCCGTATAGAGA
>Ga0208901_1000705_pt1 | contig 12657 bp, 5 predicted proteins | sample AntAceMetag02UKF_FD_184764 | JGI IMG/M metagenome (GOLD analysis project Ga0208901, IMG submission 184764) | Saline lake microbial communities from Ace Lake, Antarctica - Antarctic Ace Lake Metagenome 02UKF (SPAdes) (version 2) | ecosystem: Environmental > Aquatic > Non-marine Saline and Alkaline...
CGTTCGCCTTCGGATTTGAGTTTTGGGTCCGTTTTTCCATGGAGTAGATTTTCTAAGTCCCGGTCCACAATAAGCACCTCTTTTTCAAGAAACTGCGGGACCTATTTAAACCTATAGGTTTTTGGGTAAATGGCTTCATATCTTCTCAATTCCGTTCTCCAGACCTGTTTTTCCGAGTCAGCAACGGAGCAAAATCGTTTCATCTAAAGAACAGAACGAGATGATACCAATGTACAACAATTAAACAAGGAAGAAATGGATGAATTAATCAAGAACCCCGGATTTTGAATTGTTTGTTTTTGCAACAGGGATGATAACTTCGCATGATCGAGTCGAAGAGAACACATATCTGGAATCTGCTCCAGGTGAATTTCCTCTGGATGGCTCGCAGGAAATTTCCGAAGGCCATCCATTGGTTCGCAAGGTTCCGTCATCAAACACGTGCAACTCAAAACCATGCGAATAGACAGGATCAAGTTCGATACCCGGGCGATAACGGTTGGTTAGGAAGTAAAATTGTTGATTTGTCGAGCCAGCCCAATTTCGCTTCGATTCAGGCTTTGATGAAACAAAAGGGCCATCAACTAACAGGTCCGTGTGTGCGAGAAGTTCTGAAACGCCTGGCATGGGATTCTTTTGCAGGTACTTGAACGTGTACCCTGTAAAGACTACAACGGATAATCCGATTTTCTTACAACCGCGAGCCAGTTCAGAAAGGCCTCTGGCCTGGAGCATTGGTTCACCGCCAAAAAAAGACACACCTTCGATAGCATGCTCGTTTTTCGAATCAGCGATCCTCGTTAGGACTTCCTTTGTTTCGACTATAGAGCGTGGCGCGACATCGAACATGTGAGAGTTACAGCATTCAGGGCATCTTAGCAAACACCCCTGCACCCAAAGCGCGAAGCGTTTTCCGGGGCCTTCGACCTCGGTGCACTCGACCCAGTCTGCCAGATTTAGCTTAGCCATACCTATATCACCTCAAACACAAAGGTTGCTTCGTTACCCGCTTGATGCACGACTATAGAGCGCCCTGCGTAATGAGTAGGATCTTCCTCTTCCTTGAACAGGAAATCAGCCAAAGGATCGATGATTCGTTTAACGATCTCGTTCAATACGCCACGCCCACCCATTTGGTGGTCTACACATTTAGAAAGTGCAAGCAGCGCCTTTTCTTCATCATCAAAAGACAAATCCGCAATCCGGTACTTCTCTTTGAGGCGGTCCCTTAGGGGCTGAAGTTTGGCGCGTGCTATCGATACAAGAAAATCGTCGCCGGTAATAAAGTTGAACGGTACAATATTGTCACCGATGCGGCTCAGAAGCTCAGGACGTTTCGCGACGACGACAAAGTGTTCACGGACCTTGTCCATGAATTGTTGGCGGACAGATTCATTGTTATCCTGGAGCTTGACTTCCGATGCTCCGATGTTTGAAGTAAAGATGATGACGGTTTCAGAAAAATAAACAGTCTCCCCTTTGCCGTCGGTCAGTCTTCCGTCTTCAAGAATCTGGAGAAACTTATCGAGGATACGCACGTGCGCTTTTTCAATCTCGTCAAAAAGCAGAACAGAAAATGGGCGCTTCTTTACAGCATTGGTAAGCTGGCCACCTTCTTCGTATCCAACATAACCGGGAGGCGCTCCAACAAGACGTTGATCGCTATGATTGTGATTGAACTCTGACATGTCAAAGCGAATGCAGGCATCCTCGTCTCCAAATAGGAACTGCGCAAGAGATTTAGCCAGTTCCGTCTTTCCAACACCGGTCGGCCCGACAAAAAAGAGGGAACCCTTCGGCATCCTCTGCTTTTTGGAGTGTTGAAGACCTGAGAGACCAGTGAATGCACGGATTATGACGCCGGACACTTTGTTGATGGCATCTTCTTGACCTTTGACCCGCTTCTTGAGGGTGTCGCGAATTGTCGCCAGCTTTGATCTACTCAGATCCTCCCATGGACTCTTTTGCTCACCATAACGGTAAAGATTGATAAGTCGTTCAAAAGTGAGTGGGTCTCCAGTAACCTGTCGAGACAGCCGAACGAGTTGCTGTAGATCCCGAAGCGACATGCCTTCAAGGGCATCGACGAAATCGTTGAATGCGGGTTCACCAGGCTTTGGTGTGGCACGAAGCGACCACTTGTCGATGCTTCGTTTGAGAAACTTTTCCCTCTCTACACGCCCTGGAGACGGTACCACGATTTCTTGAATAGATGGGTTTGCCTGGTAAAGCGAGGGTGGAATCGCCCCCAAACTTTGGCACAGCAACATGACTACGTTCGTGGGTCTCGACAACCCTTCCGCATCATCAAGTGGAACCGGCGCATTACGGATTGCTTTGGATATGATTAATAGCCATTGCCTCTCTTGTTCCGACAAGGCATTTGCGTTCCCAAAAAGGTATTGCGACCAATCCAAGACAAATGCCACACGTTCCTTCTTCGGGCGAAGCATATGATGGTATACGACGGCAAGAAAATCATCTGCATTGGGAGCCGTAACACCTTGATTGGCGTTCACCTGAGTGTCGCGTGGACCAACGTCATAGTCATCGCCCCCGTCATCATCCTGTATTGATGCCCCAAAAGTAGCTTCTTGCACCATTGATTTCCACTCATCACATGGGATGTTTTCTACGCCTGAGAAGCGATCCCACACTACAACATGCTGAAACCCACGGTCTTTAAGAGTGCGAATCACAACCTCCAGGATAGGTCGATAAGCGACGCTTCCGCTGTCGTAACAAACGTCGAGTATATCACCATGCAGAATTATCCCGCACCTGATTCCGACTTGACGTTTTAAGTTATCCAACCAAGTATTTTCGCTGTTTTTAGACATGTTTACACCCTCTATTATCGCTCTCCAGCGGTTTGGCGGACTTGGATATTCTCTCCGGGTTTTGCCACAATATCCGTTCTTCTGATAAATCGACCCCGTAGATGTCTTTCAGCATTGGGAGAACCTTGTCGATATCCTCTTTGCATTGCATACCTTCGTAGTGGTCAAACTTGTAAATCATGCCGCCGTCTGCGGTTACTCTGAAAGCAGCTTCAGCTCCGACGGGCTTGCGGGCGAGTATCACAACTTCATCGATATCTCCGCCGCTACGCTTGGGTTTCGACACCACGAATCCTGATTGCTCTAAGGAATCCATGATGGAACGGACTAAAATACGGCGACAATTTTCATCAGCAACGGCCTTATCTGCCTTTTTCGCTACTTCCACAATTTTGCTCTTGATCTCCTCAGGGGAAGTTACGTCATTGATTTGCTGTCTTAAAGACTCCAAGCCGGCCAGCATATCGCCAAGTGCCTTAGGATTTCTGCTGACATCGGCATTGGCTTGCTCTTTATAGATACCAACAAGGGCTTCCGTCGCCTCTTTGGCTGTTTCCTTGGTTTTTTCCTTCTTCCATAACGCTGCCTTTGCTTGCGCAGATTTCCGAATTTCGGTGAACCGAGATTGGATTGCGGACTTAATTTCCGGCAACTCACCCGCTTCAACAGTACGACCCTGGTACTCTGACTGAATTGAACGAACTTGCTCATAGGCAAAATCCAACTCAATCGGGTCTTTAATCGCGGAGATCATGCCATGAATAAACTGGGCAAGAGCGGTGGTGGCCTGACGCCGCATGTCCGAAATCTCTTTACGTCGCTTTCGTTCACTGGCTTCAAACTCCCGCCGAGTGGCCCTGGCCAACGCTGGTAGGTGGCTGAGTTGTTCACCTATTTTGAAGCTCAAGTCACGGCCCCTTTCTGGATCAGATGCAATCAATTGGTCGAGACGTTTCAGCTGGCTTCGTTGCTCCGCAAATTCACTCGGCATGTATTGCTCAAGGCCTTGGTTGGTCAGATCTTCGAATTTCGCGCTATACCTGTCGCGAAACTTTGCGGCATTATCTTGAATACGTTCCAAGTAGGATTGATTTCGCCTTTGGGCCTTTAAATTCCAACGATATTGAACTAATTCGCTCATCTTTTTCTCCTTTTTTTGCCTTGATTGCTCCTAGGATTTTGAGAGTGCTCACGATTTGACTTCTTCTTGTACTGAGCCCGTGATCGTGGCCTCCCTACGAAAGCTTCAGCCTCCATTGCGGCGATGCCTTCTGCCTGAGCCTTCAGGGACAAATTGTTATCATTTGTAATGAGGACTGGATTGTGTTTGCGGAAACGTACCGCGACCGAAAGAATCAAATTATCGCCCTTCAGCCTATAATCAGAAGGGAGTAGCGACATATCGCCGTCACAAAACTGAATCTGTTCTTTCCTAATGTTACGCAGATTGCGTACGACCTCTGAAACACTTGGGCGAAGCGATTCATCCAACTTTTTGTCGTCAAGTTCCTCTATCACACGCTTGGTCACGACAAACATTTCGTTTGGGCGAATGTCCGCAACGATTTGCGGCTGTGCGATAAGGGCAGATGTATCAAATACATATACCGAGTGAATTCGGTCATCTATAGAATCAACAAGTTTTGCCGTCCAGTTGGCAATCTCGGCAACCTTACAATTGATCGATGCCAAGTACGTTCCATCAAGCACAGCGCTGTAGCCCTGTAGGACTGCAAGTAAGGTATCCATGTCAGATGCCCACTCATGAGATAGGTCAGCCAATCCGGCCCCCGTTTTGGACTTTATCAAGTGGACATAATCCTCGTCGTTGTTGAGCCAATCTAATCCACTGTCACCGACACCATTTGATATTTTTTCATAGAGATCAAGAAGCGATGCCAACGGCCGGAAAAAGCTGTTGTCATCCGTGATGAGTTGGGGATTAAGGTCCTTTGGAAAGCTCTCCAAGGTCGACTTAACCAACTCCGCAGTGTAAAGACTGGAGGGAAATTCAGATGACCAGCTTGGGTCAAGGACACGGAATACAGACCTGATTTTCTCCAATGCATCTAAAGTATGCGGAGGCTTTATACGTTCGGTCAGAGCCTGGAGTAGTTTTGAGATTTTATTACCAGCATGAGGTCCATGCATTGATAGGGCCTGAAGCAGTTTCATGCAGACCGTAATTTCAATTTCATCAAGACCAGAAATACGTTCATCAAGGATTTCCCATAGGGATCCAGTCACATTGCGATTCACGTTGCCCTTGATCCGCTCAGAATCGACAAGGACCGAATAGAATTCAGTAACGAGCTCATCTACCGGTAACTGTGATGCCCGTGGGCTCCGTAGTTGGTTCTCAAGATACTGTGATTCACCTTCCCAAAGTACGGCAGCTTTCATGTCACCCTTGCCGGCTATTTCATTAGTCAGAGCGGAAAGCCTCCTGAGAGGTTCTTTTAGGAATTCGTCTTCCCTACTTACCGGAATATGACAAACGACTAAAAGCTGTCGTGTTTCATTTCCATGTTTCACTTGAATGCGATGGCAACGTAGGTTTTCCTGGTCGGTAACCTGCAGGCTGTCTGGAAACGGATGCTCTCCTTTGATTTTAAGCTTACAGCCATTCCGCTCTTGATTCCATTCAAAGAAAAGATTCTCGGCGGCGGCGTCTTCGTGGTAGACGATGATCGCCTGATGGGGGGGCGCTTGTTCAGGTATTACATTGTCAACATGATCTAAACCAGGGATTACAAACCGGACCCTATCGGGCCATTTGGACAATACCTGTGAGACCGGAAAGGTCTCAATAGCAGAGTGATCCAGGTTCTCGATATCCAGGATGGGCATGGCTTCAGGGTGCAAATTGTGGCTCTCAAACACCGGGAAGATAAAACGATTGTACGAATCTTCAGATTCAAGAGCGCTGAGGTAGGAGCTCAGATTCTCGTCCTCCGAAGTAATGGTCAAAACACCTGAATTAACTTCGATTGCGCATGGCGTATCTTTCCAAAGTATCTGGACCGACTGGGGTTCGAGTCTTTCGATATGACTGGCAGCGCTAAACCAGCGATAACCTGCGCGATGAATGTGACCACGAATCTGCTCCTCAGGAAATATATCTTCAAAGACTGACGCATCGATTGATAGTTTCGGCGGGTCATCAAGGCGATATGCTTTGGATTCAGACTCAGAAAGCAGTTGTTGGCGAATGGGGTCGTAATAATAAGTCTCGTCGTTCTGCATCGATTTGGCTGGCAGCATGTCCTCCGAAATCATTCGCTTGCCACGTTCAGTTATCTCAATATCGCTTAGTACGAGGGTATCCAGGGCCTCGATATCGCCAATACATCGTATTACATCCAATGCGGCAAGTTCGGATAGCGTGGGAGTGACCAGCGGACCAGGGTCAACGACGCAGAGGATATCGACGAAAAGACGTTCGAGCGGAATCTTGTTGAAGGAGACGTCGTTGCCAAATTTCTCGGACATCGAGAGAATGACCCGCTCAAATGCGGTCGGTTTACGAGGCGTCGCATGAAATATGCGCGTTTTAATTCGAAGCAACGGTGCTCCAATGCGGATATCGGTCAATTTCATGAGCTATTTTTTCCTTTGTTGTCGTTCTTTTTGCGACCTCTTATATTTTTATTGGGGCCGTGCCTTGACAGCTTTGCAGAATAATCCTTTGGGAGAAGGCTATCATATTTATGGGGATTTATGATGTAGTCCGATGACCATAGACCACTATTGCGCTGTATCTCATCTATTATGTATCGATAGACCTCGACCTTGCGTTTGCCAGGTCGGTCAAGGTGTGGAAGGAATACTGGATATCTGCAGAAAACATCCTTCGCCCCCGCCACGATGAGTAGTTCTTGAGCCCGAGAAAACGCAACATTTATCCTTTCAAACTGAGCTGTGTTCGCTCGTTGAGACAGCCTGAAAGGTGGGTTGCGCACCATGCTTACCAAAATAATCGGTCTCTCCTGGCCTTGATATCTGTCTACGGTGTTGATGTCGTACTCAATGGCGTAGAAAAAAACTTTATGCATCTCCCTTGTTCGATGTATTGCTTCGCGAATAGCCCGAACTTGACGTCCATAGAAAGTAATGATCCCGACCTGCTTTGGCGGCTTTCCATTCGATCCGAATCCTTGTTCGCGGCATGATATTTCGATGTCACACAACACCTTAGCAATCAAAATGCACTCAAGTTCATTGACCTTGCTGCTACCTAGGTCGCGACGTTCATAGTGTGGCCTGCGATGAGGGTCTAAGGTTGAATCAAGCCACGCCACGTGCCGGTTGGGGACAATATACTGTTGAGATTTTTCGCCATTCAGCGTTAGTCCATGTATCCGGTGCCCACGTGGGTCAGAACCCAGGACCTTACCGTCAGGGTCTGGGAGTCCGCATTGAAGATTGTTTTCATAGAATTGGTTCACAACCCGCATGATCTGCGGATGCATCCGGTACTGTGTGAAGAGGAATGATTTGAGGCTCTCCGGGGCGTTTTCGAAGTGTTCCTTAAAGAGAGATGAGGTCACCATCTTCTTGAAACGATCGAAGTTTTGGGCGGTCAATTCACTATCTGAGTTCTGTTCGTCTTCGGGCGATTCCTCTTGGTCTGCTATGGCCTCTTCCCAGGACCCTTCGTGCTCCTTGAAAAGAGGCGGCAATTGCCGATGGTCTCCAACAAGGATCGCCGTCTTGCCCATCATCAAAGGCATGATGATTTCGGTCGGAGTCGCTTTGCTCACCTCGTCCACAACAACCGCATCAAACCAAGTGTGACCTGCGTCTTCGAGGGTGCGTCTGTTTTCTGTACAGGTCACACCGACCACGTTGCATGCTCTGATATAAGTCGGAAAAAAATTGTCTTGATCGCACCTGATGGTTTCGGGATCGGTCAGGTCGGAAACCCATCGTTGCAGCAGATTCCCCCATGAATCGCGGAAGGCCTGGCTCTGATTAACAGTGGCGGTCAGTGAGCTCCGCTCATGTTCAGCTATTGCTCGCAGATCAGGGAGCTCTGCGAGGTCCGGCTTCACACCTTGATCCATTCCCGGCTGTTTCCCGAGTATGTCCCTTAGCCGTTTTTCCTTGTCAGAGAGTTCTGATGACACCTCCTTCTGACGTTCAGATAGGTGCCGAAGCTCGCCCTCGAGTCGTCGAGACGCGCCCCTGTCGACATCTACACCAGCAAGAGACTCAACATACCTATCCAATTGTTCGCAGATACCCCTACAGCCATTTTCGATCTCAGTTTCAACAACACAAAGTAAGCCGTACGCTTGGTCCAGCACGTCAATGACTTTAGTGCGTGTACTTCCGGAATCGGTCAAAATAGGAAGCGACTGGTTATCCGGAACGTTGAACAATCGGGCATAGATGTTCCTATCAAGACCAGCGCCCTGGCGTTTGACCTCGCGGATCTCCTTCTGGATAGTCTGCCACTTCGACACCTTACTGGCATCTTTTTCCATAGCTTTTTGAGTGGCTTCGAGCTTGCGCTGCAATTCCGCCAGACGTATTGCCGATTCCGGTGAGAGTACGGAATTGCCTTCAGTCGCCTTCAGTCTTTCACAGTCGCCAGTGATCTGCGCCTTGAATGCAATGACCTTCCGCCAGTTCAGCAAGGCTTCAACCGCAAAGCGAGTACGTTCCGATGGAGAACCGTAATCATATTGTGTCCACAGAGCATTAGCCCTGACGCCGATATCGGATAGTCGATCCAGCGGAAGCATGATTCGGTCATAAACGGTCCTCAGCACTTTTTCAGGAATCGTTCCGGTAAAAGAGTCGGCACCTCCGATGAAAGCCCGGAGTTCCGCAGCCTCCCTGCGCTGCCGCGCGATGTTCCTGGCACGTTTATCCGATTCCTCATGGCGTTTCAGTTCTGCCTCCAAGGCTGCATATTCTTTCGCCATAACGTCGGCCTTCGATCGCAATGATTCCACATCCCCGGAAACCAAATCCACTGATGCAATCCAATTGGTTATCGCCACCAGACGGGCATCGGCGCCTGCCCACACATCCAGCGTTCGGTTCCGGCAAGCGTTGGCGATGCTGCCATAATATGTTTCCAGAGCACGCTCCTGGCTGTAAGGGTGTTCTCCCTCGTTCTTCCTTTCTCGGCGGCTCAGTCGGATCGCACGGATGGCCGGAATTTGTAGCAGTCGCTCCAACGCGTTATTGACTGCCAGGCTGGCCTGTGAAACAATGAGAATTTTCTTGCCCTCGTTAACAAACTGCCATGTCGCCTCAGCGATCATCGTAGTCTTGCCGGTTCCTGGTGGGCCTTGAACCATCGCCAAGTCAGGTGTAGAAACCATTTTTTGAACGGCAAGCCGCTGGTCATCATTGAGACTCGGCTGGAGCCACTGACCATCCGTTATTTGTTTCAACTTCGATGGCTCATTAGCCTTCTTTATGTCGAACAGATAAGAGGAGAGGAACGGTGCGTAACCGGATTCTCTTTGTAGCGTATATAGTTCTTTGCGTTGACGATCAATCAAAATACGATCGCCCATTATCGATAATGCGAGGAATCCGGAGGGATGAACCCTGTTGAGATAGGACTTAGCAGCTTCCTTGATGGTGCCACCCCCTTTGAGAATGTCATCAAACTCATTCTGGGCCTCTTCTGGAAGCCGGAAATGAATGTACGAGAAATATGGCTCGTCCCATGGCATTCCCTCAGTATCAACATCGCCAGGGTTGGGCACATCTTCCTGACCGGCAAAGTCCCCCAGTTCAGCACCGCGCTCGCGATGCTTGTCATTGTAATCAAACTGCCAAGAGTCCTGTGAATAATTGAGCTCATAGGCATACAGTTCATTGCTGCGTAACATTCGCCGCACCTGGTCGAAGTTTACCTTGGACTCGCAGACGGTTAGAAAGCGGAGACGGCCGTCTTCCAACACATCGACTTCGAGGTAACGAAGGCCAACAAGACGAGCATGGACAAGTCGTTCCCTCCAGTCCAAATAAGCTCGCCAATCCTGCAGTCGATCTCGTGTTTGAACCGAAATCGATGGAAGTTGGGAGACAAACTCATTTGACAATACGTTTTCCTGCCGTTTGGAGGCTGGGTAGACGCTTTGGTATTGGCTGAAAACGAAGCCTGAAATCAAATGCTCGAACGGCCGAGCTCCTGAATGAGATAAATCAACGATTCGCTGCACCAGAAAAACGGGGTTATCCACATCCCGTTGGTTATCCCAGAGTCTTCCACACACGGCTAGCGACATCCCTCGTGGCAGCAACCGCTCAAGTCGAGGCCCAACAATCTGAGGCCTGATTGATAGATAAGGTTGATCTGATTGCAGGCTTAAGTTGCAAATGTAGTATGACTGGGTGATGCCTTCTGGAAAGAACGTGTCAATGAATGTGGAAAGAAGATCTTCTCCGGAAGGAGAATCTGGGAAGAGCGCGTTCCCATGACTAAGGTGAAGCTCATCCAATTGTGAGCGTAATCCAGTAAATGTCCTGCCGCGGGCATCCTGATTGTCGTTCTCGTTTTTTACAAAATCGAAGTAAATGTTGCCGTTGACGAGCGCGCCCTGACTCCCCGAGGGACTGCGTTCTTCAAACTCCATTGCGTTATTGCGCACACCGTTTTCCTGACTGGAAGATCCATGATTTTCATTCAACGTCAAACCATCCTGCCGTTCCTTTAGCTCGGAGACCAATTCAGAGCGCTTCTGAATTATTATCTCTCGGATGTCACCGGCGGAGATTTCGATATTGTATCCCCTTGCATCATTGAAAAACGCTTCTTCAGCGAGATGGACCGATTTTCGTAACTCATCAAGCTGATGCCCCATTGTCAACATTTGTTCGGATTTTTCTGAGGACAAGTTAGAGCGCAGTTGCTCAAGTGCAGTGGTTGCCTCCAACACTCTGCCTCTATTAAGAGCGGCCTCGTTGTCGGCTTCCTGAATGTCGATGTCCGATTTATCAAGACTGGCCTTGACTAGCTCGACAATCTCTTGTCTGGAGTTCTCAGCTGCTCGATTCCCAACTTGATTGAGCTTCTCCTTGTTTTCTTCAAGTTGATCCTCTAAGGAACTCAATGCTGTATTCATCAATGATAATTGGGCCTCACGTTCACGGATTTTTGCCAGGACTGTTTCGATCATCTCCTGTAACAAACCACGTTGATGTGAAAACTCAGCAAGGGCGGCGTTTTTGATAACCTGAGAACGCTCTGATGTGGCTGCGTCAAAGGCTCTTTCTTCTTTGGAGAATTGGCCTTTTAGTCCTGCGAGTTGCTCTGTCAGCAGATTCCTTTTTTGTATTACCTTCTGCGCTTTCTTTGCGTAGTCGACTGTGAAAGAACCCCACCACGCCGTCGAACCTAGGCGGTTGAAGATCTTCTTCTTTGATACCTGTTTCAGCTCGCTATTATTGGCTTCCAGTTCAACAATTATCTTATTTAATGGCGCAATTTCCATTTCCACTTGTTTGTATTGGTCGATTAGAGAGTTTTGCTTGTCCTTCAAATCCCTAATCTTCTTATCCTGCTTCTCGGCCGCTTTTTTTCTGACGTCATAGACAGGTGGCAGAAAACGGGCAGGCACCTTTCTCCGTCTGAAACTTTCCAGATCGGCTCGGAGAGCATTCAGATCAGCTTTTTGTGATTCGATTAGCTCAGTGAGCTCATCAATGTATCTTTGTGTTTCCGAAATACGTTCTTCAACTTTTGTGATGTTATCTTTGAGAGGCTTTGATTCTTCCTCAATTGCACGAGCCACATGATCCAGGTCCTCCTGCAACAACTCCCCCTGCTGCAGAGCCTCGAAACGCTCCTTCAGCTTTTTGTGGCGTCGGCGCAACCCCCTTACCGTTGATTCAGCGATACAAAGCGCATCCTGGGCCTGCAAAACAGAGTTGGAATCTGCAGTTAGCTGACTGGAGTGCCGCTCATCGATTTCTTGATCTTTGTCTGAAAGGCTCTTCTCCTCTTGAGCGAGTTCGGCCTTTTTCTGTTCCAAGCCAACAAGGCGTGAAAGTAGAGCATCACAGGCCTCTATCTGCGAGTTTAGACGTGCGATGAGAAAAACCGCCGTCTGTTCGAACGGGTTGGAACCCGGCATGTCGTCATGAATTTGATGCCGACTGGTCATATTGCTACCTTCGCACTCCATTGTTCTGTGCTGAAAAACTGCCCAATGTATTCTGGTAATTTTTTGTCCGCACGGGCGTTCATTTCACAGCCCCTCTGCTGTAAATTTATATTCAATTTCAAATATATCGGGCATCGACCGATGGACGACGATGCTGTGTTTCATCAGGAGCATCACGACTGCGCGCCGTTTGTGAGAACCATGGGGGTCTTGTCACCCTGGGCGGCTTCCTTAAGGGCACCGCAGCTGAAATCGCTGGCGGTGATTGTCAGGGAATTCCCAAAAAAATAAGAAATAAGCTACCCATTAGTCAAGATGAGATCAACCTGAAAATAATAACATTATCACATTTTTTTTCATCGAACTGAAAGGGAATTTATATCAGAAATTGCTTTGAATAGAAAAGAATAAGCAAATCTAATGTAATTTGGTAAAAGCATAATGCATAAAAAATTAGGAGTTCATACGGAAAACACCAGATAGGAAAATATTCGGGCTGTCCGGATTTGATTGAAACTTTCATACATTGAAAGGCAAAACCGGATGGAGAAGATGAGCCGGTGTGACAATAGGTCTCAAAGAAGCCCAAAGCGGGATTAGATGCGCGGACAAAATCAGAGATACCGGAACAGGTCCCGGTCTTTTCTCTCCTGAACAATATCGTTTCTTTCCTTGAAAGTCCT
>Ga0208901_1000711_pt1 | contig 12583 bp, 13 predicted proteins | sample AntAceMetag02UKF_FD_184764 | JGI IMG/M metagenome (GOLD analysis project Ga0208901, IMG submission 184764) | Saline lake microbial communities from Ace Lake, Antarctica - Antarctic Ace Lake Metagenome 02UKF (SPAdes) (version 2) | ecosystem: Environmental > Aquatic > Non-marine Saline and...
TCAATTATCTGAAGAAGATAAGACTGAGATATTATTAAGTTTAGAAAAATTATCTGAAGAAGATAAGGCAAAGATTCTTATGGTAGCTTATAAAAGATATAAAGATTTTGTAGAGAATGCAAAAAGATTGAGAAATGATATAACATTAGTATCTAATACTATGAGAGATATAGATGAAAAAGAAGAGGCTGAGAAAATCTTAGAAAGAATTATTTAATTTTATTATTTTAATATATCCAAAATGTGAATAGATGCACCTGAAAATGAGTTAGTAAAAGTAGAAAGTACTGATCATGATCCTTTATTAAAATTAGATGATGAACTTTTGAAAGAAGCGATGGAAATTTCTAGTGATCCAGAAGGATTACAACAAGCTCTTAATGAGGTATTAGCTTCTATAAATCAAAAGACAGATAATTATATGGATTTATCTAAATTTGGTGGTGATGATGGAGAGTTTGATGCGGATAAAGTAAATACTGAAGCTGGAATACAGGTTATAGCAAATCAACTTAATAAAGCTTTTGCTAATTTCAAAGAAAAAGAAAAAGCTACTACAGATGGTATGATATCTGATGTAAGACAAATAGATGGAAAGGTTGCTGATATTCTTTTTGATTATAGAGATTCGACATGATGAGAATGGGAAAGAAATAAGGCCTTTTCTGGTCTATCAGATGATAAAATGGCAAATAAGAAATATCCTTGAACTAAAAGAATAAATAACTAATTATAGTTATTTTAATAGTATATGAATTTAATATTTTGATAATTAAATAAAATATAAAAACATAAAAAAATTGGTTGTAGGAGCTCTATTACTAACAAAGTTAATAACACAAGATCCTCATCTTGCTCATAGCAAAGTTGAGGATATTTCTGATATAAGCAAATCAAATATTGCTACAGTATTAGATGCGGTTCCAACACCTCTAACATTAGATGAAGTTCATACTAGAGAGTCTATTATAGCTGATTTGATAATGAATAAGGAATTTCATAAGGGTTTTGTTCGGGAACTTAGAAAATGAAAAAAGTTATTTTTGACGGCTTTTAATCATCTTTCAGATAAAGAAAGAGTCAAAGATTTTTTTATGAAGAAGTTTTGAAAGAATTTTGAAAAGGGGATTTTCCTGTCAAAATATTAGATAATTATTTTATAAAAAAGTATGGAGATGATTTATATGAAACTATAGGAGACTATTTTCTAAATACTATGTTATTGATTGCTCTAGAAAATCAAGATTATAATATATTTGTAGATGGAGGAAATATAGATTTTTATGAATTGACGCCTGAGATGCTTATTACATTTCAGAATTATGGACTAGAAATATCGGGGAATTATGATAATTATTCTTTTAGAAAACAAGAAGATGGTAGCATATCTATGGTGACTCTTGATTCTGGAAAAGAAACTATAATAACGACTATTTCCAAAAATGAAATAAACCAAACTTATAATAAAGCATTCAATGTTGTACATGAATTAATTCAAATGATAGAGGGGGTATAAAATTCCAAATTTTCCCTTGCCTTTGATTATAAAATTATTATCATATACTTAGTAAGTTTATTTTGAATTTTTACTTTTATAATTATTAGCTATTAAGTTAATGTAAAGTGTAAAATTGAAAATGTAAAATTACTTGCTTTTTAAGTATTTATTACTTTGAAAGTATTTATGATTTGTTTACAAATTATATTTAGTTTTTTTATTTACTTCAAAGAAATATAAAACAAATGAATATGAAAGAAAGAATAATTTGGATATGAGCTATATTTACAATATTTACCTCTGTTGCTTTTGCAGATTTACAGATTAGAACTAGTCTTATAGATAGTACTGCGTATCTGAAAAATCTAGTATTAACTAATAATGGTCTTACTAATGGTGTACATAAAATCAACTTAGATGGAGCAAATGGGAATGTAGGTTTAAGTGGGAATGTAGTTGCAGTAGGTAATGTACAAGCTGCGGAAATATGTATTGCTTGAAATTGTAAGAATTATTGGCCAGGAGTTCAGTGGGAAGAATTATCTGGTAATGTATATAGAACTAGTGGTAGAGTTGGTATTGGTAATAGTACTCCTAGTACTGCTTTGGATGTAACTGGAGTTATTCGTGCTACAGCATGACTTACTATTATATCATGACCTGTATCTTTACCTGCAGAAAGTATAACAAGTGTATTTATAGCAGATTGATCAGTAACTAGTACTGATATAGCAGATGGAACTATTACAGCTTGAGATATTTTGAACGGAACTATTACAAATAATGACATAGCTAGTAATACAATAACTAATTCCAACATATCCGCTACTGCTTCTATAGATGGTGCTAAAATATTATCTAATTTTGGAAGTCAAAATTTGATAGTAAATGGAAATAGTTTTTATGTAGATTATATGTCTGGGAGTGTAGGTATAGGTACTAGTTTGCCTGCCAGTGAACTTGATGTAAGGTGAACTGTGCGTGCAGAAGAAGTTTGTGATGAAAATGGAGCAAATTGTATAGATCTTTCTGTATGAGTTGGAAGTGCTAGTACTTATTCTTTAGATTCATTTGGTTGAACTTTTACAGATATAGTTTATGTAGATGGATCTGCTAATGTTTGAGTTTGAATAACTTCTCCTACTTATAAGTTAGATGTAAATGGAACATTGAGAGTCCAAGATACAGGTGCAGCAGGTACTCCTAATTTGATAGTATGAGATGACGCTTATATTACTGATATAGATACTGCTAATTTTTTGTGAGTGTATGGAATTCAAGATTCTACTAAGTGATGAATAAAACTTGGCTCAACTTGATGATATATATATGGATCTGGTACTAATATAGGTATAGGAACTACTAGTCCGGATGTGAAATTATTAATACAATGAACAACAGAAAGTAATACGGTACTTAAACTTAAAAGTAGTGTAGTAGATTCTTATCCCAGTTTAAGATTTGAAAATGATGTACAAGAGTGGAGAGTTTATGGTTCAGATGGAAGTCAAGATGATAAGTTTGTAATATATGATGGAACTTCTTCAACTACAAAGTTTAGTATAGAAAAACAATCAGATGGTGGAGATATTTATATGAATGGGAAAGTTGGAATATGAACTACAACTCCTGCAGAAAGTTTGGAAGTTAGTGGAAATATAAAAATAACAGGATCTGGTAATGGACTGACTTTTCCAGATGGAACAAAACAAACTACTGCATCTTGAGGTATGTGGAAATTTAGTTGATCATCAGTATATAATAGCACTATATGAACTACTCGACAGAATTTAGATTTAAGTTCTATAGTATGAGTAAAAAAATCATTTGTTAGTTTGAGAATATATTCAAATAGTGGTTCATGATATACTTTTTTCAGACCAAATGGTGAAACTAAAACATTAAGAACATATGGGGCTTCAGGTACTTATATTTTTGCTAATGAAATGAGTTTTATAATGGTTGAAACAGATAATAATTGAATAATACAAATGAAATCTGATACTAGTATGTCAGTAGATGTTAGTTTGATGTGATATACCAATTAAGTTTTATAATATAATTAAAATCAAATGGATTTACACTAGATATAAAAGTAAATTTAATTTGATATATAAATTAATTTTTTCTTGTTTTCTTACAAAATTTCTATATATTAATATAGTTATCAATTTTTTGGAAATGTATTTATAATTTGATATTTTGCCCTTAGCTTTATAAATCAATTTTACATTTTCAATTTTACATTTTACATTTGAAAAAATTATGGAGAAACTAATTATAGTATGAACAGGATGATGATGATATACAGCTGGTATATATGGAGGTAGATATGCTTTATCTCCTAAGATAATATGAGCTATGGATGGTGGTATGATTACAGAAAATCCTGTAGTAGAAAACTTTCCTGGTTTTGATGAACCAACAGGAGGTTATCCTATTATGGAGAAGATGAAAAATCAAGCTTTGAAATATGGTGCTACAGCTATGGCTGATACTATTACTGAAATCACTCCTATCAATCCAGAAGATATGGCAGAAGGATACAAAGTTGTGACTTCTATGAATGGAGAAATGGAAACTAAAGCTTTGATCCTTGCTATAGGTACAGAGAAAAATAAGATAGGAACCAAAGGTGAAGATGCTTTTTATGGAAAATGAGTAAGTTATTGTGCAACTTGTGATGGTTTTTTCTATAGAGGAAAGACTGTAACAGTAGTAGGATGAGGAGACTCAGCTTTTATTGAAGCACTATACTTATCAAATATATGTGAAAAGGTTTATCTTATACATAGAAGACAAGGATTGAAGGCTGAACCTATACGGATAGAGCAATTGAAGGCAAAGGAAAATGTAGAGATGATTTTGGACACTATGATAGATGAAATAGGGGGAGAACAGACCGTTCAATGGATAGATATAGATACATTATGAGAAAAAAAGAGATTGGATGTAGATGGAGTATTTATAGCTATAGGAATGACTCCAAATAAGATGAACGGATTAGATGAATTTTTGGAAAGAGATAAAGGTGGATATATCAAAGTAGATAATCATATGGCTACAAGTTTACCTGGAGTTTTCGCAGCAGGGGATTGTAGTACAGGAAATTGATGATTTAGACAATTGGTTGTGGCTTGTGCAGAAGGAGCATTGGCAGCTGAAAGTGTATTTAAGTATTTGGCTAAATAAGGTTTTTGATTATTATTATTATACAATAATTAGAACTGAAAAATTAGAGCTTGTATAAGCTAAGTTCAGTTAATTATATAAAAAGAGTGATTGCATTGCAGTCGTTCTTTTTTGTTAAATTGTAATTTTAGATTCTTTTTCTCATATAAATAACTGTAGGATATAATAATTTCTAACCATAAAAATTAATATTCACATATAGAGTAGTAATTCAGCTCATTCATAATCTTGAGGTGCGTAATTTCCAAATGTTCAGAAATTTATATACAAAGCTACAAAATAGAAAATTAAATACCAAGGAGTTATTATCATATCAAGATAAAATCTTATTTTATCTCAAAGTTTTATTTTAGAATTCGATTTTACCCCCAATAAGATAAGCCATCCTATTGATGTATAAATTAATATCATTCTATATACGATATAGATATTTTCGTTTATAGAGCCTATATTATGAATATTTATCTCTGTTTGTTTGTTAATTTCAATAAGAGAATCAGGAGTTGTAATATTGAATATTCTTTGTCACCATGATATTTCTTCTCAGCCTATAAATAGAAAGATAAGTCATATCAAAAGAAATAAAAAACCAAATAAGAAATTTCTAGTTTTCAAAAATTTGATTGAAATGAGAAATCAAATTAAAGAAGCTATTATTATAAATCCAAACTGAATATATTCCCAAATACCGTCTTCTAATCATAATTTTTCATAGCTTCCATATTCATAATATCTTAATTTCAAAAAATAGTAGAGTATTGCTAATGGTACTAGAAATATAATCATTTTTCCTATACTTTTTTTATTTGGCATAGCTATATTATAATATAAATATATGTTTGTGAGTGTAACTATTTTTATCAAAAAATCAATATTTTCAATTTCTATTTTAATTAGATGATAAATATAAAAAATCACCTTATATATTCTATAAGATGATTTTTATAATTTATCATATATGACTATATAACTAAGCCTTATCTAGGAATCTCATATCTATTTTCTTAACTCCAACTTGTAGAAATTTCACAACAGCTATGTTTTCGAATATTTCCAGAATTTTTCATGGTCCGAATAGTTTGTGTTTGATGTTTTCTCAAGCATTAAATTTACTTTTTCATTTTCATTCTTCTCCAGTACTTGCATAATTTGCACATAATTCTACAGGAATTTCTTTCAAAAATCTAGAAGGGGAGTTGTATTTTATACTTCAGTATTGTCTTCTACTATCTGTATGTGTAAGAACTAACCCCTTTTTAGATCTGGTAATAGCTACATACATCAATCTTCTTTCTTCTTCCAATTCTTTTGGGTCCATTCTAGCTTTTGGTAGAGGGAATATATTTTCTTCCAATCATACTATAAATACAGTATTGAATTCCAATCATTTACTAGCATGAACTGTCATAAGTTGAACACTATCAGGTGTTTCTTGTGATCTTTCTTCCAAATCTATCATCAATGTTATATCTCCTATATATTCTAACAATCATTCTACTCCTAGTTTATCAAATGTAGACGCTGTATTTATCAATTGTCAGATATTTTCCATTTTTTCTTTTGCATCATCTTCTCAGAATTGTTTTTTCATATAATCTTCATATCTTATTTGACTAGCTACATTTTTGATGAATTCTGCAGGAGTAGCTTTTGAGAGATGTGCTTCCAAGAATTTGATAGTTGTAGTAAATCATTTGATGTTGTTTGTGGCAGCAGGTCCAAGTCATGCTCATTCAGGATTTTGTACCACATCATTTAGAAGAACATCATTATCTATAGCAACCTGTTTCATTTTATTAATGCTAGTAGCTCATATTTTTCTATTTGGTACATTTATTATTCTTTCTAATGATACAGCATCATTAGGATTTATCATATATTTGATATAGGCTAATATATCTTTTACTTCTTTTCTTTCGTAAAATTTGAAACCTCACCATATTTTGTATGGTATATTTTCTGTAAGTAATATTTGTTCAAATGGTTGAGATTGGGCATTCATTCTATAAAGAATAGCAAAATCTGACCATTTTTTCTTTTTCTCCTCCTTGAACTTCTGGATAAGATCTATCACTTGTATTGCTTCATCTATATCTGTATCAAATCTAATTATCTTAATTTTTTCTTCTTCATCTGTATGAGATCTAAGATTTTTCTTAAATTGGTTTTTATTATTTGCTATAATTGCATTTCCAGCTTCTACGATAGTTTTTGCACTTCTATAGTTGATTTCTAGTTTGAATACTTCTAATGCAGGCCAATGTTTCTTAGAATTCAAAAATTCCTCTATTACTGCTCATCTCCATCAGTAAATACTTTGGAAATCATCTCATATCAATGTGATATTTCCATCAGAACCAGATAGCATATGCATAAGCTCAAACTGTATCTTATTACTATCTTGTGCTTCGTCTACAAGTATATATTTGAATTTAGATTTCCGTTTATTTAGAACTTCAGAATTATTTTTGAATAAAATATGTGGAAGCAATAGAAGGTCATCAAAATCTAAACTATTACTTTGCCATAATTGTTTTTCATATTTTGCATATATTTTTCCTATAATTTCTACATCATCATCACTAGATTGTCTCATATAATCATCAGCTGTCATACCTGCATTTTTGGCACGAGAGATATGTCATTGTACTTCTCTTGGAGTATAACTGTCCTTGAGATGTAGGTCTTTTAGTATTCATCTAATAATCCCTCCTATATCACCCATATCATAGATATTGAAGTTTGTATTGTAATTTCTATCTAATATTGGATTCAATTCTTTGATATCTTTCTTTAGGACTTTCAAAAAGATACTATGGAAAGTTCCGATTCGGAAAAGATTTCTAGGAATATTGATTGTAGAGTTGCCAGTTTTTGTAATACTATCTGATATCATACTATCAAAATCATCTACATCATCCTTAGATGTATCATTAGCCACTCCATTTGAAAGAGCTTCTCATATTTCTTGTAATCTTTCTTTCATTTCATTGGAAGCTTTGTTTGTGAATGTAACTGCCAAAATTTCCTCAGCTGGAATACCTTGTTGCAACATATAAGCTACCTTGTATATCAAAGTTCTAGTTTTTCCACTTCCTGCACCAGCTAATATTAAACTAGCTGTATCTAAGTGTAGAGCTGCTTTGTATTGTTGTTCATTTAGTTGTTTTTTCAAATATTCCTTCATATATTATATATAACTATTGGTAAAAATTCCTATCGCTTCAATAGTTATGTATTATAAATAAATTATAATAAAAATCCAATGAAATTATAAGAAAATTTACTAATTTTTATTTTTTTTATATATTTCCTCTATTGTTGATTTGGATTATTTTTATTTTATTAGAAATTTTTTCGAAAATTATTCTATGTTTTCAAATTCTGCATCTGAAATTATTATTAACACCTTGTAATTCTTTAATATCTAAATTATTTAATTTATTAGAAAAAATTAAATTTAATATAGATAATATTTTTTCTTTTTCCTTCTTTGTTAATTTCTGTATATACTTTTCCCATTGTTTACTCATCTTTTAATTCTTTTTCAAGAAATGAAATAACATTTTCTATAGGCTCATTCACTTCTATAGTATCTTCTCACTCATAAAATCTAGGATCTGTATCATCCAATATAGGTGCTTTTACTTCTATTTTTCTAGTTTCAATAAACTCTCTTAGTTTTAAATTTATAAGACTATTTAGATTTAATCCTAAGCTTCAAGCTAATTCTTTAGCTTCATTTTTAGTTTTTTCATCGATTCTTACAGTAATTGTAGTCATTTTGATGTCAATTAGATGTTAAATTGATGTTATTATATGTTTTTGGGCTTAAAAATCAATATAAAAAAATTAAAAGGTAAAATGCCTTGAAAAAAACTACTAAAAAGTTATTTTATAGGAAGTATTATTTAATTATTACATTAACCAATAAAAAACCATGAAGATAGATGTTTCAGAAGTAAAAAGATGAACTATATTAAAAGTAGGTGATGGGCTTTGGAGAGTTGCAGATACTTCTCATATGCATAAGGGTAGAGGTAGTGCTACATATGGTTTCAAAATCAAAAATATTCAAACAGGACAAGTAAAAGAAATAACGCATAAATCAGGTACTACTTTGGAATCTGCAGATGTAGCATATAAAAATGGTCAGTACTTGTATTGTGGAGGTGATACATATACTTTTATGGAGTTTGATACGTCTGAACTTTATGAACTTTCAGAAGATCTTGTATCAGATATTATAGATTATATGAAAGAAAATATGGACCTATTCTTAGTTATATATGAAGGCGCTGTAATAGGAGTTGTACTTCCTGAAATAGTAGTTTATGAAGTTACAGATACTATGCCAGGAGTAAAAGGGGATAGATCTCAAGCTGGAACTAAACCTGCAACAATTGAAACATGATTAGTTGTAGAAGTTCCTTTGTATATAGAAAATGGAGATAAAGTAGAAGTAAATACATCTACCAATCAAGTAAGAGGTAGAGTAAAATAATTTAATTAAATAAAAAAATTACAAATGGATAAAATCAAAAATTGGATAAGTGTATTGATGGATGGATGGATGGCGATTTATGAAACTGACCAACAAACATTCGTAGCTATAGGACTTATTATAGGAGTTCTTTGTGTTTTGTTGTGACTTTATGTAATGTGGCTTTCTATACAAAGATTACATATAGATGTTTCTGATAAATTATGATGATTACTTATGCTTCTAGGTATTGTTATGGTATTAGCTTGACTTGTGATTTTCTTTTCTTTTACATTAGATACATTAAATTTCTATATTTAGATGGCTTAGATTTTTATAATTAGAAAATAATTTTTTTTCTAGTTTATTTATATGATTGTCATCTAGTTTACTTAAAACTTCCTTTTGGAACATTTCCAAGATAATAGGAAGCTTTTTGTTGTTTTCTTGAAAAACTCTATAAGAGTAGTATAGACTTAATACCATCTCTTCATTAGTTCATACGCATTCAAATGGTTTGATGCCGTCTATTCATAGTAATTCTTTGAATAACTGTTTAAGTTCTACTTTTTCAAACAGTTCTTTGCCAAATATCTCTATAGTTTCTTCATCAGATAAGAAGGGTCTTAGTATACTATAGACAAAAGCACATTTTGGACATTTATTACACCATCTAGGATTTTCTTCATCTTGATTTATTTTGAAGTTACCATTACAGCTACTAAATGTAGAAAAATATTGTTTATATTGGCTAAATAACTTAGCTATTTTGATTTCGTACATTCATCTGAGTATGCTAAAATACTTTACTTGAGAAGATATATAGTTCTCTACATATTTATTCAAATCAATTTCAAAATCCATACTCTTACTATATTGATGATTGATATCTAGTCATTTCCATTGAGTGTTTCCATAATTTGCACTTAATTCATTGGACATAACAATATATTTATAATCATATATGTATGCAACCAATTCCAAAACAAATGCTATAATCCCACTTATAGGAACATGTCCATTGTAGTATCATTGTTTATTCATTTCAAATAGTTTTGTATCCATTTTTCTTCATATAATAAGTCTATCTTTAGCTACTGATTTGCTAGTATTTTGATGTATAAGATAGTCTTTTCAGAATGTAATCAAATCAAATTCTACTCATTTTTCCTTTAGAATTTCAGCTGATACTAGACTATCTTTACCTCATCATATAGGTAAAAGATAATTTTCTTGGCTAGAAAAATCTATTTTCTCAAAATTTTTCTTACTTTCATTTTTGAATTGAAAAAGATTGCTAGGATCTAGTTTATTTCTATAAAGAAATTCTCCAAGTCCTTTTTTATAAAAATTTTGCCAAAACTTTATTTGTTCTTTATTTAATTTTCCATGGGTAAGGACTAATTCTTCAGTAGGGTAGGCTTTATAATATCATATTCATAAGGCTATTGATATATGAAATAATATATTGTTTACTATATCTAAATTCAAATCTTTTCTTAATATAAATCATTCACAAGCAAAGTTTATTTCTTCACAAAAACTTACTTTATCATCAAAACTATAATAAAATTTAGCTACTAATGTAGCTTGATCAAAATCAAATCCTCTGAAATAAAATTTATTGAAAGGTTTCATAATCTAAATCATAATCTAAAAACAAACTATTATAGTTATAATATTATTACGAAGTAATTTTTCCTAAAAGGATCAATACTCAAAATACGTAAGAATAAGTTATTCTTTTAAAAGATAGTTTCTTATCTTATAATCTAAATCTCCTGCTGTCATCACTACAACTATTCATTCTTCCAGCTCTTCTAATTTTTCTATAAGAGTATCAATATCTTTTATATATTTTCCTCAACATTTAATAGCTATTTTTTCTCATATTTCTCATTTGAGATTGCGAGTATCTCCACTTTTACCTGCATATTCTTCTAGAATATTTTTCTCTCTCACAGAGTATATATCATATATGAATATTTTATCAAATCTAGTAAGCATTTCTACAAATAAGTTTTCATAAGAAAGGAATCTAAATATTTGATGTGGTTGAAATACTCATATGATTTTTTCTTTAGAGAAGTTATCCTTGAAAGCTTTTTGTACAACTCTTATCTCTTCAGGATGGTGAGCATAGTCTGTATACACGGTAGTATTATTTATTTCCCCTAAGTATTCTTGTCTTCTCCAAGCTCATTGAAATTTGCCCAATATCTTTATAACTTTTTCTTCATCAAATCCCATATCATTCAATAGTTCTATCAATATAGATCCATTTTCTGTATTATGTTTACCAAATACGTATTTAAATTTTATATCATGCTCTGGACAGTCAGTTTGTTCAAAAACTTTATAAGTAGTTTTTTCTTTAAACCAATCAAAAGCTTTGTCATAGCTTTCTTGAGTAGGATAAAAATCTTTATGATCCCAATCCATTTTCAATATAAGACTATAATAAGAATCTAATAATAAAAAATGTTCATTAAATTCACAAGCTTCTATTATAAAATAAGATTCTTTTACTTCTACTTGATGTTTTCCTTTTGGATATAGTATTTTATTTAATACACTTTTCAAATTTTCTTTTTTATCAGGATTTATTAGATAGTTTTTATTATCTAAATCTTTTACAAATCCTCATACAATACCTAAAGCAAAATCATCGGATTTCAATTGTTTGAAAGTATGTAGTAACATAGAAGTAGTAGTAGTTTTACCATGAGTTCAAGCTATACTTATAGTTTTGTAATATTTAGAAATTTCTCATACGAATTCAAAATAAGTAAACTTTTGTAAACCTTTAGCATTTTCCCAATCCTGACTACCTATTACAGCATCTGAATATATTACTATATCTTTAGAATCAAAATTATATTTTCCATCACCAATACGTACTTTGATACCTCTTTTTTCTAACCTATCTGTAATTTCACTTTGTGTCTTATCCAAAACTACTATATTTTCAAAATCTGTATCTTGAAATATATTTACTAATGCAGAAAGTCCTGCTCATCATCATCATAGAAATACGATATTCATATTTTCAAAAGAAACAAATAAATTATACTAAGCTTCAATTAAAATTTGAAGTATTGAAAGTTTTAATGTATGCTTAGTTATGCGACTTGCTTTAGATTTTGAAAGTATGACCGTAGGGAAATAATTTCAATTTTCTAAAGACGAGTAGTGCAACTCAATTATAATAACTAATTTAGTGTTAAAATCAATTGTTTCTTTTATATAATTGCCCTATTAATTATCTGATTTTTATGATAATCTTTAATTTTCAAGCAAAATGCACCACTTTTTTAAATTACCTAGTTAAAATAAGGTCAATTCAGTGATAAACTTCATAAGGGGTTCTATAATTTAGGCATTTTCTAGGTTTATGATTAAGTTTATTC
>Ga0208901_1000712_pt1 | contig 12581 bp, 30 predicted proteins | sample AntAceMetag02UKF_FD_184764 | JGI IMG/M metagenome (GOLD analysis project Ga0208901, IMG submission 184764) | Saline lake microbial communities from Ace Lake, Antarctica - Antarctic Ace Lake Metagenome 02UKF (SPAdes) (version 2) | ecosystem: Environmental > Aquatic > Non-marine Saline and...
TTTTGAATTCTGATGGGATTTTAAAATCTATGCTTTTTTTAGAAACTTGGGATATACATATTTTATATTCATTGGCTATATCATTTAGAGCTACTAACATATTTTTCTAAGTAAGTTAATGTTTCTTCTAACTCTTGTATTGTTGGTCTATATATTTCATCAGACATTCTTTGTAATGTTTCAACCCACTTTTTGCCTTTCTTTTCTTCTAACCAATGTGTATATTGGATTCCAGTTTTGTGTGCAGAGAACTTTGATGAAAAAGTATGACAGCCCACACATAAGCAACATCCATTTTCAAGTTCCCATCTGGTAGCTTTCCTTGATCTGGTGAATATATGATGAGAATTTAGATACTCTTTCTTTCCACAATATTCACATCTATAACTAGCTCTAATTTTTACAGCTTCTGACCAAGCCACATCTAGTTTTCTCTCTAGTGTCTTTTTCTTATTTCTTTTTTTTACCATCTTCTTCTTTATTTAATCCCAACTCTTTTTGTATTACTTCGTATGCTTTAACAATATTAGTTCTCTCTTGTTCATTCAATCTAAGAGTAGGGAAGATTGATAATAAGATTTGAAATGCTTGTTCTTTGTCCATATTTTCTAGTTATTTAATTATGTCTTTATTATACCACTTTTTAAGTCAAAAGTTATGCACACCTAATTTATATTTTATAAAATAAACACTTTTATACCTTCCATATTTAACTAAGCTGGTTGCTCTTAATTAAATCTTTATTGGAAACTATTTTAAAGTGGCTAGTATAATCATATTTTGTAAATTCCTTTGTAGTTTTACCTTGGTTATTTTACCAGAATAGCCTAGAAAGTGCTTTTTTAGGAATTTTTATTAAATAATATGCTTATGGAGGTCCTCGTTGTCAAGTGTTCAGACAGAGCGAGGAATTATAAAGCATATTATTATTAGGAAGTGTTTTAAACCCAGCTAACTCCCTAGAGGCTGGTTAAATATGATATTTTTACAATAAAAAAGGGCAGGAGGCCAACGACAGACTCTTGCTCTTTTTAATTCAATTAAATTTTCTATGTCGTCGGCGCTTAATTGAGTCTTAATTATATCACATTAAAAAAATAATGTAAAGTGGTAATTTATGCACAGGCAAAAAAATGCCCTATACTTTAGATATAGGGACATTAGATTTTTTTCACCTCTCTTTTTCCAGTTCAAGTTCTAACTGGGATTCATCAGGGTCGTCTTCAAGCAGATAGACTTGAATATCTACCTCGTCCCAAGGAAGCTCTAGGCATTTTGCAGTTTTAGTATCATATAAAACTACACTATCACTTTCAGTAATCAGTAAAATATATCTTTCTTTCACTTCTTGACCTCCTTTTTATGTAAGAAAGTGAATTGGCTCTTGTTGTTGCCTTTTTCTCTGGTTTCATTGTCAAAGTATAAGCTACAACAGACGAATTGCTGTCCAGTAAACGGGCATTGTCTCATACAGTAAAGATAACACTCGTGCTTGTTCGGACATCTATTGCTCATCATTTTCCTCCTCCTTAACATTCTTCCCCAGTATCTTTTTTGATACATATAAATAAATACTCAGGGTCAATCCAAGTTCTATTTAATGCTCTGCAGATTTCAGGGGCTGTCATATTGTAAAATACAGTATGATAGGCATTGTGTTGCTTTGCTCCTACTCTTGATATATTTTCAGGAGTAGATAAACCACCTTTAGACACAGGGCATTTATGGTGCCGAGTAAATTTTTTACTCAATTATATTACCTCCTATTTTTATTTTTAAGAATTTATAATTCTCTTAAATATGCAGTCAAATGTTAATTAATTAAACTTTTGACACCTTTACTAATTCGTAAGCCAAGATAGCGTCCTTTATTTTATCCCAAGTTTCTTTATTATATTTACCATCTGGTAAATCATTGCCTCTATTCCAATCTTCCCCAGCCCTAGGTTTTCTACTTGTAACCGTACACCCGAGATAATTTATACCATCTGCAGTTTCCTCTGGATAACGAGCTACAATACAATATTTATTCTCTTTAGTATAAATACTAATATTTATATTTTTTTCTTTATAGTCGATTTTTGCAACATCCTCCATATTTAAATTAAGTCGACAAAGTGATTTTAACCACTCATTTAGTTCTGGAAATTCTCTTTCGAGAACTTCGAACGGATTTATTTTAGTCATATTTTTATTCCGTATTGACTGCATATCTAAGAAAGTTATTCCTCTCGGCAGAGGCACTAGGATTTGAACCCATATCTAAGGTTTTGGAGACCTTTGTTCTACCGTTAAACTATACCTCTATATATTCTACCAATTTTTTATCCTCCTATATATATTATAACACAAAAACACGCCTAATTAAAGACGTGTTAGTGCATAACTTTTTTAAATTTCTGCTTCTTCTTGTAGAGTTCCTTCATCAAAAATTTTAATATCATAAATCACAAACTCGTTTTTAAAATGTTCTTTTATTTGTGTTGTTATATTTTGCTTAAAAGCTTTATCAAGTTTAGCAGATGTAATAAAATTCATAACCATAGTTGGAGAGCTTATTTTTTTTATATCTAAATCACAACCTGCTACAAATTGACTTAATTCGTCCATCAATATTCTATTATATTCTATTTCTATTCTTATTTGTTTTTTAATCATAGTTTTTATTTAATATTGCATATTCGATTAAGAGTGTGTAAATGCAAAACTTATTAATAGTATTGTTCCTATTACTATCATCCAATTTTTATCTAAATATCCACCTAAACATATTAGTAATAATCCGATAGTTAAATAAATCATTAGTAGTTGAATGAATTGTTTTCATTAAAGCTGGTAAGTGCTTCCATTGATTTAGTTTCTACTTCAACTTTCCTATCTCTTAATAAATCTATTTGTATATCATAGTAAGAATATACGAAATCAGACATTTTAGGATAAGTATCATTAAATAATTCTATTAGCATATCATCATAGTCATATATTAAATCTGACATTCCTTCCATAAACGGTCCCACCATAACATCATATCCAGTTCTTAAAGTGTTTATATCTTCTAATGCTAAGTCTTTAAATGTTTCTTGAATATCTCTTTCGGATTCTAACATTTCTATTTTACCCTCATAAGTTATTTTTTCAGCTACAAGTTTTCCATTTTCTGATATTAAATCTTCTGTATTGTTCTTATATTGAAAGTTTGATAGTAAGATAGAAGTTCCAAGTATTAGTATAGTTCCACATAATAAGAACACTACTGTGAATATTGATATATCTTTTTTAAGTATTTTTTTCATCTTGTTTTATTTATTTTATTAAACGCTACAAATTGCCCAACCTATTATTGATACTATTGCTATTATTGATATTAGTCCTACTACATATATTGTATAGTCTTTTTCCATATTGTTTTTATTTATTGATTAAATCTTTGTTTTCGTAAATGTTTCCTAGAATTTCTGTATTAGAAATATCAGATAGAAATTCACACCAAGGTATATCTCCACTACAAGACATACAATCATTTAAACAATTAAATACTTGATATTGTTTACATTTATCACACCAACCTATATATAATCCCTCGTCTATAATATCACCCTCATAAAGCTTTTTACCATTTTTATCTTTAAGTCCCGTATATCTACACCAATTTTCTAATTTAGTCCATATTTCTATGGCTTCTCCTTGAATTAATTGAAGTAGAGTAAAATATTGCCATTTTTTTAATTCTTTATCCCAAGCTCTAAATTCTAAATTATTCATCTTATTTTATTTATTTAAAAATATTTGCTTTCTAAGAACTCTTACTTTTTTATTTATTGATTAAATAGAGTATTAGGAAAGTCAACAAGCCTAAATATCCTAATATTCTTAACCTCTTTGAATTATACCCTAGCCCTGCACAAAGTAGTAACAGGGCTATTATCAATATAATTTTCATTATTCCAACATTAAACCACTTTCTAAAATCTCATCAAACCCAACGTCTGCACTGTCTTGTAATTCGTCCCAAATCTCGTCTAAATCATCTATTCTGTTTGAGAAATTCCTATATTCATATAAAGACATACTGCTTCTAGTATCATTAAAAATATCTATTGCTAAACTGTTATAGTCAAAATATAAATCTTCTAACCCTGACCCATAAGGCATAAAAATATCTAGTATAAAACTCCTTAAAGTTGCAACATCATCTGTGGCTAAATCTCTAGAGATGATAACTAAATCTTTGTATGAAGTCATTACACTTAATTTGCTTTCTAGTAAATCACATTTCTCATTTAATAAAATTATTGATTGGTTTGCCTCATTTCTTTCATTAAACACCCCTCTAGTTTGAAAAAATGATACCAATATTGAAGCCATTAGTAAAAATATAGCACCACATAGGCAGAATATTATTATCACTGTTGTTCTATCTTTATCTATTTTTAATTGCATTTTGTTTTTATTTAATTATTTAATTATTTATTAGTCCTAACACATTCTTTTTAAACGATATTTAATTTTCATTAGTGCTTTTTCTTCTATTTGCCTTATTCTTTCTTTTGTTAATCCGAATTCTTTTGCCGTTTCCTCTAATGTGTGAATTTCTTTATTTTTTATTGAGTGTCTATAAAAAAGTATTACTTTTTCTCTATCTTGTAATCCCATAGAAAGACCATTTATAATTTCCCTTACAAAAAAATTATTAAATCTATTTAACCTTGTTGTTTTTTCTAAAGCCTCAATTTTTTTATTTATTTTTTTATTTTCAGTTTCAATTTTTCTAACTCTCATTTTTAATTCAGAAAATTCTTTTTTCATTTTATTTAGTTAATTTATTATTATTTTGCTGACATCAGCAAGATGTTATTATTTACTAATGTTAGCTAAAAGGGCACGTCCTCGATATTTATTTCTTCTTCGTTATCTAAATTTATTTCAGGTAAAGCTTCTTCAGGTGCTGGTTGGTTATAATCATTATTTGCAGGTGCTGGTTGCGAAGTAGTATCTTTTTGTGTTGTATTATCATCTGATTTTGAACCGAGCATTTGCATATTTTCTAATACTATACTTGTTTTATATTTTTTTATCCCGTTATCCTCCCAGCTGTTAGTTTTTAACCGACCACTTAAAAATACTTGCTTTCCTTTGGTTAGATATTTATTGCAGATCTCAGCAAGTTTGCCCCACACTTCTATATTATGGTATTCAACTTGCTGTTTTTTAGCCCCACTTTTATCAGTCCAATTTTGGTTAGTTGCTATTGAAAAGTTTACAACTGTATTCCCTGAACCCTGCACAATTCTGCTCTCTGGATTTTGTGTTAACCTCCCAATCAATAATGTTTTGTTTAAATCTGACATATTTATATATTATTAAATTTATTAAATGATTCTTGAAACCACTTTTTTTCTAACATAAGTCTTTTCTTTGCGACTTCTTTTGATGTTGGTAAAAATAAATGCTCTATATTTTGTATCTCAGCCCTTATTCTTTTTATATTATCTTGTGTTGGAATTTTATATAAACTTTTTAAATTAACATAAGCACCTCTAATATTAGAGTCCTTTACTTCCGACATATAATATCTTCTCCAAACTTTTATCATTAAAGTTATATCGTTATTTCTAGTTTCAGTAAATGATTCTAATGTGTTAAATACTTGTTGTTTTAAAGTCATAATATTATATTATTATTCGATTTGTCCTCTTTTTTTAAGTAGTAAAATAAATTCGTCCAAAGACTTCATATCTTTTGTCTTATTAAGGTAATTACAATAAGATTGTTCGGCTCTAGCCCTGTTATCTGCCTGTAACCGAGAGCAATTATATTTAGCCATTATATCAATAATCCGTCTGTAATATTTCACAGTTATAATTGACATATATTTATTCATAACAAATATTTCTTTTTCTATTAAGATAGCATAGTCATAAAATGCTTCTGGCCTAGTTTGATGTAGTAAAACTTTATCTTTTAGTATTTTATAAACTTTATTTTTTAGCTTTTTTACTTCGGTGAAAGAAAAATTTACTTCTGCTTGAAATTCCTCTGTTGGTTCAATTATTTCTTCATTTATTACAAATAAATCACTAATTTCGTCTTTAAATAGCTCTTTAAACATTTTTACGACCTTTGGTTTTTGCTGTTCTTTTATCTCTTTAATATAGTCTAATACTTCGGTTGTTTCTTTTTCAGATAATTCACTTGACAGTATTTCTTTTTCTAGCCCGTCATAGTCATTATCTAGGTAATACTTTTTGATTTTCTTTTTATCAATCATAATCTATGGTTACTATTTATTTTTTTCATAATTTGGACTCTGAACCAACCACTCATAGTCATACCCTCTGCCTCTAATAGTTTTTTAAATTCTTCTTTTAGTTGGTCCTCTATTTTTATTATAATAAATTTATCTCTCATTTTTATTTATTAACTTGTTTAACTCCATTAGCTTTATTTTGTATAGTGTGAACCTCCTCATTGCTTAAAGCTGTCCCATTACATATAGGGCATCTTTTTTGATAAAAGGGGATTGCTAATAGCCAAATCCCACCTGTTAACATAACACCAATCACTGTCCCTGCCCCTATTTTTCTTTTAGGTTCTACAAATCTTTTGCATAATTTACAATATTTAGTCATCTTGTTTTTTTTAATTTATAATTTTTCAAATATTTTAAATAAATCTTCGTCCGTTTTAATTGGAACGTTAGATTTTTTCCTGTTATATTCCTTGACCTTTAATTTTGTAGGTGCATTACATCTTAAAAATTTTTCTTTTGTGTTTATATCTGCAAGTGTAGGTTTTCTATTTTGTTCTATAAAGCCGTCATTATCTTCACCAACTACCATTATATTAAACATAGCTGTTAAGTTATATCTTCTATAATAAGTTATCTCTGCCCCTCTGCCTTGTGGGTTTACTGAACTGGTATAAGGTATTATTGAACTTAATTCACCTAATTCGTGATGAGCAATAGTTTTAACTCCATCTGTAGTTGACTCATTTGTTATAATAAAACCATTAGTTCTTAACACAAGTTTAATTTTTGCCCAAATCTTATCTAACGGGGCATATTTATAATTAACAGACTTGAAAGATACTGTTAAATTTTTACCTATTATAGGCATCTCTTTTTCCACTTTTTTTAATACTTCTAAAAATTCTTTTTTCATTATTATTTTTCTAATTGTTTAAATAATTTTGCTATAAATTTTTCAATGTGAAATTGTAATTTTGTATTTATAAATTCCCTCCTGTAATAAGTTTTTTCCCCGTTAATATCTTTTAATATTATTTCTACTTCTTTTATATTACCATTCATATTTGTTATTTATTATTATTTAGATATAGGCAGTTTGTTCTTTCGTATGTTCTTCGTCCCGAGAAAAAGGTTCAATTAAAACTCGCGATTACTGACACGTTGAAATTATAAATTACTTTTAAGAACCTGTTGTTATCGGTTCACCTAATTAGTTAATCATCAAAGCCCTCATATTTTAAATTTTCATACTCACTATCTTTTCTTGCTTCCTCGTATGAATTATCATCTGCCCAATCTGGATTTTCTTCGTCATCTTTATATCCAAATTCAATCATCATCTTTTTTATTCTCTTATCTCTCTTAGCATAGTATATAAAAACCTCATTTGTTTTTATTCTCATCTCTGCTTCTACGAAAGAATAAGAGTCATCTGTCATATCTTTTCTCAACTCCTGTAATATTAAAAAGTTTTCAAATTTTTGGTGTATTAAACCTGATAATATCGTTTCTTTATCTGCTTTTGTTAAATTTATTTTAGTTTTCATTTTTATTATCTTATTATTGACTTTCCTATATTCCCTAAATGTGATTTTAAAGTTTCAAAACCACAATATAAATCTCTCTCAATTTTTAATCCGAATTGGCCTTTAACTTCTTCCAATTCCTTTAAGCCAAAATATCCAAATTCTGCACTTTGATCATCACCCAAATTTACCCACCCGAAAAATTCCTTATATTCTGGGTCATAACTGATTGCATACCAAGTTGCACTTTGTAAGAAAAACTTTGCAACTATAATACTATTTTCCCCTGCCCCCTCCTGTGTCCCTAATTCTTCAAATTTATTTAATATTTCTTTTGTTAGTAATTTCATTTTGATTATTATTATATTTGATTAAATTTTGTAATACTTGCGACCTTTCACAGAACTCAATTAACTCGGTTAGTTTATTAAATTTTAATATTTCATTTTTTACCTTTATTTGATATTCCATTATTTTAATTTATTTATAATTGTGTTTATTCTCAATAAGTTACGTTTATGAAATGGTAGAATTTCGTCTGAGTCTTTAGTCCTTTTCCATTTTGATTTTAATATAATATTTTCAATTTCGCTTTGTTCTACTTTTAGAAATTCCATTATTGTTGTTTTTTCTATTTGTGTAAATTCCATTTTTATTTATAAATTTTTTATTATTCCGTTTTTAAAATCTTGCATTAACTTGATTTTTTGTAGTTGTGATTTTGTAAATGTGATTTGTCTGATTTCGTTTCTTGGTTTGATTCCCAAACCGTTTAAGATTTGTGTTTTTTCTTTTTGATTATATATTTTCATACTTGTTTGATTAGTTATTTATAGTTCTATTATATAACAAATGTTATACTTTGTAAATACCTTTGTTCCATTACCCTAGAGCAGTTTTCCCCAATTACAATTATCATCTTTTTTCCATTTTTGCGACTTCTTCTGCTGAATAACCATTAACAATTATATTTGACCCCTTAAATTCTTCCTTTCTATCGTAAGTTTTATGGTCTATTTTATGCTTCTTTATTTTACTGAATTTATATTGTAATTCTAGTGGTGATATAATCTTGGGGCAAAAATCTTTTCCGTCTGTTATAAAAGCATATTTAATAATTTCAATTACTTCTTCTTTAGAAGTGTCATTTATTAAATCTGATAATGCCTTTCTTTGAGTTAAATTTACAAATAAATTTCTGTTGCCACCAATCCCAGCATATAGGTTTAGTATTTTCATTTTATTTAATATTAAAGATTATTTTATTTCCAGATATTTTTAAATTATATATTTCACTATCATCTATAATTCCAATAACAGCTTTCTTCATTGCAGAATTTCTATTTTTTACTACAAATTCTCTATCCTCTATGGCACGAAATATTTTTGTTGTTTTATCCCAGTTTATAAAACTATTTTGTGATAATTTATCTAAGTGGAATTTTACTGTTTGGGCGTGTATTATTTCATTTCTTTTAAGTTTTTCAGACAGTATTATCCCAATCTTCCTTAAAGATTTAAAATCAAGTTTTTTTTCTTTTATTAGATTTAATAAAGTTTCTTGTTTTATATGCATATTATTTTTTTAATCTTAATTTTTTAACTCCATTTGGATCTAAATATTCTTCATATAATTTTCCCTCTTTTACAATAGTGCATAGTGGTTGATATTCTGATTTCTTTTCAATTTTTTCCTGTTCATACTTGGCTTTGATCTCGCCCATCTTTTGTTGTAGTTTTAATGGAGTAGAGGCTTGTATCTTGAATTCCTTTCCTAGACATTTAACAGCATATTTTGCATATTCAGTTACTTTGTCTATTCCAAATGCCTTTATCATATCCTCAGTTGCCTTTCTCTGTGTTATATTTGAAAACAAGCGATTATTCTTTGACTCTTGGTAGAAAATATCAATTACTTGTGTTATTGGATTTTCTTTTTTTAGTTCTTTTATAATTGGTTTTTGCAAATCTTTTGATTTGCTATTCTTATTCTTTTTATTCTTATCATTCTTGTTTGTGTCACTCTGTTGTCTTTTTGTTATCACTTTGTTATCAACTCCTTGATATTTATCATAGTTTAATACCTTAAATAAGGTAAATTTGTTACTGCTCTTGATGTCAATTTGTTGTTCAACTTTTAGATATTTCAAAATATTACGAACAGATCCATAAGATACATTTAATTCAGTAGATATTTTTTTAATTGACCCGATAAAACTTCCCCTACTAATAGTAGTTTTTTTATTATTCCAAATTAAATAAGCCTTTTTATGATTTGCTTTTAATAGTATATAAACCCAAACTGCTAAATAATTTGGCCTTAGCATTATAGGATTTTCTAGTATTTTCCTATGAAGTTTAATATACCCTAATTGTTCCATTTTATTATTATTATTTTATATGAAAAAGCCGGAAATGTTGCGATTTCCGACTTATTTATATACACAATTCGCAACGATTATATATAATTAAATTGTAGTTTACATTTACTATTATAATACCATTTATAAACTCTGTAAAATGTTAGTTTTCCCCAATTTTGTGCACAACCAAAAAACACAGGCAGAACCTGTGCTTTTCAGAATAATAATCAACGGTATGAAAACCAAATTTATTATATCACAAAAAAAAATAAAGTAAACTATTGTTTTTTACCTATAAAAAATCTCTTTAAGAAAAATGCGACTAAAGAAAATGAAGATATAAAAAGAATTTCTCTTAACTCAACTAAATTGAAATTCCAATTTACAAACATATCTCTAATTGTATTAAAATATGCTAAAAGCATAACCCCATTTAAGATAGCCCAATTTCTAAGCGTAGATATCCAATCTGCTTTTGTTATAGTGTATTTTACTGTTTCCATATATTTTATATGTTATTTAATTAGTTTTTATTAGGGTCTATTCACTCGCCTACCGTTTTTTTATTGTATAGTTATATAATTTATCATTTAAACATCTCCTTGACCGTAGACAACCTCTCTTACTAAATTTAGTTTGTTTAAATCTTTGTTTGATATTCCGAGAGCCATTTCTTTAAAAACTTCTAAAAAATTATTTTTATCTACTAACAAAGTAAGCCCAGCCATATTAGTAAAATAAACTTCACCTTTATTCTCAACTGCTAGTAATAATTTACCTTTTAGTCTTTCTACAAGTTCAGTATTATCTTTTAAGTTAATATATATCCTTGAAAAGTTTAAGCCCGGGCAAGTTTTATAAGATACTACATCTCTGTGAAATATTATTTTATCTTCTTTTAATTTATAAGCCTTACATAATTCTATTAAAATTTTATTCATAGTTTGTTTTTGTGCATTACTAGGAGTCGTATCATCAAAATTACCACATAAACATATTCCTATACTTGTTTTATTCATAGCCCAATTCCCAGCGTGGTATCCGATTTTGTCTAACGGGCGTGTCTTTTTATAAGTTCCGTCCCCTGCTATTACATAATGATATGCAATATGTAAACCATATTCATTAGCAACTGGGTGTAATCTTGCTTTATGAGTTCTATCAAAAGAAGTTATTTGTTGCTCTAAAGGTAAATCTCTAGGAGTAACGCTATGGTGTATTACTATGTTTTTTATTTTTCTCATATATTTTAGTTAATCTTTCCAATAAATTATACAAATTCCAGAGCCTCCTACTGTTCCAGTATCTGACCAATAACCTCCTCCTCCTCCACCAGTGTTTGGAACGCCGTTAAAACTATAAGCTCCACCTCCATCAACTCCATTAGAACTTTCTGAAGAAGAACTAGCACCTTTTGCACCACCTCCACCAGCAAAGCCAGGAAATCTACCCCTAGAGCCATTTACATTAGCTGCTCTCCCACCACACCCTCCGCCAAAACTTATAGCAGACATAGTTCCACCAGCTGAAGACATAGTTGCTCCACCAGAAAGACTAGAAGCACCACCAGAACCTCCATTTTCTGCACCACCTGCCCCTATTGTTACTGTTATATTTGAAGTAACATTTTCAAAAAATTCAAATTTAGCTGTTCCGCCATTACCTCCAGCAGTTGTGGCTCCACTCCCTCCCCCTACTAAGAATACCCAATATTCAGAAACTCCGGGCTTTAATATAAAAGTTCCGTTTGAGTTAAAAATTTGAAATTTTTCTAACCCACCCCCACCTAATGCTTTTCCTGTATCCATATAATTATTGATAACTAATTAAATTTATTAAGTTGCAAGACTTATTAGCATTCGTTCCTGAAAGCCCTGAATTTAATCTTGATAATTCACATATTAAATACCCCCCGTCATCATCTTGGAATACACTTGTATCTATTGTGAATAATAATTCTTCAAAATTAGTTACTGCTGGAGTTAAACTTATTTCGTTTGTATAAGTTTCAGGTGAAGTCAAATTTATTGCGTCTGTATCTATAATATGTTTTACATTTAATTGAAATTTTACCGCATTACCAGTTACACTAGCATCAAAATTAAAACTTCCTTTTATTAAAACATCATAATCTTTGTTTATTTTTTTAAAAGGTATTTTAAAAGTTCCTAAAGGCGTTCCTGTGTTCAAAAAAGCAACTGCCTTAACTACTGAGTTAATAAGAGTATTAGCAATCCCACTTTGAGAACCTTCAAAGCTTTTAATATTATAGACTGTTGATTTTCCGTAAAATTCGTTTACATCGGAGGCTTTAACTTCCCCTCCTGCTGTTGCTATTGTAGGCATATATTTAAGCGTTAGTTAATGTATATTCTTGTGATACTGTCATAGTATCAATCAAATTTTTAGTCCAATTTATATTCACGTGACTAAATAAAATTC
>Ga0208901_1000717_pt1 | contig 12486 bp, 11 predicted proteins | sample AntAceMetag02UKF_FD_184764 | JGI IMG/M metagenome (GOLD analysis project Ga0208901, IMG submission 184764) | Saline lake microbial communities from Ace Lake, Antarctica - Antarctic Ace Lake Metagenome 02UKF (SPAdes) (version 2) | ecosystem: Environmental > Aquatic > Non-marine Saline and...
ATTATGAATGTGGTGTTCTTTACAGAATTAAATGCTGGCTGGATGAACTCGAAATAGCGCATAGGTTTATACCCGAAATTGGTAAATGCCATATGCATGTTAATGGGAGTTGTTCTGGGGAAATACAGTTGTTTCTTTCCGATAAAAATGCATAGTAAAAGGGTCAAGTCTGTCTTTGACTCTTGTTGTTTCTGAAGATTAGCAGTAAGAGTCAAAGGCAGACTTGGCCCCCAACTGAACCTACCTTCAAGAGGTCCCTCATGGAGTACCATCTCAAAATGTACCTATTCATCTCCTGACGGGAGCTGTTTTTCATGTTATGTTTTAACGCATCAGCCAAATGAGACCATATGACAACACAAAATCAATTAGAAGCAATTATGGCACAGGGTAAGATTTTGCCAGATAGCAAAATTACGGAAATTTTCGATGAGCTACAAAATAAACAACCATCTGTTTATAGATTTATATATGGTGGACCATCGGATACAATTAATTTATTACATAGTGATATGGCAAATTTATACTTAGATTTATCCTTTGATGTGGTATGGTTTTTCCGTAATAAGTTTGGAAAAATACCTGCCAAATGCACTCGGACAGCCAAAAAATGCACCGCTCGTGCCTCGCACTGCAGCTTTTTGCTGCCGGTGATGTGAGGCGCTACTAATCTAGAAAAACAGGAACGGGGTGAGTGTGGCACAATTAGAACACATCGAAGCCATTGAAAAGCGGCTGTGGAGTGCGGCGGACACGCTGCGCGCAAATTCGAACTATGCGAGCAACGAATATTTTCTTCCGGTCATGGGACTGGTGTTCCTGCGGCATGCTTACAGCCGCTTCCTGGCCGTAAAGGAGAAAATAAAGGCGAACCGGCCCACCCGCGGCGGTAAGACGCGGGCTCTGAGCAAGGAGGACTTTTCCCAGCAGAGCGCCATCTTCCTGCAGTCTGAGGCTCAGTTCGACTATCTGGTGGCCCTGCCGGACAGCGAGGACCGCGCCAAAGCCATTATCAAGGCCATGGAGTCCATTGAGGCGGATTACGACAACCTGCGCGGCATCCTGCCCAAGAGTGAATACCAGGAACTGGATAACGATGTCTTAGGCCAGGTTTTGCGCACCCTCAATCCCGATGTGCTGAAAAAGGTCTCGGGTGATGTGTTTGGCCGCATATATGAGTATTTCCTGACCCAGTTTGCCGACCAGAAGGCCCACGACGGCGGGGAATTCTTCACCCCCGTCTCGCTGGTCTCCCTGATCGCCCATGTCCTTGACCCCGAACACGGTACCGTGTTGGACCCGGCCTGCGGCTCCGGCGGCATGTTCGTGCAGTCTGCACGCATCGTGGAGGAGCATGGCCAGCACCCTGCCGAGCGCTTGACTTTCCGGGGTCTTGAAAAAAACGCCACCACCATCCGTCTGGCCAAGATGAACCTGGCTGTTCACGGCCTTGAAGGGGACATCCAGTAAAAGGGTCAAGTCTGCCGTTGACTCTTGTTGTTTCTGAAGATTAGCAGTAAGAGTCAAAGGCAGACTTGACCCCCAACTTTACGAACATCCATTCCGATAAATGTGTTATACTTTTCCATGACCTGCCTCCTTGGTTTTGGCTCTGTGTTGGGGTTGATGGTGAATAGATTTTAACATAACCCACGCTTGCAAGGTTGGCAGGTTTTTTTTGAAACACAGCGTAATTGTTTCTCCAAAATACCCAGCAAAAATCATCATGGCCGAGACCGGGCCTTGAGTTGTCAACCGGAACCCTCGATGATTCTTGTGGGTTACGAAGACAGGTCTAGGTCTCGTTACTTGCTTCTACTGTCAATCATTATGTGTAAAACAGTTGAACATGTAAAATCACTATGTTCTAATGTTGGTAAACGAGCATATCATGGGAAATGGTATCCTAAACCATTTGATTTCGGTAAAATTATAGGAGTTACTTATTTCAAAAAAGGCCAAAGCCGCGGCTATCCTGGGAAACATGCAAAAGCAGATGATTTTTACTACATAATTGAAGCTTATGGTGATGTATTTGTATCTCAGTGCAACAGAGTAGACTCAAGGTAATTTTTTCAAATAGGGATTGTTGCAGAACAGAATTTACCATTTACCATTCAAACAAAAATTCGGTGAGTAGAAAAAGTCCCGGTTGTTTCTGACTTCTTTGTTAAGGTTCCAGAGAATATGAGGTTATCATATGAAAAAACATGATTTAATTGAGCAAATAAGGGAAGCTGTTCATGAGGTGGAACTTGAGGCTGAGATCATCCTTTACGGTTCACGCTCCCGTGGAGATGCTCACTCCGAATCAGACTGGGACTTACTCATTCTGGTTGATGGCCCTATAAGCGATGAACGTACAGATCGGATTCGCCACAAGCTCTATGAATTAGAATGGGAATATGGAGAAGTCATTTCCTCGATTGTGCGAACCCGTGAGGAATGGAATAGTACTCTCTATCAGGCTATACCATTTCGCCAGCGAGTACAGCAGGAAGGAATCAGACTGTGACAAAATGGAGCAAGGATTTGGTGCTGTACCGTATGGCCCGTGCGAAAGAGACTCTGGAAGATGCTCGTATTCTTGCCAATGCAGGACGTTGGAATGCATGCGTGAACCGTCTCTATTATTCCTGCTTCTATGCTGTCTCGGCTCTTCTTGTACGTCATGGCCTGTCATCATCCAAGCATACCGGCGTGCGTAGCCTTTTCAATCGGCATTATGTGAAAACGGATAAGATCCCAAAAAGTTTGGCACGAATCTATAATGATCTTTTTGAGAGACGTCAGGAAGGTGACTATATCGATTTCGTCAGGTTTGCAGAATCGTAGGTGCTGCCATGGATCACAGGGGCAGAGCAACTTGTTGAATATGTCCACAGACTGACTGAAAAAGAAGTAAATTGAAACAGTTGTTTTCTTCGTTACGTTCGAGATACCCATCGCCCTAACCCAACGCTCCAGACGCCTGTTACCTACGCGATCAAAGCAAAGTGAGGTAGTAAAAACAGAGGGGTCAGGTCTACATTCTTGACAGATTATATGATTAATAGCTATACGGTACGGTAAAATATTTACTGCCGATATATACGATAAGATATGGCTCGCCCCTTGAGGATAAATTATCCGGGGGTCTTTTATCATGTGACTTCCCGAGGTAATGAACGAAAAAATGTATTCAAAAGTAAGCGCGACAGGGAGAAGTTTTTTGAATATCTTGGCTTGGTCCTAAAGTCAATACCCGTGAATGAATTCCATTCACCTTTGTTTGACAGGCATTTGCGCGTTACTCGACTTTGCTCTCTTATAGACCTTTTTCAGGTGTCAGGTTTCGGGTGTCAGGAAAAAACTTGTTATCATTCGATTGATTCAACATAGAATCATAGAGTTATGCTGTTTAAAATCACATTTCTGAAATATTGGATCCGGAGCCCTGACACCCGACACCTGACACCTCGGCGAGGACAGGATCTCGATATTCTTCACCGGAAAGCGGCATGAATCTCATTCATTCACGGGTATTGGTCCTAAAGTCGGCCGTTAAAGTTGTTTTCTTACTCATAATCTTAATTGTAATCATAATCGAAGAGCCCTGGAATAGGTTAAAAGGAGTATGAGTATGATTATGATTATGAACTGCCGAACGAATTTTTGGATAATCGTATCAAGTGGGCGAAGTTAGAACCAAGCCCGAAAAGCTGAAAGATATTGGAACCCATTTCGGAATTGGAGAATCCGGAGTGTCCCAGATAAGTAGGCGTGTTACTGATAAAATAAGAAAAGATAAAAAGCTTAAAAGTAAAATGGATAGGATTGCAAGAAAACTGGATTTGTCAAGAATGTAGACCTGACCCCTATGTCTTTTTGCATGAAGGGACGATCACCGCTGGTTGAAATTAATATTTGGAGCCAAGAAACATTATGGATTAAGCGCGTTAAGCTACAGGGTAACCTCCACATCCATCTTATTATGAAAGGCGGTTGTCACAATGAATGCCAATGCCTGCGAAACCGGTGAGTTTTTCCGAAAGCAGACCTGTCCAGTTACGGGTCTGCCCGTCTTGCATCGACCCGAATGGGCCTACGCCAATCCCAACTCCGATTACCGAATGAAAATCAGTATCCTGGGGGCACGTTTGGTTCTGAGTCAGCCCTCGGGTTATGCAACCATGGAGGACGTCAAGGCTGCCATGGAAATCATCGAGCGAGCTGTGGCGGAAGGGATCCCCGTAGAAAGCCCCTACATTCAGGTAGAGGACTACACTCGCCTGAAAGGGGTCTCTTTTGCGGGCAGGAAGTTCTTTATCGATTCCCGGAAATCGAATCCACGGATTTCCGCGATTCTGTTCTGCGGGGTGTCGCCGCTGTTCAAAATGAGCGTAAGGCTTGCCAAATATATCAATCCCACTAAATTCCCGGTTCTGATTACAGGAGACTGCGCCGAGGGCATCGAGAAAGCCCGAGAGATATTTCAGGATATGCCGTTCCAGGAGGGAAATGGGGATGCCGCCGGTATACAGTATCCCGAATTGATTCCCGTCCCTTTGCAATTGAATGCCAAACCCGAATGGAATCTTCGGTTGGAGGGGTTTTCCGTACAATACGGGGTCATCAACGGCAGGGTCATTCATGGGGTTTCGAAGGGCTTCCTGGAGGAACATCATATTCAACCCATCATTCAGCTAATGGAGACCGTATATGCCGCCATGGGCTCTCCACAAGGTTCCTGCTACTGCCTCAACGGGGTGTCGGGCGTCAGCGGCAGTACGCGCAAAGCCAGACAACGCTATTACAACGCCATGAGAGAATGGTTTTTGGCTCATCCCAGCTTCCGTATGTACATATTCTACGGTGCAAGCAGGCTGCTTACAGCGGCCATTCGAATGACCAGCACCTTTACCCCCTTTTCGGTTCACACCGCAAAGGATCTCGAAAGCGGGCTTCTAATGATCGACCATGACCGGCGGACAAAGACGAAGATCCGACCGGTTCCCCCGGAGCAGGAGACGAAGACGGATGGGAGGATTCCTTTTTCAGCCTATGTAAACGAACTGTTACAATATCTAGGATCCGTGGATTGGGAGGCAAAAGAAAACTCCTCCGGCAAGCCCGCCGACCCTTTCCATCCCTTTCTTCCGGTATTTGATGGTATAGACCTGATAAAGAGCGATCTAGATGCCGTACTCATGGAACGAAACCAGGTTGAACGGTCTCTGGTCCGGGAAAAACAGCTCAGCGAATCCATCATCGATCATATCCCCGCAGGGGTTGCCTTTCTGGATGGTGATTTTATTCTCCGCAAATACAACGCTGCCTATGCCCGGTTCCCTTAAGGCGTACTCCCCCTATTCACCGGAAGCGTGTCTGGGCATGGCCTATTCCGAATACCTGCCCGGCAGTTGGGAACAGGTGGCGGAATGGTACAAATCCGTCCGGGAGAAGGGCGTGCCGGAGAGCCGGCACAATTTCAGGCTGACCTTTGAAAAAGGGGGAGAACAGGTGGTTACCTTCTGGGACAGGTCCATTGTTCCCGTCCGGAATGCCTCCGGAAAGGTGGAGGGTATCCTGATTTTGACAACGGATGTTACCGAACAACGAGCAGCAGAGGAAAAGGCTGAAAAACTGAAAGACCAACTGAGACAGGCCCAGAAGATGGAGAGCATCGGGACCCTGGCGGGCGGCATCGCCCACGATTTTAACAATATCCTTTCCGCTATTCTCGGATATACCGAGCTCTCACTGATGAACCTTGCCGCGGATTCCGAGCTGAAGACGAATCTGGAACAGGTTCTTCACGCGGGAGAGCGGGCAAGAGACTTGGTGCGGCAAATCCTGGCTTTCAGCCGGCAGGGCAGTCCGGAAATGGTGCCCTTCCATATGGAGCAAGTCGTCAAAGAGGCACTCCAACTGATCAGGGCCTCCCTCCCCGCAACCATTGATATCCGGTTTCGGGGCGGAAGTGATGCCGTGGTGGTGGGGAATTCCACTCAGATTCATCAGGTACTCATGAACCTCTGCACCAATGCGGGTCACGCCATGAAGGATGGTAAAGGCATTCTGACGGTAGAGATCGTCGATGAAGCGGTGTTGCGCGACGAGTTCGACGGTGGGCAACGGGATATGTTACCCGGCAATTATGTGCGGATCAAGGTCGGAGATACGGGACAGGGGATGACGCAGGATGTGATGGAACGAATTTTCGACCCTTATTTCACCACCAAGAGGAAAGGTCACGGTACAGGGATGGGGCTGTCCGTAACCCACGGAATCGTCAAAAGCCACGGCGCGACCATCACCGTTGAAAGCGAACTTGAAAAGGGTTCCATCTTTACCATTTACCTCCCCACAGTGGAAAAAAAGACAGGACCTGCGTCGGAGGTCCACGTGCCCGTAGCGAAAGGCGACGAGCGAATTTTGTTGGTTGATGACGAGATGAGCCTGGTGGATATGGGAAAGCAGATGCTGGAGAATCTCGGTTATCGCGTGGAGGCCAGAACATCCAGCGTGGAGGCCCTAGCGCTTTTCAGGATGGATCCGGACGGGTTTAACGTGGTGATCACCGACATGACCATGCCCAACATGACAGGCGTCGAGCTGTCCCAGCGGATCATGGAAATCCGTCCGAACATCCCGATCATTCTCAGTACCGGTTTCAGTGAACTGATCACGGAGGCCCAGGCCAAAGCCCTCGGCATAAACGCTTTCATCTCCAAGCCTATTCTCAAAGCGGATTTGGCCCGGACCGTGCGAGATGTTCTGGAACCCCTGAGGTAGTAGGTGGAGATGCGATTTTACTGGTATGGCAGGGGTTGTGCCACGTTAACCCATAATTGCATCGCTAAAGAGCATAATTATGTCAAGAACCTTCCGCTCATTTCGCGTCCGTTAGATTTATGATGTGTAGCGTCAAAAAGTAGTAAAAGGGTCAAGTCTGCCGTTGACTCTTAGCTTTAATTTCGGGAAACAGAAAGATTCAACGGCAGACTTGACCCCACGACTGGAACCGCCCGGTGGTCCTGGTCCTCGGCAGTGAGCAGAAAGGGATCAGCCCATCAATCCGCAAAAGATGTCACCAGCTGGTGGGCATCCCATCCCCGGGTAGCGTGGAATCCCTCAACATATCCGTTGCCGGAGGGGTCATCCTTTCGGAAATATGCCGAAAGAGAGCGTGTTAAACTTGTTCCCGTGAAATTTCATTGATATCCAACCGAGGTGACGCCATGGTGATGCCCTCTTCATCAAACCGGGTCTTGATTTTTTCGTTAAGCCCCCAGCGGCCCACCAAGGCATATTTTTTTTCCACCCAGAACCGGGCTTTCATCTCCATATAGCCCGGGGCGAATTTATCAATGACCACCCTCGGCACAGGCTTTTCATGAACAATTTCAGATACCTCCATAAACGACGTTGGACGTATCTGATTCAGGAATTCCTCGAAGTGGATCCCAGAATTTGACAAAAGTTTCAGGGTGAAATATGCATTTAGGTTCATGAATCCGATTTTTTCAAGACCTTATTTTTTGGGATCAGGCCAATCTCAAATGAAGATAGCATATTCCTTTACCCTTAGGGTGAAGTATTTTCTTGACAAGCCAAGCAAAAACATCTATTTTTACCTTAAGGGTAAAGAGCCAAGGCCGTAAGGACGAGTTTTGGAAATCAGATTTCGAACGCGCAAACTTGAGAAACAATACGCCAATCACCGGGAAGCAGAAAGAGCCTACGGCAGAGAAATTGCCAGAAAGTATATCCAACGTGTGAATATTATCAAAACCGTAAAGGATATCGATGAACTGAAACGGCTCCCGGGACTCGGATGCCACAAGTTGAAGGGCAGCCGAAAGGCCCAATGGGCTGCCAAACTGACCGGTTTTTATCGTCTCATTTTTACCCTTGAGGGCGATCACATGGAAATAGCCAAAATCGAGGAGGTGAGCAAGCATTATGGAGACTAATATCGCAGTTCAAACGGACTTGGCGATTCCCCCCGGTGAATATTTGGAGGAGATATTAGAGGATCTGGGTATGAGCAAGGACGAATTGGCCCGGCGGATGGGTCGGCCCGCTCCGAAGTTGAGTCCTATTTTCAAAGGTGTAAAATCCATCACTCCGGATACCGCCCTTCAGTTGGAGAAGGTTGTCGGGGTTCCGGCTCACGTTTGGACCGGTCTTGAGGCGGATTACCGGCTCATATTGGCCCGACAAAAGGAAATAATGGAACGGGAGCGACTGAAAGAGGAGATGCCGCTCATCAAACCCTTTTGCTATGCCTTCCTTGCCAATATGGGTGCCGTTCCAAAGTACACCAAGGGATCTGACAAGGTGCTCGCGCTCCAGAAGTTCTTTGGAGTGACGTCCCTTCATAACGTGATAACATTGCGGCGTTATGAAGCCGCATTCCGCTGTGGCGCCGGGAAAAAGGAACGGTCGCCGGAAGCGGTCGCCGCATGGTTACGTTTCGGCGAACTCAAAGCTCGGGAGATCGATTGCGCTCCTTTCGACAAAAGCCGCCTGCGGGCATTGTTAGGTGAAATCAGGGACATGACCCTTCAATCACCGGACTCGTTTCTTCCCCGGCTCATGGACTCGCTGGCCGGCGTGGGCGTCGTTTTGGTGCTCTTGCCGCATTTTCCCAAGACCTATGCCCACGGCGCCGTCTTCCCCGTGGGCCGTGAGAAAGCCGTCCTGATGCTCTCCATCCGGGGAAAATGGGCCGACATTTTCTGGTTCAGCCTTTTCCACGAATTGGGGCATATTCTATTGCATGGCCGAAACAAAATCATCGTGGAATATGACAATGAGGACCCGAAAATGATAAAGCGAGAAAAGGAGGCGGATGAATTTGCATCCGAAATGTTGATTCCAAAAAGCAAATGGGCCGATTTCATTGGGCGGAAAACGCTTCACTACGAGAACATTCGCATATTTGCCCGTGATGTGGGCGTGGATGCGGGAACCGTGGTGGGCCGTCTCCAGCATGAGGGGTTGTTGAAACCGGCCTGGGGAAACAACCAACGGAGCCGGTACGAATGGGCGTTGGATTAAAACCCTGAAATCTTATTGCCATCTTTAAAAAAACCATGGATGAGTATATCGATTTAGACCGGTCCTTTGCGCCGATTCCAAGGGATTATGAATGGAGCGAAGAAGAAGAGACGCTGGCCTTTGCCTTCGAGAACTTCGAATTGTTTGAAAAGCAATGTGCAAGACATATTCGACGAAACGGAAACCGTTTTCGGAAAAGAATCTGCCTTGGGTAGAAATGTAGAAATGTTTCTTTCTCAGAGGTATACAGGCGAAAAGCTGAAAGATATTGGCACCCATTTCGGAATTGGAGAATTCGGCGTGTCCCAGGTAAGTAGGCGTGTTACTGATAAAATAAAAAAAGATAAAAAGCTTAAAAGTAAAATTGATAGGATTGCAGGAAAACTGGATTTGTCAAGAATGTAGACCTGACCCCGATGTCTTTGTGAAGTGGATAATGGTTTCTTATCTTATGGGTCCGGTTCCTCTCTTACGGCATGCCCGATCTTTTTCAGTGTGAAAGGGTTAATGTAACGGCCCACTTCCAAGAACTTCAAATACGGTTCTCCCGACGGCCTTGAGGGTCACCGGCTTCATTAGAAATCGCGTGATGCCATGCTTACCGGCCGTATCTTCGCATATATTTTCACTGAATCCAGTACAAAGGATGATGGGAATCTCCCTGTTGACTTTTCGCACCTCCGAGACCAGTTGCACACCGGTCATTTCCGGCATGGTCTGGTCCGTAATGATCAGATCAAAACCATCAGGGGCCTTTAAGAAAATTTCAAGGGCCGTCGAACTGGATGTTGTCGCTTTGGGTCGATAATTGAGCGCCTCCAGAAATCTTGTCATTACGTCCAGGAAGAAGTCTTCGTCATCTACCAAAAGCACTGCCTCCCCGTTTCCCTTTGGAATCTGTTTGTCAGGCCCTTTCCCGTGTGTGGCAACCGGGTCCGAAAAGGGCAGATAGACCTTGAACGTGGACCCCTTTCCTTCCTCGGTCTCAACCTGTATCCATCCTTTATGGCTACGGACAATTCCATGGATTACCGAAAGCCCGAGACCGGTGCCCTCACCCATGGGTTTGGTGGTAAAATAGGGTTCAAAAATCCGGTTTTTTACGTTTCCCGGCATTCCCGTCCCTGTATCCGATACCGAAAGCACTGCGTATTTTCCGGGCGGGATAGTATCCGTCTCATGGTAAACCGGTTCTTCAAAGGACTCCTCACGAAGGCTAACGGTTAAGGTTCCCCCTGTGGAACGCATGGCGTGATAGGCATTGGTACAGAGATTCATCACCACCTGGTGAATATTTGTGGCTCTTGCCACGACAAATGCGCTGCTATTGATGCGCTGTTTGATGTCAATGGTCGTCGGCAAAGAGGCGCGAAGGAGCTGCAATGACTCCTCTACAATGTTTGTCACCCGAATCGGTTTGATTTCCTCCTCCCCCTGTCGGCTGAAATCGAGGATTTGCTGTACAAGGTTTTTGGCGCGGTCACCCGCGGACAAAATCCTCGTCAGATACAGCTCCAGTTTTCGGGAATCCTTCTGCAGATCGGCTATGGCCAACTCGGCGTACCCGATCACGCCTCCGAGAATGTTGTTGAAATCATGGGCGATACCACCCGCAAGGGTCCCGATAGCCTCCAACTTTTGGGATTCATTAAGCTGTTTGATGAGTTCCTTTTTCTCTTCCTCCCGCTTGATGCGTTCCGTGATATCACGGGCAATCCCCTGGGTACCCAGAAAGTTATCGGAACCCTTCTCACCATATAGCCCCTCCGCATCAAGGGAAAAGAAGCGCTCTTCGGGGATTCTGCCGCAAGGGCTCTCAAAGGTTTCACTCTCCCGATGCTTGGTGAGCAACCGCAACGAAAACCTTTTCGTGCTGCGCGAACCTTTTCTCCTTTCTCTGACCTGCCATTTCGCCCTTTCCCGGTCTTCTGGATGTACCAGTTCAATAATGCCGCTATCTTTCAGCTCAGCGACCGTATATCCGTATCGCTCGACCGCGCTGCTGATAAAGGCAATCTTTCCTTCCGGATTCAGCCGATAGATAATGTCGGGCGTATGGATAATGATGGAGGACAGCTCGTGATCCCTCTCCCTCAATTTCAGTTCGATTTTTTCCCGCGCTGCTATTTCAGCGACAAGATCGGCATTGCTGGCTTCCAGCTCGTAACGCATGCTGCGCTCATAACGAAGGGAGAGGTTTAAACGTTTAAGGAGAAAACCGATGGGGAGCGTCACCCCCAGGGAAAGCAGCCCCACATTCATAATATAGGATACCCATACTCGGGCGGGCGCTTGCAGCGCCTCCGTCCAGGCCCGGTTTTCCGGACCCATGATCAGGTAAAGCCCCGTGAGGATTGCCGCATTTGCGCCGGAAGCGACAATGGCGGCTCGTGTACCGAAAAGAAGTACGGCACAGATGGCGCTGACAATGAGCCAGCTTGAACGCGCATAATGGGGGCCCATATAGACGAAGAAGGCGATGGTCATAGAATATAAAAGGAAGAGGCTGACCGAGCGTTTCGCTAGGATACCGCGACCTTTTGTAAGGACGTGAAAAAGCGCAAGGCCAAAAAGAAAACCATCCATGCCGATTAGAAAGTAGTGTTCTTCCGCCCACAGGACCGGCAGGGCAAAGGCTATGGCTATGGGGGAAATGAGAACCGTGATGATCATTAACAGGATATCAATCAACCATTTCCGCCATCTTTCAAGGGTGATTTCCCGTTCGATCGGCAGGATCGGCCATAGGGCCTTTATCCAGTTAAGTATGCGCATTTTCTGAATTCGTTTACCCGCTTTTTTCATTAGGTATTAACCTGCTTATGGTTGTCTTCACCGCTCAATAATGATGCGAGATCTTCAACCACACGGTTTAACTGGGAAGCCAGGGTCGTCAGTCCTTTTGATGCTGCTACCGATTCTTCAGCGTTGGCGGTATTTTGTTGGGTCACCGAATCAATCTGAGTCACCGCCTGGTTCAACTGATCAATCCCTTGGGCTTGTTCTTTGGAAGCATGGGAAAATTCACTGATCAGGTTGCTGATTTTTTCGGTCTCTTTCGAAACCCGACCAAATGTGTCGCTGGTTTTTAAAGCGATTTTCGAACCGGTTTCCTCAAGGGCGGCGGCCTGCTCTGAGGCACCTTCAGCCAGAGAAACACTTGCGCCGGAAATTTCGTTGGCGGCATGCAACATATCGTCCCCACCATCCTTTTTTCCATTTTGACGCCAGATGCGCAGGAAACTTTTGGCCGGCGGCAGATGGAAATGTATTTTGAAATCTTTAACCCCCAAAGCTTGGGTGACCTGTTTGTGTATCCGGTCAAACCCTTTGCGAAGGGTCTTGCGACCCTCTTCTTCTTTTTCCTCGCGGGCAAGCCCGTAGGCTTCCTGAACACCGGGAACCCTGGATGCCATGGCCGCGATGGTGATGGCTTGT
>Ga0208901_1000724_pt1 | contig 12357 bp, 8 predicted proteins | sample AntAceMetag02UKF_FD_184764 | JGI IMG/M metagenome (GOLD analysis project Ga0208901, IMG submission 184764) | Saline lake microbial communities from Ace Lake, Antarctica - Antarctic Ace Lake Metagenome 02UKF (SPAdes) (version 2) | ecosystem: Environmental > Aquatic > Non-marine Saline and Alkaline...
AAGCACCGTCTATAAACCAGCAAAAAATCGGTAAATCTACCCTTAGCCCTTTCCCACCACCCTTCAATGATCAAAAGTTAACTACGTTTCTTAAATTCATCTGGTTTCATGGTCTGATACCGCCCAAAACCATGCCGGACAGATGTCAATTTGACCAGCCGGGGTTTCCAGCCGTTCTTCCTGACTCATGGTAATAATCAATGATTGTTTTATCTTGAGTTCCTCCATAGCCTCCGTAATGGCCTGCAATTCCCGTTTTCGAGTTGACGGATCATTCAATTCAGCTGCAACCTGGATCAGCAATGGTTCACCATGTAGTGGGGCAACAAGAAAATCTACCTCGTGCCCTTTTGAGGTTCTGTAGTATTCTATCCTATCATATTTTCGTCTTAATTCCAGGAAAACGAAGTTCTCAAGAAGATGGCCCCACTCAGGATATGACCTGTGGGAACAGGCACGAACCAGTCCCGTGTCAATGGCGTATATCTTTTTTGGATTGACCGCCCGTGCGCGTTCCGAATGGGCATGAATATGAACCTGAAAAAACAGATACGCATCCGAGAGATATTCAAGGTATTCATGCAAGGTATTCTTTCCACAACGAATTCCTTGTGATTTCATTTCATTATACATTTTGTTTATGCTTAGAAGGGAGGCTGTGCTGTTCAGCATTCGACGGATCATATACCGCAGGGGAACAATGTTGGATACTTGATACCGTTCAACCAGATCGCGCAAGATAACCACGTTCAGATAGTCCTGAAGAATCCGCACACGGTATTCATCTGAAATATTCTGAACTTCTGGAAATCCGCCCTCCTGCAAATAAGCCCGCAGCCGATTTTCCAACATAGAACGTTTTTTCGCCCCAGGCCTTTTTCGGGGACCCACATCAATACCCGCGTGGTCCAGAGATTCAGAAAAGCTGAACGGGAACATCTCTGTGGAAATCGATCTCCCTCTCAAACTGGTGGCAATTTCCCTGCTCAAAAGTTTTGCCGAGGAACCCGTCAAACAGAAATGGGCGTTTTCCGAATCCAGTAAACGCCTGACAAATAGTTCCCACCCGGGGATGTTCTGGATTTCATCGAAGAAGAAATAGCATTCTTTTTCACGAAGATGAGGGTATCTCCTGAAATAAACGTCTGTAATCCAATGCAGTTCCGAGCCTGTCATGGGAAGAAGTCGCTCGTCTTCCAGATTCAGATAGAGAATACTCTCTTTTGCCACGCCTTGTGCCAGCAAATCAGAAATGACCTGGAACAAAAACCAGGTTTTGCCTGATCTGCGCATGCCGATAACGGTATCGATCTTTCCGGGCAACCACGGCAGCGCGGCATACCGCCGTGTTAAAGAAGGAAGTTTGCGATCGTGAAAATCTGAAATCAATTCTTCGAGTATCAGTTCCATAATAATATGATATACGTTTCACGGAAAAGATGCAAGCGAATATTGTCCTCAATTTGGAGACATTATAATGCAATTTTGTCTCTATAAAAAAGACACAACCCCAAAATCATACGTTGCCAAGCACGCATCTTATCGGGTCAATGGGGAAATCAAAGGGGTTCAAGCATTGATTTGAGCGCTTTGATCATCGTTTCGGACGATATGGAAAGTTATGGCGTTGTAATAGATCCCCCGTTTTCCAATAGTCTCCCTTATCAGACCGCGATCAGAACTAGTCCAATCAGAAGGATCACTACTCCAAACGCTTTTGGCCTGTATAGAGGCTCTCTAAGCAAAAAGACACCCATCATTACCCCTATGGGAATGCTTAATTGCCGGAACCCTACTACGTAGCTTACGTTTTTCGCCCACGACATAGAGATCAGCACCAAGGTATACGTCAGGTAGATACCCACAACACATTGCAGGCTGATTGTGTCTCCCTCTCCCAGGATGAATGTGACGACCGTTACAACGATAACAGGGGACGATCGGGCCAGGGGATAGCCTAACGACATATCGCCGGATCTGTATGCGCCTGCCAATGACGCATAATACAGGGTCTGAAATAGCCCCGTAATTATAATCAGCATCCAGACCGACGAAGGGAATGCCGCATATTCCACACCAAAAACGACTGCGACCGGAACGAGAATCACGCAGTCGACCGTGTTTGCGACAAGTAAGAACGCCGCTGAAGGAGAGTTACTCTTGCTGATGAAGTTCCACGATGCGTGCAACACCGATGAGAAACACAACAAGAGTATTGCCACCCCCGTCATCGTTGGCGACTCGCAGATGGGGCAATGTCCCCGAACAGGGGACCATGGGAGTTGTCAATATTCATGGTGATTGAATTGTACCTAAAAGATGCAATTAGCGGTTAGCCGTTAGCTATTAGCCGTATGAAATCGGTCATTTACGTTTACAATGGGTTAGCATCAAAAAGTGAAACCCCAAGTAAAGGGAAAAGTCATGCAAATGATTAGGATCTTTAAGCTAACGGCTAATAGCCAAAAGCTAATTGCAGTTTTTAGGTTGTATGATGACAATATACTTGTCGACTAACATTTAACACACGGGCTTCAGTCTACTCGTGCAAGGTCGTACAAAACATAGTTCTTTGAGAAAACAATACTTGAGCGTCCCTATTCACATTAACATATTGAACCTAATAGACTTTTTAATTCCGGGGCAGCAGGAAAAGCAACAAACCCATTGACACAGAAGTAAGATATCACATATTCTCCAGCCGGTTTCTAGAAATAGGTTGCATGGCTGTCGGGTAAATAAACAAATAAAAGAACCGGGAGACAGGGAATGAATCAGGAAAAATATATTGTTGTTTTGGGCACTTTTGATTCAAAAGGAGAAGAGCACCTGTTTTTGAGAGATCGCATTCAAAAAAGGGGGCTTAAAGCTATCACAATCAATATCGGAACGAAGGCACAACCTTCTTTTCCTCCTGATTTTGACCTGTTCGCCAAGATGCAAGAAGCCGCAAGAGACCGGATGGTACCGAGGGACGAGGCCATTAAAGGAGTTGTCGCCCGTGCAATTAACCTCATTCAAAGCCTTCACCTGAAGGGAAAAATAGCCGGCATCGTCTCAGCCGGAGGCGGGACCGGAACCCATATGGGGACCAGCGTCATGCGCGTGCTTCCCATGGGCATTCCGAAGGTCATGGTTTCCACGGTGGCTGCGAAAAATATGAAAGAGATTGTGGGGACAAAAGATATCACCATGATGCACAGTGTGATAGATCTTCTCGGGGTAAACAGTATATCGGGGATGGTACTGGACCGCGCCGCCGGGGCTGTCTGCGGCATGGTGCGGGACCAATGGAACCCCGGCGGTAGAAAAAAGAGGATTGCCCTAACCTTTTTTGGATTTATTACGCGAGGGGCCGAACTGGTAAAACAGGCACTGAATGACATGGGATATGAAGTTGTCGCATTTCATGCAAACGGAACCGGCGGTATGGCCATGGAGGAATTGGCTGCGGACGGGTATTTTGACGGGATACTGGATCTGGCAACCCATGAACTGGCCGATGAGCTCAAAGGCGGCTATTGTTCCGGGATAGGCCCTTCCCGGCTTATGCCCCATTCGGAGCCTATCCCCCGCCTGGTCGTTCCGGGGGGTCTGGATTGCGCCGTCCTTGAATTTACCAGAGATACCATTCCCCAGGAGTACAAAGATCGAAAGATCTTCTTTTACGATTTCAGGTCGGCTATTCGCCTCGATGAAATCGAAACCGTCTTTCTTGCCAACCAGTTAGCGGAAAAACTCAATCATTCGCCTTCCACGACCAGAGTGATGATTCCCCTTCGTGGATGGTCGGAAGCAGACAGTAAGGAAGGTCCGCTGTTTGAACCCGCCCTGACTCAAACATTCATCAGAACCCTGAAACAAAAGCTCGATCCGGAAATTGAACTCACGGAAGAGGATTTCCATATCAACGATCAGCCTTTTGCAGAGACCATCGCACAGACGATGGATGAGATGATCAAGGGAAGGTAAGATAGCTCATACGAAAAGTAGGTAGTAGGCAGTAAGCAGTAGGCAGTCCAACTTACATCTGGGTAACCCGCCTCGAAAGGCTTTTTTTTTACCCTTCATGTTCTTCATGCCCTTCATGGTGAGATGTTCGTGTTATACACCACGGTTCGCGGCTTTCCCCCAGAAAGATGCTCATCTACGTCTTTTCAAAAACTCCGCGGTTAGAGCGCCGATGCCCATCTTAAGAATATTTTCAGGCGTTATTCTCCCCAGGATATCCAGGAAAGCCTGCGCTGGCCTGGAGAGCTGCTGCTTTTTCAGGTAGGCAATACTGATGTCCAGATAGGACTTTCCTTCCTCAAGATCAACGGCAACCAGTTTTTTTTCTTTCAGTTCCAGGGCAACCGCCTCCTTCACCAGGAAAGAAAACCCTTCGCCGCGCATAACCAGCTGCTTTATGAACTCGGTGTTACTTGTTTCCGCAAGGATGTCCGGCTCCACACCGAACCGTTCGAACAGCTCATTTACCGCCCTCCTGGTACCGGACCCGATTTCCTTCATAATTACAGGTTCTCTGGCGATTTCTTCAAAAGAAATGGTTTGCCTTTTTGCGAAATGGTGCTGAGGAGCCATAATCACCACGAGTTCCTCCTGGCTGAATGGCGTGAAAGAGACATCGGAATTATCTTCAGCCTTGGCAATGACCGCTACTTCGTTTTCCAAATGGAGCAGGCTGTTGATCATTTCCAGGGAACTCCCTTCATTCAAATGAATTTTCACCTTCGGATAGGATGCGTGAAATGCCGTCATCATATAGGGCATGAAGTAGCGGGCATAGGTCTTGGTCGTTCCCAGTCGAAGCACCCCCAGGTTCAACCGCTTCATATCGTCTATGACGTTTTCTATCTGCTCTTCCTGCTTGAAAAGCTTGGTGGCGTAATCATAAAGGACTTTCCCCTCATCCGTCAGGAAGACCTTCCTCCATTTCCTCTTGAAGAGAACAAGATTGCACGCTTCTTCAAACTGTCTTACCTGTGAGGTAACTGCGGGCTGGCTTATATGGAGTTCTTTTGCTGCATTGGTGAAACTCATATTCTTTGCAGCGTAATAAAAAATCCTCAATTGGTTCAGATTGATCATGAAGTATCTCCCGAAATACCCCTTTACTTAGTTTCCATCCATAAATGGCCCTTTTCCGCAATCCCCCGAGTAATTCGGGACAAGTCGGCGTCAACCCGCCAGAGGCGGATAAAACTGCGGGTTTCCTTGTGCGACGTACTATCGTACGCCTCCGCGCAAACCCTTGTTTTTCTTGACCTTGCGAAAAGGTCATTTCTGAATTGGAAACCCACAGTGCCCACAATTGCATTTATGGATGGGTACTACTTAGAAAACCACATCCAAATAAAACTTATACCTCATAATATTACATAAGTAAAGATTATGAATGTCATAACGATAATCAAATTGACAACTTCCGTCTCGCAATGGGAATATCTTTTCGACTGGATCTCTTCTTCGAGAATCCAAAATACCAACCAAACCTTTAAACAGGGAGGGTGAAAAAATGGCAGATGAAAAGGTAGCAAGGTTTCCGGATCCACACGACATCGAGATTCCGCCGGAACTTGAAGGCTGGGAAGAGATGTATCCTTCTCACTTTCTTTTTTCCAAAGAAAGAGGGGAGTGGGAAAGCAATCAGTTCTGGTACCAGGACAAGATACACGCGCCAGAACCGATGCCGCCGTTAGACTTGCTTTTTCAAGAGGCATGGCAGATTTCCCTTTCGCAATATACCACCAGGGTCTTCTGCATTCCGCCCGCCCAGGGGGTTGCCCAGAGGTTGGTTGGAGGATACCTGTACATCTGTGCAGTAGCGCCTCCACCGGATGAGGTAATCGGAGAAAAGGCCGCGTTGTTCGAAAAACGGGTCTTCTATGTCTTTGAGCACTACAATGAATTGTGGGACAAATGGCTCACAAAACTACAGGCTCTTGGCGAAGAGATGAAGGCGTTGGATATCCCCACGGAACTTCCAAAGTTTGTCCCTGAAGACCAGGTCATTCCTGCGCCAAGGGGATATTATGCCTCATACGACCTGCTTGAATCATTTGATCTGCTTGTGAATCAAATGATCAAGGGATGGCAGTTTCATTTCGAAATGCTGAACCTGACCTACCTCGCCTATCTCATGTTTGGAGATGTCGCCAGAAAGCTTTTTCCGGGCATCAGCGAAAGCGCCATCGGAAAGATGGTAGCCGGCGCCTACGTATCCATGTTCCGCCCTGAAGAAGAATTGTGCAAGCTGTCCAGACTGGCCGTATCCATGGAAGGGGTAGCGGGTATTCTGAAGGGTGAAACCAATGCGGAAGAAAAAATAGCAGCCCTGGGAAAAATCTCTGATGGGAAAAAATGGCTCGAAGCTTTTGAAGAAGCCAAAGACCCGTGGTTTTATGTATCGTGCGGATCCGGCTGGTTCCATTATGAGGGGAGTTGGATTGATGAACTCGATATACCGTACGGGTACATCAAGAGTTATGTAGAACGGCTGGAGAATGGGGAAACCATTGAACGGGATTTGGAGGCCCTTGACAAAGACAGGGAAGAAACCATCGCCAAATACCGGGATCTGATCAGCACCGACGAAGACAGACAAGCCTTTGACGATGCCCACAAAGTGGTTCGAACCATTTATCGGTATGCCGAAGACCACCTGTTCTGGGTTGAGCACTGGTTCCACACCATATGGTATTCCAAGGTCAGAGCCTTTGGTACCCTACTGGTGAATAACGACATGATAGAAAATGTGGACGACATTTTCATGTTCAATCGTTATGAAATACCTGAAATCCTTACCGAGCTTGCAACCGGTTGGGCTTTGGGCGTCGACATTCCTCTAAGGGGAGATTTTTACAAAGCCAAGGTTGCCAAGCGGAGAAAGCTCCTTGCCGCAGCAGCCGAATGGTCGCCTACTCCGGCTCTCGGCGTTCCACCCGAAGAAGTGGCAGAGCCGTTTACGGTTATGCTGTGGGGCGTCACCACCGACAAGGTCCAGGAATGGCTTAAAGGCAGTGTGGATATCGATCCCGCAGATGTCAAAGAGCTCAAGGGATTCGCCTCATCAGCCGGTGTTGTGGAAGGAAAGGCAAGAGTATTGAAACGCCTCAAGGAGGTCATGGACCTTGAACCAGGTGAAATCCTTGTTTGCCCCACTACCAATCCATCCTGGGCGCCGGTGTTCACAAAAATCAAGGCCGCCGTAACAGATATCGGCGGACTCACAAGCCATGCGGCCATTGTTTGCAGGGAATACGGTGTTCCGTCGGTCACAGGCGTCGGAATCGCAACCTCGGTCATCAAGACTGGTGATACAATCCGAGTTGATGGAGAGACGGGAGTCGTTACGATTCTGGAGCGCGCTTCATAATCTAACGTCCTTCCCGGTCATGTACAGGGAGGAGGGCACACCGATGAAAATCACTTTGCCCTCCTCCCCTTTCCCGAAACGTGCCCACACTTCCGGGCCAAACACCCGACCAGTAAAGGCTCCATGGAGGAATAGATGGATTACATTCTCAATTTTGAAGTTCTGGATAAGACATCCCTCCCGACGGTTGGAGGCAAGAATGCCAGTTTAGGGGAGATGATCAAGGCCGGCATTCGTGTTCCACCGGGATTTGCAGTAACAACGGACAGCTATCTTACATTCATCTCGGAGACGGGAATAAGAGAAAAGATCATCGATATCCTTTCCAATATGGGGCAGGACGACATGGACTCACTCGACAGGGCCAGCAGTGAGATTCAGGATCTGATAAACAATACCCCTATGAATGACGAAATTAAAACGGCTATTAAAGAGGGGTATTCCGGGCTTTGCGAGAAATGCGGCATGAAGGATGTGCCGGTTGCCGTTCGATCCAGCGCCACTGCTGAAGATCTTCCCACTGCCAGTTTTGCCGGACAACAAGACACCTACCTCTGGGTTGTGGGAACAGACCGGATCATCGAAAGAGTCCGAAACTGCTGGGCCAGTCTCTACACACCACGCGCCATCGATTACAGGAACAAAAACAATTTCCCCCACGAAAAGGTTTACATCAGTGTGGGGGTTCAAAAGATGGTCAATTCAAGAACAGCAGGGGTCATGTTTACCCTTAATCCCACCAATGGCGACCCTTCAAAGGTAGTCATTGAAGGGAGTTGGGGACTGGGAGAAACCGTTGTATCCGGTTCCGTCAATCCCGACAAATTTGTCGTGGATAAAGTGGTCATGGAAACCAACGAAAGAACCATATCGACCAAACATATCAAATGCATTCATGACGCGGAAAAAGGAGAAACAGTCGATGTGGAAGTGCCGGAAGAAATGCAATGCGAATGCTGTATGGAAAGCATGGAAGTAAAAGAGTTGGCTAGAGTAGCCGGTATTATCGAAAAACATTACGGGCGTCCCATGGATATCGAGTGGGCTGTTGATGGCGACTTCGAATTTCCTGAGAGTATCTTTATAGTACAGGCCCGCCCTGAGACAGTCTGGAGCCAGCGCAAGAAAAAGTCCGTTATCGGCCGCAAAAGCGGTTATCAGCTGCTCATGGCTCAGGCCATGAAACGGATCAAGATACCTGGATAACCCGTTCTATAGTTTGACTATTATTTTTTTATATAGAGTTTCTTTAACCCCTTTAACCTATATTATGGAGGCAGAAATTTCATGAAAGATTTGAGAGATTATATTGCATTGGCGGAGAAAGAAGGCGAGCTCAAAAGAATTACCGCGGAAGTGGATTGGAACCTTGAGCTTTCCCACATTGCTAAAATCAATGAAGAAGCCCAGGGTCCGGCCTTGCTTTTTGAGAATGTCAAAGACTATGATACACCGGTCTTGACCAGTTCGTGCACCACTGCACAGAAACTGGCCCTCATTCTTGGATTGCCCAAGGAAACCCCCCTGCCCGAAGTCCTGAGAGCCTGGGTAAAAATGGGGAGAAATCCCATTCCTGCTGAATTTGTAGATAAGAAAGACGCCCCCTGCAAGCAGAATATCATCATGGGTGACGATGTGGACCTGTATAAGTTCCCCGTTCCCCATTTCTTTCCCCTGGATGGCGGCAGGTTCATCGGCACCGCCCATTTCATCATCACGAAAGATCCCGAAACGGGTTGGGTAAACCTGGGTACCTACAGGTCTCAGCTTTTGGGCAAAGACAAGATCGGAACCCAGTTTATCAAAGGAAAACATGCAGACCAGATGCTGAAAAAATACCAGAAGATGGGCAAACCGATGCCCTGCGCCTCCATCATCGGATGCGATCCTCTTCTGTTTATCCTCGGTGCAGCAAGGGTTTCCGCGAACATCTCTGAATATGATGTGTACGGCTCCATCCGTGGAGAAGCCTGCAAGGTCGTTCAGGGGGAAACGGTCGATCTGCCCATCCCAGCGTATGCAGAAATCGTCCTTGAAGGAGAATGCGACGCTGATAAATTCATGGAAGAGGGTCCCTTTGGCGAGTACACGGGCTATTACTCCGGCGTAGGAACCGATCCCAGAAATTACATGGACATCAAATGTGTCACCCATCGGGACAATCCTATCATGTATTCCACCACCGTTGGACGCGCTGTAACGGATACCCACATGGTCATGGCTCTCTCCTATGGCGCCACCCTGTGGCAGCAGCTTACCGACGAGATGAATATCCCCGGAATCAAGTCCGTTTACTGTCCTCCCGAAGGTTCCGGAAGGTTCCTGGCTATCATCTCCGTAGAAACGAAATATCCAGGTCACGCCGATCAGGTACTCACTGCCGCCATCTCCACTGAGATGGGGGCGTACGGACTCAAAACCGTCATCGTCGTGGACGATGATATTGATGCCTGGGATATTCCCAGGGTCATGTATGCTCTGAGTTTCCGATTCCAGCCCAACAGGAGTCAGGTTATCAAGAGAGGACGATCTACACCTCTGGATCCCTCCCTTCCCATCGATGCCAGATATATCACCGGCAGACTTCTTATTGACGCCACGATTCCTTACGAGTGGGAAAAGAAGCCGATCCCTATTGCCCTGGATCCGGACATGGTGAAAAGAGTGAAAGGCAGATGGTCCGAACTTGGATTATAAGCCGGATAGTAACCACCAACTCGCGGATCTAAGAGATCCGTAAACGGGTACACTGCTCATGCTGTACAGACGGCCCTGAAAACCGGGCCGTCTGTTTACCCTGAAATAAAACAAGGAGACTTCATCATGTCAGACAGCGCTCTGTTAGATGGCAAGAGGATCCTCATCGTAGATGATGAATCCGATATATTGGACATATTGGAAGAACTGTTGGAGATGTGTGAAACAGTACGGGCTTCCAATTTTGATGAAGCAAAAACTTTGCTTGAATCCCAAAATTTTGACATTGCCGTCCTGGATATCATGGGCGTAAACGGGTATGGTCTCCTGGATATTGCACGTCGAAAAGGCATTACCGCGGTCATGCTGACTGCCCACGCATTCACGCCTGACAACCTGGTGAAATCGATCAAGGAAGGCGCAGCTTCCTATCTTCCCAAAGAAGAATTGACCAATATTACCACCTTCTTGAATGACGTTCTCGAGGCCAAGAAAAAGGGAAAGAGCACCTGGGAACCGTGGCAGGAAAGATTGCCCACATCCTATTTCGAGAGAAGATGGGGGGCAGCCTGGCAAGACACGGACCAGGAATTCTGGGACAGATTCAGGGCAGGCATCAAAGACAGGGCAAGCAAATCAAAAAAGGAGAATGATAGTGAAACCGATTCGATATAAAGAAAAAATGGTAAATGAATTCCTCCAGGATGGACATTGGACTGAAGAGTTATTTTACGATTTTTATAGCCGGAATGCCAAAGAAATGCCCGACCAGGAAGCCCTGGTAGATGCCAAATATCGGGTTACCTGGGCTGAAGCCAAAAAACTGGTGGATGCCATGGCTATCTCATGGGTTGAGATGGGAATTCCAAAGTCCGCCCGGGTCATCGTCCAGTCCCCCAACAGCGTTTACGGCTTTCTTGCAAGGGTTGCCTGCGAAAGGGCCGGCCTCATCTCTCTGACCGTCTACCCCTACCTGCGCCAGAGAGAACTGGAGTATATGCTGGAAAAAACCGAGGCCACTGCTGTGGTAATTCCAAATGTTTACAGGAAATTCAACTACTTAGAGATGTACGGAGATCTTCAGAAGCGGTTTTCTCACTTGAAATATTTTTTCCTGTTTGACGATGAAGTCCCCGCGGATGCTCCCGAAGGAACATTCTCCCTCACCCACGTTGTCCAAGAGCGATTGAAAAAGCCGGTTGATGAATCTGTCCTGGACGAAAGAAGACTCGATGCCAAATGGGATGTGGCCCTGCTCACCACCACCAGCGGAACCACCGGGATACCGAAGCTGGTGGAATGGCCTACCGCCCCCAGGGTCTGCACTTCGAAGGGTCGGGTCGATATCTGGAACCTCAATAAAGATGATATCACCATGGCCATTGCACCCCATGCAGGCGGCGCAGCCGGAACCTTGACCTATTTTGCAGCCCCCATAGCGGGCGCCAAAACAGTCATGCTGGAGGAATTCACACCCGAGGGAGCCCTGGAACTGATCGAGAAGGAAAAGGCTACAGCCATTGGCGTAGTCCCCACCCACCTGGTGCGCATGCTGGAAGCGGACTTCAAGAAGTACGACCTGAGTTCCCTCAGGTTTATCCGTTCCGCCGGCGGATACCTTTCGCCCCAAGTAGCAGAGGAAGCAGAGGAAGCCTTTGGCGCCAGCATTACCAGCGACCTGGGAACACAGGACAAGGGGTCCGTCTCCGGATGCAGCGTGGAGGATTCCAAGGAGCTGCGACGTCGAACCGTTGGGCGTATGCTTCCCGGTAATACGGTGCGGCTCGAGGACGAAGAGGGCAATGTGGTACCTGATGGAGAACCTGGCATTCTCTATCTAAGAGGCCCCCATGCTCCGGCAGGCTACTACAGGGACGAGGAACTGACCGCCACGGTTTTTGATGAAGACGGATGGTGCACCACAGAAGACATCGTCATGTTCGATCAAGGCTGTCTCTGGATTTTAGGACGGTCGAAAGATATGATTATCCGTGGCGGCCAGAACATCTATCCCGCCGAAGTGGAAGGTTTGCTCAATGAACATCCCAAGGTAGCCTCCGTAGCCATCGTCGGATATCCGGACCGTGCCATGGGAGAGAAATGTTGCGCCTATGTGATATCCAAAAAAGGCCAAACATTCACTTTTGAGGAAATGATAACATTCCTCAAAGAGAAACAATTGGCCATGTTCAAACTCCCGGAACGCCTTGAAGTGGTGGACGAATTCCCCGCGGTAGGAGATTCAGGAAAAGTCAATAAAGAAACCCTGAAAACAATGATCA
>Ga0208901_1000730_pt1 | contig 12291 bp, 9 predicted proteins | sample AntAceMetag02UKF_FD_184764 | JGI IMG/M metagenome (GOLD analysis project Ga0208901, IMG submission 184764) | Saline lake microbial communities from Ace Lake, Antarctica - Antarctic Ace Lake Metagenome 02UKF (SPAdes) (version 2) | ecosystem: Environmental > Aquatic > Non-marine Saline and Alkaline...
TCTCGAAGGTACTAACAATAAAATCAAGACCATGCAGAGAAAAGCATATGGCTATAGGGATATGGAGTTTTTCAAGTTGAAGATAATGGCCCTCCATGAGACAAAGTACGCTTTAGTCGGATGAACCTAATATAGTCACGGGAGAAGTTGACCACGGTGCCGATTTTGCCGAAGGGAACGGTCTGGACCATGCCGCGATGGTGGCGTAGTCGTACTGCGCGCAATGAAATATGTTCCACCAGACCTTTTGCTGATCCGGTATCGATATAATCACCAACCCGAAAAGCATCGTCAATCAGGAAGAAAATTCCTGAAAAAATATCAGTTACTAACGATTGGGCCCCAAAACTGACGGCAAGTCCAAGAATACCTGCACCTGCGATCAGTGGAGCAATGTTGACTCCCAAAGCAGAGAGGATTGATATGGAGGCGACAACAAATAGCAGTACCAGAACAAATTTACGTAGAAGCAGCAGCAGCGTCCCCCGCCTTGATCCGCCCTTACCGCCCTCGTCCGCATCTTCGTCATCGGGCATTTCTTCACGAATCCTTCTATCCACCCAGCCTGTGAAAAATTGCCAGGCCAGATAAATCAGGATGATAATGAGAATACTGCTCAGTACTCCAGCGGTGAACATTCGACCGAGGGCAACATCAATTCTGAACAGGCCAAGAAAAAAGAAAATAAGGAGTGCCAGAAGAAGAGCTCTGTACACAGACTGGATGCGCTGAGTGTATTTTTCGGAGCACATAATCCCAAGGAGCGAGCCCTGTGACTGACCTCTTGGGGAGGACTTTGTCAGAACAATTTGTAAAAGTTTTCGTCCCCAGATATCAAAGGAGAGGAAGACCGGAATGGCAAGGAGACCGATAATGATTTTTCCAAAGTGAATTTTACCACTGTCGAGCACCCTGATTTCCCAAAAGAGGGTGGTACAGAAAAGAAAGAGCAGGACTGGTAATTGCCAGTAGGGCGCAAATTGACAGATCAGTGGGAGTGGTTTGAGCTCCGCACTAGACGGGCAGAGGGCATCGGTGACCCGCCTGCGCTTCTGCATGATTAGGGAGAGAAGCATACCGGTTGTGCTGACGATAATCAAACCGACAATTGCGAGGAGAACAGCTTCATCGGCACCTGACTTTTTCAAAATGATTCCCGATCGGGCAAGAAAAATCTCGACGGCACAGAGGCTGGAACTCCAGATAAAAAGTGACCTGGAAACGCTATCTGTAAACGGGAGAACTCGCAAAAAGGATCTTCCAGGAGAAAGAAATATTGTCAGGATAAAAAGGAGAGTCCTGAAGTAGTAAGCACCGATAAGGTAGTTTGATGCGATGGTTGCAACAATACCTTTTTCCGGAAATATAAGGATATAGAGACCAAATGTAATCCCCACAAAAGAAAGGAGGAGGAAACCTTCAAGCAGAATCCCCAGACCAATATGCATTAGCTTGTAAATAACCCCATCAACGGGTGGGGTCGCGGCAAAGGCATAGGTTGTGCGCAGTTTTTTACGAAGAAATAATTCGAGTAGAATACCAGCGAGAAGAACAATACAAATCTGAACCATTAACAGCAAAGGGAATCCAGTGGAATGAGCGGCAGCAACCTGTCGCCAGGTGTCTAGCATCGCTCCTGGCAAAAGAAGAAGACCGCCTAGTTGTTCCTGGAGGCGGTCGGCAAGGTGATGGCTGTTGCTAACGGCCTCATAGAATGGTTTGTCGATGATTTCGGCAACCGGCGATGGTGTACCGGAGGAAGTGCCTCCACTGGCCGGTATTGCAAAGAAATGGCACAGAAGTATACAGTGTAGAATAATGAAGAAATATGTATTGCATTTGCAGAGTTTCATTTTAATCAGGATTGTTTTGTGAGTGTTAAAGCAACGTATTATTTCGTATTCATGTTCATAAATGAGGCACTTCCAGAGTTGTTCTTTTGGGGCACTTCCCATCTGTGAATTCTACAGCGAAGGTATCGTCTTCCACTTGGATAACGTTTGCTTGAGTTGTAAAAAAATCAGGTGACTCTTTATACTGCACAGATGCAAAATGCAGTTCAAGCCAGAGTGTAAAGCTCTCCGTCATTTCTTTATTTATGAAACCTTGATGATATCATAAATGATGGTCTATTGACAAAAATGATTGAAATTGAGGTGGGATTTTGTTGCGGAAAAGGGTGAGAACAACAAATAGAACAGTGAAATTTCTATTTATTGTTCTCCAGTAGGAAGATTATGCGTTTACACAATCACCAGTGCGTGCACCGCTTCCAGTGCCGTCGCCGGGTGCAGAACCGCTTCCATCACCACGGCCGCCGCCACCATTTCCGCCGCCGTTTCCTCCTCGAACAAGGAGGTCAGCCTGAAGTGTAAAAGCAGCTGCATTTAAACAGTCTCCGGTTCCAGGGCCATTCCCGGAGCCATCCTGTGCGCCACCACCAGTACCCTGGCCAGTACCATTACCGGGGCCATGACCATTGCCTGCCAGTGCAGGGATTGCTAAAAGTGTGATTGCTGCTGCCAGTACAACTGTTTTTATTGATTGTGTGGAAAGTTTCATTTGGAATTCCTCCTTTAAATTGACCCCCTCTTGTGAGAAGGTTGTAATCCTGTAGTAATTTGTAAAGTAATAATAATTTCTGTGTTGAGTATGTTTTGTGTCGTTTCATGAAAAGGTATTACAACAAGCGTGCCAAATATGTGATGTTCGTATAATGGCTTTAATAACAGTCAGATGAGTTGGTTGTGAGTGCTTGCTGCTAAGTGCTGTTCTTCGACAATCGATGTGTTTCTCGACAAGATTGTCGAGTAGAAGGTGGGTTTTGTAGTGATTGTGAAAATTGAATGGCCCTGCTTTGTGGAATGTAAAGTTTGTGTAAAGATCATAGTGGAAGTGACTTCTTTGACCGATGATAAGATATGTGAAGAGAAGATTCTTCATTTGTTGTGAATAGAGAAGTGCACTTAACGGGGCTGGAAATGGATATCCTGTCCTTCTTGTCATCTTTATAATTCAGAGGAGGTTTAAAAATGATAGATGCAATAAGCGGTTCAGGTGGTTCGTTTGCCCAGATGCAGGGAATGCGGCAACGCAGAGATCCTGCTGAACGGTTTGCTCAGCTTGATGCTGATAAAAATGGAGGCCTTGATACGGCAGAACTCCAAAGTATAACGGATAAAATGTCTGAAATGACAGGTCAAAACATAGGTGTGGAAGAAATGGCAGAAACCTATGATGCCAATAATGATGGCTTGCTGGGACAGAATGAAATGCAGGTTATGATGATGGAACTTCATGGGCCAAAGGGGAGCGGACAGGGTAGTGGAATGATGTCCATGCAGTCGCTTTCTACGTATCAGATAGATCAGGAAAAAGATTCAGCATCATCCTTGATGGATATGTTTGCTGAACAAAGCGAGGATGAAGAGGATGAGTATTCTCCTGTGAATCTTAAGGCATAGTACAGACAGCACAACTCTATTTCCGGCCCGGATGAAAGGGATGTCGCCTTGGGTCGGCATGCTGCAATATTACTGCTTGTGTCGGTGACAATGCACGTTTTACAAATTTTTCCAGGTGTACAGTGATTATGTTGCAATACGTTCAGAAGAGGCGAATTGCTTCTACCCCATGAATTATGTTCGATCAAGCAATTCTTCGACGGCATTAATTAGCTCATTACCCTGAATCGGTTTGGCCACATATTTACTGACCCCCATCTCCAGCGCCTTTTCCTTTGTTATTAAATCGCTGTGGCCTGTCGACATGATAACAGGCATGTCAGGTTTTATTTTATGCACTTCGTGGGTTAGCTCCATACCGCTCATCTTCGGCATGGTCTGATCCGTAATAAGCAGATCAAACTGTTCCGGATGGGCACCTATTTTCTCCAGGGCTTCTTCACTGTCAGTTGTGGCGGTGACGATGTACCCAAAATTCTCCAGGCGTCTTTTGTTGAGCCGGACAAGCATCTCTTCGTCATCAACAACAAGAATTCGGCCACTGCCCTGAAGCAATGATACTTCATCTTTTTGCGATGTGAGCTGATCGTTTTCAACGGCTGCGGTTTCTTCCAATAGAGGGAGATAGACAGAAAAAGTACTGCCCTGGTCTGGTGTACTCGCCACCTTGACGAATCCTTTGTAGTCCTGGACAATGCCGTGAATAACAGCAAGGCCGATACCGGAACCTTCTCCTACCTTTTTGGTGGTGAAATAGGGCTCAAAAACCCTTTGCATGGTTTTTGTATCCATGCCATGGCCAGTGTCACTGACAGAAAGCACAACAAAGGAACCGGCAGCAACATTCTCGTATGCTTCAACGTCCCTAGTCTCAAGGTTTTCGCGAGACAGTCTCACTGTCAACGTGCCCTTTTGCTGGTCCATGGCGTGGAGAGCATTATAGCAGAGATTGACCATGATCTGATGGATATTTGTCGGATCTGCTTTAATCTTCCCACATTCTTTGTCGATATCCTGTTTTATCTCAATAGTGGCAGGTAAAGCAGATCGCAGCATCTGAAGTGCTTCTTTGATAATTGGATGCGGAGTAAGGGCTTGTAGATGATGATCAGTTTTGCGGCTGAAGCTGAGGATCTGTTTAACAAGCTCAGCAGCCCTTAGTCCTGACTGGATAACCATATCAATATCTTTGTCAGCAGGACTGCCGGCAGGAATCTCTTTTTTGACAAATTGCGAATACCCGAGGATGGCCGTGAGGATATTGTTAAAATCGTGCGCGATGCCGCCTGCTAGAGTGCCGATGGCCTCCATCTTGTGGGACTGAAAAAGCTCTTCTTCAAGTCGTTTTTGTTCTGTAATATCTTTGGCTATATGGACGAGATATTGGCCGTGACCATTCGTATCTTGTATTGCCGAGGAGGAGACCAGAAATGTTTTGTCCAGCTGCGTATGTTTTATGATTTCCGAACAATTTTGGGACGTCTTGCCGGTCTCAAGCACGGGACACTCAGGACAGGGCTCGGAAGTACCACGAAAGACTTGAGAACATTTCTGTCCAACGAGACCACCTGCAGCCACTTTGAAAAAGTCATGGGCCGCCTTGTTGGCCTGGACAATGTGCATCTCTTTGTCTTGAACCGTGATAATATCGGTAATGGAATTAAACGTTTCCTCCCACTGTTCTTTGCTCTTGCGTAACTCCCCTTCGACATTTTTCAGTTGAGTGATTTCTGTCAGACAGACCCTGAACTGGCCTAGATCTCCATCAATATTCTGGCTTATAGCACTTTCCAGTTGAACCTCAAGTACGCTGTTGTCTTTTTTCTGTATCCGCAGCTCACAGCTTTGGCGCTCCTTTGAGTCAAGCAGATTTTGACGATATCGGTAGTAGCTATCCTGATCATCGTGGACAATAAATGCACTGAATGGGTGCTTAAGCAGAAAGGATCGTGCCACACCAAGCATATCGGCAGCGGTCAAATTGGCCTCGACAATCAGCCCCTTGTCGCTGATAGTGAGATAGCCCACCGGAGCAAAGTCATAGAGGTCGCTATATTTTTGACGAGAGGTCTCCAGATCTTCCTGCGATTTGCGGAGATCCTCGTTCTGCAACTCAAGTTCAATCTGATAGGTGTCGAACTCATGCACCAGGTTCCTGACATCTTCCTGCGACATGGTCTTTATATCACTTTTGTCGGCTGCAAGAAACGTCTGGGCACGTCTTCGTAGTTCAGCAAACGTATTATTTGTCGTTCCAGTATCACTTGTCATCGTCTTGCCCTGTTAGTAGTTGTGATGCAACCTCAGAGAGCTTGCTCAAATCTCTTTCAGTGCTAGCAATATATGCCAGTCTCTTCTTCTCATCAAACAGCTTGGTTACTGTGAGCCAAACAGTAATGATTTTTCCGTTTTTTGCCTGCCGTTCTGTCACTACTGACACTTCTTCTTCTTCTTCTTCTCCTCGGGCTCCTAGCAAAATCTTTTTCACTTTTTCCTTTGGCCTGGGAAGAAGATCATTGCTATTCATTTTCAGGGCTTCCTCCTCGGAAAAGCCATACAGCTTTACCGCTCCATTGTTCCAGGCTATGATATTCCCCATAGTATCCTGCAAGGTAATGGCATCATTGGAGTCTTTGACAATAGCGGCTAGCCTTTTTTCCTTGTTGATGAGTTGCTGTAATTCAGTGATATCCTCAAAGGTGATCACCACCCCGTCGATCACGTTATTCACCGTGCGGTAAGGTCGTAGCCGCATACGATAAACTGTTCCAACAGTGTCTCTCACTACGGTGTCCTGTTTGTCCAAGTCTATTAGTACTTGTTTTGCGTACTGTTGCAGGTCCACATCTTTCAGGCTGGAGCTGAAATGACTGATCGGACGACCTGTATCGGTGGCTGTGAGTGGGAAGATCTTGGTCATTATTGAGGTGAAACGCCTGATGTTCAAATCGATATCGAGAAAAAGGGTGGCGATCTGAGTGGCATCAAGGAGATTTTTGATGTCATCATTGGCGAAAACAAGATCGTCGATTCTGCCCTGCAGCTCCGAGTTAACCGTGGCCGATTCTTCGTTCAGGGATTGCAACTCCTCTTTTGAGGTCTCCATCTCTTCATTGGTGCTTTGTAGTTCCTCGTTGGTAGATTGCAGCTCTTCATTGGTGGATTTCAATTCCTCGTTGGATGTCTCTAATTCCTCAATGGTGATCTGCAGGTTTTCCCTGGTGTGCTGTAGCTCACCCTCAAGCTTCTTGACAGCATCACTCTTTTTTTTGTGCATCTGTTTTGTACTTGTCACCACCTTTTTTTCCTGCGGTGACCCTTTATCAAATATAACCATCATCAACCCACAACGGCCTGTTTGTAAATCGGGCAACGGTCTTACAATGAGGTCGATGGTAATGTAACCGCTGTTCTCTTTTACCTGTAGGTCTTTGACAATGACTTCCTGACGCTCGACTGTCATTTTACGGATGGCGCTTGTTAGCCCAGCTTTTAAGCCTGGCCTTGCCATCTTGAGGATATTAATGCTCGTCTCTCCCTCGGCAGGCTCAAGAAAGCGCCCAGCTCGACCATGGATATAAATGATGTTTGACGAGTCATCGATAATCACACAGGCAGGCATATCACTTTGAGAAAGAATCGCTTGCAGGAGCTTTACTGTATTGACACCCTTGGACGGTTCCAGCGGTTGCGTGGCTTCTTTCTGAGGTATCTGGATGATCTCTTCAGCAGGTGAAAAATCCAAGACCGAGTGAACAGCTCTCTTAGTCGGCTGGCGCTTGAATATTTTTAATTTTCTGTTCAGCGGAGTAAAAAGATCCGTGGCCTGACCAATGGTTTCCGACGAACCGAGAAAGAGCATACCGTCTGCTTTCAAACTGTAATGGAATAAAGGAAGTAATTTCTTCTGCAGCTCCGGACCGAAGTAAATAAGCATATTTCGACAGCACAGCAGGCCAGTTTGGTAAAGGGTGGATCCTTGGTAACATTTTGCGAGGCAAAGACCACCATTTCACGGACATTTTTTTTGACCCGGTAGTGATTTTCATCAAGATCAGTGCCAAATATCTGTACAGTGAAATGACGACCCAGCGCCTCCATAACCTCTAAAAGAATAATGGCAATGGAATACGCCTCCTCACCGCTGCTGCAACCTGTCACCCAGATTCGGACCTGATAGTCGTCCGCCTTGTCCTTTAATAAAAGCGGTAAATATTGCTCTTTCAGCAAATCAAAGGCTTCGCTGTCCCTGAAGAAACTGGTAACACCGATCAGGAGTTCCCTAAAGAGAATGGATATTTCACTCTCGGAGTTCTGTAGATAGCGGATATATTCATCGATCTTGTCGATTTGATGAATATGCATTCTTCTTTCGATGCGGCGGTTGATGGTGTTCTTCTTATACAGTGAAAAATCATGGCCCGTGGCAGTTCGAATCAGAATAAAGATTTTCTGCAGTGCGCTCTGCATACTGCCATCGTCACTGACCGGACGCTCTTGCTTCCTGCCCTGGTGCTGGACATAATTGAGCAGCTGCTCCGGCATTTTACCTGGGGATAGAATATAGTCGACTAAACCGGTAGCAATGGCATTCATGGGCATACCGTCGTATTTAGCTGAGTCCGCATCCTGTACCATTACCATACCGCCTTCGCCCTTTACGGCCCTGATTCCAAGGGTACCGTCTGTGCCCGTGCCGGAGAGAATGATGCCCACAGCCCTGTCTTTCTGATCCAGGGCAAGAGAGCGTAGAAAACTGTCAATTGGCAGGTTGACTCCACGGGGTCTGTGCATTTCCATTAATTGCAGCGTACCATTGAGGATGGATAATTCTTTGTTGGGGGGGATAATAAAGACCTGGTTTGGAACAAGTGCCATGTTATCGGTGATCTGGGTGACCTTCATCTGTGTCTTTCTCTGAATAAGGTCTGGCAGGATACTGGTGTGGCTGGGATCAAGATGGGATATCAGGACAAAGGCGACACCGGAATCTTCTGGCATTGCTGTAAAAAACTCTTGAAACGCCTCCAGACCGCCTGCAGAAGCTCCTATGCCGACTACTGGAAATTGTGTTTTGCCTTCTGAAGGCTTGCTTGCTGGTTTCTTTTTTCTTGCTGTAACTTTTTGAGTTGTCCCTTTGCCTGACTTCTCTTTTTTTGTGGTCATTGCTGCGGCTCCAGGGTCTGTTTTTACAATTTAAACGGCTACGATTTCCAGGGTTTTCGCTTGGGGCTTAGTGAGCACATTTCAGAAGAATGGTAGCAGCTAGCTAAGCGCAGAAGCTTGCATTTTATAAAAAATGCCTCTTCTAATAATACGGTGAAAATTTATTAAAGACAAAGGAAAAAGAGGACCCCCGGAGCTAATTCCTCCTTCTGCCACTAATAAATCGGTATATCATGGTATTACGTGTTCGAGATGCAGAATTGGCTGAGTTTCATATGTAATTCGATAAATAATTGCATAGGGGAATTTCTGTAAAACGCATCGTCTGAATGGTGCCTGAAGTACTCGATAGCGGAAAGGTGCTTCGGAAATTGACTGAACAGCCGATTCTACGACATCCCGAAAACGACGTCCTAAACCGACTCGACATTCTTCGTAGTAGGAAATAGATTCAAGAACTCAGGTATGAATATCTATATCTGAAGCTGTTATAATAAAGGGAGTTGTATCGTGATTCTCAGGCCGCCTTCCTGAACATTTGTTGCTTCTATGCTTCCGCCATGCATTAAAACTGCTTGTCTGGCGATGGCTAGACCGATACCAGTTCCGCCACTATCGCGATCCCGTGATTCTGCTACTCGGAAGAATGGTGTGAAGATCTGCTCGAGTGAGTTTTCCGGAACGCCAGGACCATGGTCTGTAACGGTAATTATTACGGTTTCTTTACCCTCTAAGAGAGTGATATCGACACTGCTCCCATCTGCTGTGTAGCGCAGGCCGTTTCGAATCACATTTTCCAATGCACGCCCAAGCATCTCCATTGATCCGGCTACTGTGACCTCGTCAAGCGTCTGGACTGTTATGCTCCGGTTCTGGTGAGCCGCTTCAAAATTGGCATCGTGTACAATATTGCTGAGAAGCTCATGGAGTCTTACCGGTTCCTGCGGGGCATTATCCATATTACTTTCAAGTCTGGTCAGGAGCAGCAACTGATCAATGAGTTCACCGAGGCGTCCAGATTCTTTTTCAATGCGTGCAAGATAGGGCTCCGCTTCGCTGAATCGTTGTCTGGCCAGCTCAACTGCGAGATTTTGTCTCGTCAGGGGGGAACGTAGTTCATGGGAAACATCACGTAGCAAGCGCTTCTGAGAGTGGATAAGGGATTCTGTTTGTTCGGCCATGGTATTAAAGTCCCGTCCCAAGTCCGTCATTTCATCTTGTTTACGCTGGGTCAGCTCAACTCTGGCCGAGAAGTCTCCTTTGCTCATCTGTTGGGTTGCTTTACGCAGATCACGAATAGGCGCTGTAAGGGAGCGTGCCAACAGAAAACAACCGGCTCCGGCAATAAAGATCAGCACTATAAGCGGCAAGCCAATGCGATGGCGAAAGAAAAGAAGCCTTTTCCATCCGCTGTTTTTGTCACTGCTCCCAAAGAATTCAGGTCGTATTATTCTGGCTGTGGTTCCCACAAGAGTCAGGCCCTGATGGTCTTTGGCGATAAGAGGGAGGGCAACAATAATTTCGGTTTTCGACACCTTGTATTGAACACTACGGGATTGCCGGGAAGTTACGGCAAGCTCGGCAGCATCGGGTGGCAGCTCGCTATCGGGCATCCAACTATTACCTGCCTGTAATAAAAAGATTTGACTGTGATGCTGTTCTTCAACTTCCTGCAAATAGGAAATCAGGGCTTCTCTGCCGCTCTGTTCAAAAATCCTTGTCCCCGCGAGGCCTGTTACCGAAAGGGAGTGGGTAAGGGCTTGAACCTGATGGTGCACCACACGTTTTTTCAGCTCGCCATAGGGGCCAATCTGGGCCCAATAGGAAATCATTACCGTGGTAAAACTGGCCAGGAGAGTGATCAGAAGAAAGCTTAAGAAAATCTTACAAAAAAGGCTCCGCATGTTCATAAATCCTGGTTAGCCTGGGTGTATAAATACCCAATACTGCGTATTGTTTTAATCCGCTCTCTGTTTTCTAGCGTGTGGCCCAGCTTTTTGCGCAGGCTGCTGACATGGACATCAATGCTGCGGTCAAAGATCTCTAGCGTGCGGTTCAAAACCTTTTCTGTCAACTCCTCACGTGTCATCACTTGGCCTACTTTTTTTAACAATTCATGGAGGAGTGAAAATTCGGCGGCTGTCAGTTTGATATTTTTATTGTTTTGTTTCACACTTCTAGATCCAGTATCAAGAACGATGTCGTCGAGCTCAATTCGCAAAGGGCTGTCTGTCGGTTTCTGTTCTTCCGGTTGGGTTCGACGCCAGATGGCCTGAATTCGTGCCACAAGCTCACGAGGGTTAAAGGGCTTGGGCAGGTAGTCATCTGCTCCCATTTCAAGCCCGACAATACGATCGATATCTTCCCCCCTTGCCGTGAGCATCATTACCGGGATCTGTGATGATATTCTTAAGTGTCGCAGGAGTTCAAACCCTGTCATGCCGGGAAGCATCACATCAAGAACCACAAGACAGTGATCACCTGACAAAGCACGCTGCAGACCATCATGTGGCAGGTTTACCGTTTCCACGCTGAATCCTTCTGGTTCCAGGAATTCTACCAGCAGTTCACATAATTCTTTGTCATCATCAATGACTAAAATTTTTTTCATCTTGGGTCCTCTGAAGATCAACATCTTTAGGCATCTTCAGTAATAGTACTGCAGTTTTTATTATTTAGATAATAGCTTTACACAACTTTACACAACTTGACCGCAGCTTAACAGCAATCATTAAAAGTCTGCGTTACGGTATCAAAATCCAAGGTCGATTGTTTGGGTTTGGATTGATTCAAGGCATGATCGTTCTATTTAATTTGTGACACTTGTTTGAGGGAGTGCCACTGGAAAACTAACGTATTCTAAAAATTTTAACCGAGGAATAAACAATGAAGAAAATTATATTAGCAGCAGCAAGCCTGAGTGTACTTACTTTTCCGATACACTCGATGGCCAACGATGACTCCTTTTATTTGAAGGCAAACATTGGTGTCGGTATGACCCTGAATAGTGACATCGACAATCTTTTTAGTTCAGGAGATACGGCTAAAATGACATTTGATAGCGGCTTTGTCGGTTCATTTGCTGCTGGTTATGATTTTGCAAATCCATTGCGTGTGGAGTTGGAGATTATAGGCCAAAAAAATGATCTTGATATTACATCATATAATAATCAGTACAGCAGCTTTAATGAGGGGGACCTGAAAACCCGATCCATTATGTTCAATGGCTTCTACGATATTGACACCGGTTCCGCATGGACACCATTTGCCGGTATTGGAATGGGCTGGGGCAGAGTTGTTATTAATGATCCCGGGTTTAACAGTTCCGATAGTGACGATGTGTTTGCATACCAACTTATTGGTGGTGTTTCCTATGCGTTCAATGAGCAATGGTCGCTGGATGGGCAGTACCGTTTTATGGGAAGTAGTGATGCCACGATTGATGACTCAGATTTTAATGTGAACAGCAATGATGTAATGCTTGGGCTGCGCTTTAACTTCTAAAATCTATTTTTATACTGATTACGTACGAAGCTGAAGTTTCCCGGAAACATTTCATGCCGCTATCCTCAATAACGTGGCTACAAACGAATTAATAACCGAGTTGCGTGGAATAGGGCAAAGTATAGTAAAATTATCATCCATGGCCGCTTTCGCAACC
>Ga0208901_1000742_pt1 | contig 12053 bp, 10 predicted proteins | sample AntAceMetag02UKF_FD_184764 | JGI IMG/M metagenome (GOLD analysis project Ga0208901, IMG submission 184764) | Saline lake microbial communities from Ace Lake, Antarctica - Antarctic Ace Lake Metagenome 02UKF (SPAdes) (version 2) | ecosystem: Environmental > Aquatic > Non-marine Saline and...
CTCTTATTGGGAATCATATATATAATCATAGATGACTTAGAAAAGATAGATTAATTTCTTTTCTAAGTTATTGGTTATATAATCGAAATTATAGAAAATTCTAGCACACATTTTGGTCCTTTACCCCATGTATTTTATCTCCAACTAAATATCTTTCATATTTTTTTGAATACCGTTTTAGTTCATGATACTACTGCATTTGCTCAGTTTGAAACGCTATCTCATACAGCTCAAGCTACATATTTTGTAGCATCCATTCATTTTTTCAATCAGAAAACACTTACCGTATATGCAGTAGTAACACTAGCACCTACTAATGCTGAGGCTTTACCTACTTTTCGTTCAGCCTTATCTATATTAGAAAAAGTTTCATTTACAATATCACTAAACTCATGATATTCTACAGTATAAATAGCCTTAATAGTATTTTTACTTATATCTGATACTGTAAATTTACCTACTGCTTTTCCAGCTTCAGGAGCTCATGCTAAGCTTAAACCTGCTGAGATAAGTCATACTGTAAAATCTATAGGATTACTTCATATTGTTTTGTCAGCTAAATATTGTAACGCTGTGGCTTCTTTAGCTTTACTTACATCTCATTTAAATTCTTTTTTGTATTCATAATAATTACTATATATACTAATTCCATCTCATAAATATCATAATGTTTTTTTTAATGCCTTTATTTTACCTGCTTTTTTAGTATTTTCATTTATAGCATCTCCTCGCTCATTTATGACTTTATTTTGATATTTAGTTTTATATTTAATTTCACTTTTCCGGTTATTTATAGATTGAGATATATTGCTTCATTTTATATTCTTATATTCATGAATCAAACTTTTGTAACTTCTAATCTCTATACCAGTTACAGCCGATTCTGCCCCATACAAATGCATGATTTTCCTAAGTGAAGATTGATTTGTATTTACCATCCTAGCTAAAAGACCATTGGAAATAGTAGTTACATTTTTGTAATTTCAAAAATTTTCTTCGTCTTCTTTAGTTAAATAATTAGTATCCTTTCATATATTTTTGATAACATCATCAACATTAGTTCATATAGTATTAGTATTAGTTTTAGTTGAAATATTGGAGTTGGTATTAGAGTTGGAGTTATTAGATAAATCTCTAATTCTTTTTGCTTGTTCTAAAGCTTCATTATCTGTATTTTCATCTGTTGAGTTTCAATTAGAATCTACTACCCTAAAATCTCATGACTGTAAATCATCCGTATTTGTAGAAGAATTAGTTGTATTATTATAATCATTTGTAGAATTATCATTAGTATTGTTAGTAGAGTCTGCAATATTATTATTTGTATTATTATCGCTATAACTACTTGTGTTATCTGCTAATGGAAGATCTAAATTTCTAGGTACTCCATCAGGCATACAAGAATCGAAACTATTCATTACTACAGAATGATATCCATATCCACAGTCTTCATCATAAAAAGGTTCCTTTCATATAGAAACTAAATAATTGAAATAGTTTTCATAAAATTCCTTGTACCATACATGTTCATTTGCCTTACCTCCACATTCCCAAGTATTTTTACATTTCCAATAACTTTCATGATATCGTCTTACTATGTCAGAACTTGATGCATATACTTTGGAAAAAGATATTATTTGGAATGATTGTAATAAAGTATTGGTCAACAATACTAAAATAGTAATTACAACAGCTGTTTTCCTTATTTTATATCTATAAATTACTAGAAATACAAGAAAAAAACAAGTTATTACAAAAATACCCCACAAATTAGTCAAAGAATCTTCATAATCATAAACCGATTCATTACCATAATTATCTATAGCAATATCTACAAAACCATCATGATTAATATCATATTCTATAGCATTATAAATCTCATCTTCATTTGTATCTATAAGTTTCATAAAATAATCTTCTGGATTATCTTCTCTTGCTATTAGTAAATTACCATTATTATCTATTTTTACTCATTCTTCTCCTGTATTTTGAAAATTACCATATTCCATAAAATATCCAGTAGAAAACACCAAACTAGTTATAAGAAACATCCCGAAAAATAGCCATCACTTTCCAAATAATAAGATGCGAGCCAATTTACTAAATATTCATTTTTTGATTAGTAAATATACTAAATATCCAAATCATAATAATATCACTAGAGCTCATTTTCATATTAAAAAAAGCACTATTACAGAAATTATAATTAGAATAATATTTGTTGTTGTTCATTTCTTTTTTACTTCTTTTTTAGAATTTTCTTTTTGCCCTTCTATTTCATTAATATTTCAATCCTTATTATTTACTTGTTCTAGCTGAGTTTCTAAATTAATTCCTTCTTCAGAAATTTCCTCTTTCAAAGACTTAGTTTCAATTTGAATCAACTTCATAAGATATAATCATATACTTTTATTTACAACTACATAAAATAAAGAGAAATAAACTAATAAAATCATATAATAAAAAGTCTGTTGGTATTGTAGGGGAATAGAAATATTGGACCAAGTAGAAAGCAAATCTACAAATGCTAAATCTATCCATAAAGCAGCGAACCACCTAAGTAATTTAGAGTTCCAAAACCTAAAATAATAACTTGCAATAGTAGTTAATTTGTTATATTTCTTCTCTTTTAGAAATCATAATACTTTCTTACTAAGTAACTGCTGAACTGGAATCAAGAAATACAAAAAAACACTTACTAGCAGAAAAGCAACAAAAGAAATTATTAGAAAATAATTAGAAAACATGATTTATTATTTAGTAATATAAATAATATTATACATATAATATATACTTCATTTAGATAATAAATCAAGTTTATATTCATTAATATTTCAAATCAAAGCTCTTATTTTTCAAAAAACACTTCTAGATTCTATTTATTTTAATATACTTTCTGTAGTTTTTTCTTTTTTCCTAATAAATTCAAATCTAGTTTCTTTTTCTATTCTAAAAAATTATAATTTGACTTTTGGCTTATTTTTTTTATATTGAGATAGTAAGTACTATATAAATAAATATTTCTAGGAGATGGGCTATGAAATCTGCAAAACCATTATTGATCGGACTTGGTGTAGCATTGGCTATCGTTAAACTTACTGTATTCGCAGCAGGGACTGCTGTTTTGGTTGGGGCTGCTCTTTCCTCTGTTGAGAAAAGACCTAAAGACGAGGAAAAAGATGCAGAAAAAGATGTAGAAAAAAAAGAGAAATAAATTAGGTATTCCTATAATAGGGGGCTGCGTTCAGCCTCCTTTTTTTATTTAAATGAAAAAAAATCCTCAGGTTTTGTAATATTTCTATTATATTCTTTCATCATATATGTAGGAATATTTCCAACCTGCTCATGTTTTTTCTTATCTACAGACTCTCTAAACTTCTGATTTTCCATAAAATAGATACTTTTGGCTAATATAAAAATGATTTTCATCTATTCTTAATAACTGTATTATATTTATTTATCCGTATTTTGTCAAGAAAATGGAGTTTTTTTTCATAAGAAAAGGACTGGGATAAACCCAGTCCTCCCAATAGGGAACAAAAACAAATTTTTACAAATTTTCTTCTACTTCTTTTTAAATCTTGCGGAAAAAAGTCCCATCAAGCCGGTGCCGAACAACAACATAGTAGCAGGCTCTGGTACAGGCGCAGCTCCACCAGAAGGGTTGCCATCATCTGCGAAAACACTGATTTCATTTATGCCAGACCAGTGAGTCCCCCCATCTACTTCATACATGACATACTGCATGGATTGAGCAGTAGGACCAAAACTGAAACTATCCGTTATGCGATTTATGTCTTCATCCACGAAAACACCCGAACCAGCTAATGTCCAATTAGTATTGTTATTTCCATAATAGACATTGTAATTGGTGGTATAACCTGCATAGAGACCATCCTGCGGGGCCCAAAACAAGTCAATAGAACCAACATCATAAGCTGATCCCAAATCTACAACTACCCAATTAGGATTACTTACAGTTCCATGACTACCCGCATTCCAATAATCCATAACTGCAAGCGAGCCATCAATAGTATTGTCTGGGGTTTGTCCACCCCAAGAATGATTAGCTGTAGCCGTTCCATAAAGATTAGCTACATTAACAATTGTAGCCGAAGCTACACTCCAAAAGCCAAAAACAAACATGAATGTTAAAAAAAGATACACCTTTTTCATAACATCAAACTCCTCTTTTTAATTTTTCTGTAATACATTTATTTTTGGTTCCCTATATAATGTGATTGAATACTAACCCTTAAATTTAAAAAATCAATAGATTTTTTTAATAGCCTTTTGGTGGTTTTTTCTTTTTTCACAATAAATTCAAGTCTAGTTTTTCTATTTGATCCATAATATTTTCTATTTCTTCTAGAAATTCAGAAACTTCTAATCATTTCTGAGATATTATTTCATTCACAAACTCCTCTGTTTTTTCCCAATTATTTTTGAATTTCTGATTTATATCTTTCCAAGCAATTCACTTCAACGCCTCTGCAAATTTTTTATCATAAGAAATTTTTCATATATACATCAAGTATGCTATAGCCGGATATCACAAATATCACTGCCAAAAAGAGCCATTATCATTAGCCATAATAGCATTTTCGTTCTCATTATACCGTATATTGTAATATTTATTCCTACTAGAAGAATAAATTCTAATTTCATCATCTACAAGCTCTATCCTATTATCAGGAATAGTTCATAAAGCTTCATATGCTTTGATTTTTGGAGGTATTTTCCATTTCATGGTAATATATAAGAAAGTAATTAAATTATTTTTTTTGTAAATTCAAATATTTTTACTTTTTTCTTAGTAGCTATTTACTACAGTCTATAAAAACATATTTACTCAACTTGATTATTTTACAATAAAAAATGAAAATATATTTATAGGTAAATACATATTAATAATATTCTAGATTTTATCAATAAATTTTATTAGTATTTTCTATATAAAGAAAAACTCCCCAGAAGAAACCTGGAGAGTCAAGTAATCAGATTAGAAACTCTAATCTTAGTTTGTGTTTCCTTATTCGTTTGTGTTTCCATCTTGATCCCAATCATCCACTAACTCCCAGCTTCCATCGTTTTGCTTCTTATAAAGCTTAGCGCAAAGAGAACAAACAACTTTTGGTAAGTTTTCTTCTTTTGCCTTTTGAAGAAACTCCTTACACTTTGGACATTCTGACATGATTTCCTCCTTTCTTGAATTGGGTTAATAAGTTAAAAAGGTTAGCTAAAAGTATCTACTTAATAAAGTATTCTTATATTTCTTTCTTTTTCATCCAAAATTCTGATTGTCTTACTAAGTTTTTTCCATCTTCTTTGTCTAGCAAAACTTGTTTCAAAGCCTCTTCCATAAAGATAGTGTTTTGACTTCATTTGAACAAAACTATAAATTTATCTTCTACATTTCCTTCTATAATTTCCTTGATTTTATTTCATGCATCTGTTGAACTTCTAAATGAGCTCCTGTTCTCTTTTGAGTAACCTACTTTCTCTAATTCATCAAAAGTATATAATTCCATACTCTCTCATACCAATACTGTAAAATCTGCAACCTGTGATATTATTCAAGCCATCTGCCTATGTTCCTGTTCTGTATAGTTTCCTAACTCTCTCATATCTCCCAATGCTAATATGATTTTATAGCCAGGGTAGATATTATTTCTCAAACTAAATGTATTTTCTATAAGTTTCTTCAAACTAACAGGTGATGAATTATAAGTAGAATCTATCAATACAGACTCCTCTATTCATTTCAATATAGTAAATCTACCAGATATTAACTTAAGATCTATACTTATCTCATTTCCATTGTATCTTCTAAGTAAAGAAGTTTTTTCTAAATCTTTGAAACATTGACTTGCTACATTTAGTCAGAGTGTCACATAACCATAATTTTCCTGCCCAAACAGGTTTGATGTCACATTTATTTTTTTATCATCAGGATATAATGCATCAAAATTTATCTTGATATTCTCTCAATCTTTTTGGAAATTTACATTAGAAAATTGCAAATCACTACCTTCCACCTCTCAGTGAGTAGAATACAAAAATACAGGCACTTTACAGCCTTTTTTACCACTTTCTGAATACGCATCCTCTGTATTCAAAAACACCATATTTTGAGTATCAAAAGCCAATTTATATTTCTCTTTAGCTATAATATCTGGAGAAGTGAATTGCATAGAATGCACCTTATCTATCTTGGTGACAATCCCAATATGAGGTTTCGCTATACCAAGTAAAAATTCCATCTCTCCAGGATGATCTATACCATATTCTAGTATGATAATATCATATTTTTTCTTTGGACTAAAAGCCTTACCTATAGCTGTCATCAGAAGTTTCAACAATCCTATAACCGTAACTTCATATTCTTCTATACAGAATATAGACAAACTCATACCAAATTCACCATTAAAATTTTGACTTGAAGTATATACAGTAAATTTTTTGGAAAATCTTTGGATAATCTGATGGATAATCATCCTTGATGATGTTTTTCCTACACTACCTGTAATCCCTATAATATAAGGCTTAGTTTTTTTCAAATACCTACGAGCCAACATAGCAAGGATACTATAATAAATTTTTAATATAAAGGCCTTCATTACTTAAAATTTAGTATCTAAAATTATGAGCAAGCTACTCTATCCAATACGAAAATAAACCATCCAAATTTAAATGTTTTTTAGCGATTTTGTCTATATCTTCTTTCTTGATTTGATTATACTTCTTACCTATATCTTCCAAACTTTCTATTTTCTTCTTAAAAAGATATTGCACACCATAAAAATCCCCTATATCATCTACCGTCTCTAATTTCATAGCTATTTTTCATCTAATATAGCCTAGATTCTTTTCAAATTCTTTATCTGTTATTCCTTTTTTTCATAACTTGTCTATTTCCTCCATAATCAAATTCTTACCCTCCTGAAAGTTGTTTTTATCAAGACCCGCACTCACAATAAAACTTCCAAACTCTTCATCTGTATCTATCATAGAATACACATAATAACATAGACCTTTCTCTTCCCTTATTTTTTGGAATAATCTAGAACTCATATTCCCACCTAAGATAGTAGACATAATCTGTAATTTGTACTTATCCTCATCATACATATCTACTCCAAATCATCAAATAACTATACTAGTCTGCTCTGTTCATTTTTTGTAACAATCCTCCTTTGTAGCTGGATTTGACCATTCTAAAGGACTTGTATGTATTATATTTTTTTCTGATACATTTTTCATATTTTCTCCTATGATTTTTTCCATTTCTTCTTGTTTCTCTATATTTCCTGTAACTACAACCAACATATTATCTTTGGTATAAGCATTGTTTACATGATCAAAGAAATCTTGAGATTTGAATCTTTTGATGTTTTCTACTGGTCCTAGTATAGGTCTTCCATATGGATTATCTCCATAAAAGAACTTTTTCCATTTATCAAAAACCAACCTAGATGGTCTATCTTCATACATCATAATCTCTTGAATAATCACACCTTTTTCCTTTTCTATTTCATCCTCTGGAAATAAAGGGTTCCCTATCATATCCGTAATCATATCCAAACCTTTCAAAGAATGTTCATTCGCAGTTTTCACATAGAAACAAGTATGATTTTCTGATGTATAAGCGTTCAAAACTCCTCCTACTTCATCTATCACAGCTGACTGTATTCTAGATGTAGGATATTTTTTACTTCCTTTGAAAAAAACATGTTCTAAGAAATGTGAAATTCCATTATTGGTTAGGGTTTCATAGTTAGATCCTGTTTTGATAAGTATATTGATACTTGTAGAAGGTGATGGATAGTCTATAAATAGAGTCTCTATACCTGCTATTTTTTTTATCTGAAACATGATTTCTTTTTACTTGTAATAGAAATAAACTTACTGAATTATATGGAAAAGAATTAGGATTTCAACTAAATAATGTTTGAAAATACTAGTAATTTATATAACATACTGTTTGAAAAAATATTGCCTTTTTTTAATTCAATTTCTTTTTTAAAAAATATTAGTTCTACTTGTATTGCTTTATGAATTTTATATAATATGAGAACTTAGAAAAACTCGTTGCTAGAGTTTTGGTAGAGTTCAACTGGGGAAACTAGAAAATTGTTCCGATAGCAACGAGTTGTATTCAATTCAAAGAATATTTTTGATATTACTATCTTTGATAGGCTTTTGAGTTATTCGTTCTTGTTTTGAGAGGAGGGGGATACGTTTTTGTTTGGAGAAATTAGTTCTTGTTTAGAGGTTGAGATTTATATTTTTCTTTCCGTAATTCTCAATACTCCTTCCTGAATATTTTTCCCTTGCAGGACAGGATAGAATCAAAAATTTACAACGGTTTAGTTACATTTTTTATAATGCAAATTTGGTTGATTGAACTATCCTTTAAAAATATAATGTCTCTCGCATTGAAATTACTACAAGAAAGAATTACAAAATAGAAAAGTTTAAAAATAGAAACCAAAAATTAGTTGTATTTATATAAAGATTTATTATACTTATGTTCAATTAAAGGAATATTACATAAAAAAAATATAAAAAGTAAGTTAAATCTACATAAGCAAGATAAAGACGATAATTATCTTTATATAATTAATTAATATTAAATGAATATTAAAGAAAAAAATCTACTTTTAGAAAAACTAGAAGAATTCAAAGTTGAATGGAAAAATTTTTGAACAATAAAAAACGCTCTTAACAGTAAAAAAGAACCTATGATAAACTTTTTACTAGAATGAGAAAAAATATTTAGCATTAACTTAGATGAGAAATATAATTGACCAGACGAAGATTATAATTATCTAAAAATGAATCTATGTTTTGCACCCTGAATTAAAGAAAAGTTTTGTAATTACTGGGGGAAAAGAAAAAGATGATTTGTACCGAGAGAAAAATGGGGGAATAAAACTAAGGAAATAATAAAACTATTTAAAACTAATAGATAATTTTATATGTCTATACAAGAAGATTCAGAAAATTTATGTTCAATAAAAAGAAAAGATTTTAATAAAATTTTCTATAATTTTTTTACTACAGAAGACATTACAGAAAAAATATGATGAGATAAAAGTAAATTATATAATAACTATGAAATCCATAAAATACATTTAAAGGACCCTCAAGATATAGATAAATTTTTATATAATGTTTTTGAGCATATTATTACATTTTCAGGTGAAAAATTTAATAAATATACTATAGATACATTAAAATATAAGGAATCAATTGAATTTTTAAAAAAATATTTTGACAATATAGATAATGAGTTACAAAGTTTAACTAAAGAAGATTTAGATAATAAAAAATTACAGTGAAAAATATCTTGAATTAAAGAAATTTGAGAAATAATATTATTTTTTCTTTTAGAGTGATTTTTAAAATCACCAATTGTAATTTCTAAATTACAAACAAAAACTAGCAATAAAATGCCTGTTTTTTGAGCTGATTGAATTCACTTATCAAGTAATTATTCAAAAATATTATTTTGAGAAGCTAAACTTAATAATAAATTTTCTTACTGAAAAACACAATCAAGAGATAGTATTGAATGATTTATTTCTAAAGAATGAATAGTTAAATTTGAATTAAAGGTTATAACTTCACAACTAAATAATATACCTAAAAATAAAAATAATATAATATGGGATCTGATTAATCCATATTATAATTGAAATGAAAATATAAAAAATTTACCATATGAAATAACTTGTTTACTATGATATGAGGACGAAAATTATAAATTATTTTTAGAAGATAAAAACAAACAAAAATATGAAGAAGCATTGTTTGGAAAAATTGGAGACTTACTAAGTTACTATAAATTAAAAAATAAAGAGCTAGAAAGTAAAAAGATTATATTTTTTTTACTTCCATTTATTGATATTTTAGAATTCTTAAAAACTTATTGATTAAAAGTTAGAGAAGAAGAAAATTTAGAAAAAGTAAGAAAATAACTTATGAAAGACAATATGAAACAAACTAGAATTTTATGAAATGAATCTAATTATTTAGATTTTTGTAATAAAATTACTAATGAAGAAACTTTCCAAAAAGATTATGAACTTATATATAAAATATGAGTTCTTTATGATTTATATAATATATCTTCTAATGATATTAAACAAACTATAAAAGAAGTTTTAGATAAAGAAATTAATAAAAATTTAGATAATTGCATTATTAAAAAATTATTAGAAACAGCTTTTATTTTTGCTAATTTAAATTCTGATGATTATGTTTTAAATTTAATAAATGAGGAAAAAGAAAAAGAAATCGAGAAAATTGATAATTTAAGAAATAAAGCATATAGAATAGCAATAAGTATTTATTATTATTGAAAATATTTAGGAGAAGAATGAAAAAAAAATCAATGATATTTTGATAATAATATTGTTATTTATAGACTTTTTACAAGACTTTGAATTTTATCTAAATCAAGAAATGAAAAAATTGAAAATTTGAAGTTTTTTAATATGGATTTACAATGAAAAATTGAAACTACAAATAAAGAAATCAATAATAAATTTTGTATAAAAGATAACTTTGATATAAGTAAATTGAAAAATAAATTTTGAAATGATTTTAAATGATTTAAAAATGATGAAGTATTTTTTTCAGACTTTCAAAATTGAGTTATAAAAAATTTATTATGATATAATACTCAATGATGAACTAAAACTTGAAAATCAATAGCTATTTCAGCTCCAACATCTGCTTGAAAAACCTTTATCTTAAAGAAATATATAATTTTTAAAATTATTGAAGCATTTATAAATTGAAAAATAACAAATATTGTCTTTATTGTTCCTAGTAAAGCATTAATTAATGAATTAAAATCAGACTTTATAGAATTATTTAAAGATTATAATATTAAAGATAATGAGTTTTGTAATATTCATACTCATATTTCTTGAAAAGATTTTAGAGAAAAATACTTATTACAAAGTAATTTATTTATTACTACACAAGAGAGATTAAATTTTTTTTATTCAGATATGGAATTTAGTGAAATCTTTAATCAATTTAAAATAAATTTAGTTGTAGTTGATGAAGCTCATAAAGTTTGATATTGATATAGATGAACGTTATTAAGTTATATTATATGAAAAATTAAAAAAAATAATCAAACTATTCAAATAGTTTTACTTGCTCCACTACTAAGTAAATTAAATAAATTTAAAAATGAATTTAATTTAGCAGAATTAGATGAACAATTTTCTAATTTTTGATTAGTTGCAAAAAATGAAATTATTGTATCAATAAAAAAAATTAAAAATGAAAAAATATATAATATTAAATATTATTTAAAAATATGAAATAAAGAATTTCTTTTATTTGAAAAACTATATACTTTAGAAAAATATTTAACATTATATACTAGTTTTAGTCCTAAAAATAAAATGTCTGTAATCCCAAGATTTTTTAGTAATTGAAAAAATCAATCAATTATTTTTAGATTTTGAGCTGAAACAGTAGTTAAACAAATAAAACTATTAAAAGAATGACTAATAAATAATGTAAATAGAAAAGAAACAAAGTTAAGTAATTACTTAAATGATATATTGCCTGACAATTTTTGATTATCTGATTTATTAGAAAAATGATTATCATATCATAATTGAAGGTTACCCATATCTATAAAATCTGCTATAGAAGATAATTTTAAAAAGAACAATATAAAATATTTATGTGCTAATTATACAGTATTAGAATGAATTAATTTACCAGCCAAAAATATATTTATCTCAAAACAAGAATATCAAAAAAAAGAATTAAATAGTTTAGATATTAAAAATCTAATCTGAAGGTCTTGAAGGTTAAATCACCACTTAAATTGAAATATATTTTTTATAAATTTTAATTCAAAAAAAGAAAGAGAAAATATTTTAAAAGAAAAAAATACGGAAGATTTAGAAAATAATTTTGTAAATGTTTTAGATATAAATATAAAAGAATGAGAAAATGAATCAAAATTTGATAGATTTTTAGACTATATAAAACCTGGAAGTACAAAATATAGAGAT
>Ga0208901_1000743_pt1 | contig 11929 bp, 10 predicted proteins | sample AntAceMetag02UKF_FD_184764 | JGI IMG/M metagenome (GOLD analysis project Ga0208901, IMG submission 184764) | Saline lake microbial communities from Ace Lake, Antarctica - Antarctic Ace Lake Metagenome 02UKF (SPAdes) (version 2) | ecosystem: Environmental > Aquatic > Non-marine Saline and...
CAATTCTGCGGCTCACCAGGTGGGCCTTTTCAAGATTTCTGGCCTTGATAATGATATCGGCCTCGATAAACTTGTACTGGCCCGAGTTTCTTCCCCACAGGCCGTTAATGGAAACCACCCTCGGGTCTTTCAAAATAGTGGTTTTCACCTGGTCCAGGGTTTTAAAGTCCAGGGAGGCATCCAGCAGTACGCGGAAGGCATCGGCAAAAATGCCGGCACCGGCTTTGAAGACCAGCAGGACCACCACAATGGCGGCAATGCGGTCCAGGTCCAGACCAAACAGTCCTCCCACAAGGCCGGCCAGAATCACGCACGAACTCATCATGTCCGTTCGTATATGCTTTGCATCCGCAATGAGGCTGGGTGAGCCGATGGCCGTTCCCTGGCGCAGCTCGTATCTGGAAAAGGCGAATGTAATGGCCATGGCTGCCACCAGGCCCCCCATGGCGTAGGGAAGGTATTCCCGCTTGAGGGTGACAGGGTCAAAAAAGACGGTTTTGACGATCTCGTACCCCGCCACAAAAATAAAAAGGGACGTAAGCAGGGAGACGAAATTCTCCACCTTATAGAGCCCGTAGGGAAAGTGTTTGGATTTTCGTTTGCTGATTTTGATGCCGGCCAGCACCGTGATGGAGCTAATAACATCGGTGGCGGAATGAATGGTATCCGCCACCAGCGCTACCGAACCGGACAGGTAAGCGAGCCCCCCCTTCAGGACCACCAGCAGAACGTTGACGCCGATGGAATAAAATCCAATCTTTTCTTTTCTTGTCATCCCTGGGGTTCCTGTTATTCCCTGGGGCTGCCCAGGTTTTCCAACAAGGCAAAAGAGCCCAGGTTGGGATATAATTGATCTTTCAACGCCATTGAAATCCAGCCTTTTTCTTCAGACACCACAATTACCAGGGCATCGCTGGCGCGGCTGAGTCCCAGGGCGGCCCGGTGACGGGAAGCCAGACCCAAACGCTCTATGTCGGCGGAATGAGGGGCCAATGGAAGCAACACCCCCGCTTTTTGTATGCGGTTGTCTCGAATAATCACGGCGCCGTCATGGAGCGGACTGCCGGGATAGAACAGGTTTTCCAGAAGCGGTACGCTGATGGGCGCGTTGATATGGATGCCACCTTCGAGTAGTTCGTCCAGGTTGTCGTCCTGGGCGATGGCGATGATGGCCCCGTGACGCTTTTCGCTGAGCCTGGAAAGGGCCAGGATCACCGGACCCGGCACCTGGATTCCCGGCGAGATCGAACATTTGAGATGTGTTTGTAACAGGGCCTTTTCCAGTTGGTTGAGCCTTTCACGGATTTCATACAGCTTCTGCAGCAGGTTGCTTAACTCCAGGCGTTCTTTGAGGCACGGGATGTCCGCATGGATTCCCAGAATCCGGGTTTTCAGCGCTTCCAGCTGGTCCATGAGCAGGCTCTGATTGTGCAATGTGGCCTTTTCTTCGGTTTTCATCTCCTCACTCCAAAAAATATTTTTTGAGGCGACTTGAAAGCCCAGCGTCGCCGCGAACCGGTTCAAATCAAGAAATCTTTTTATTTACAAGATTATATACGAGTTGTCCATACGTTGAAATGAAATAACACCCATGGTCATATCTTCGGCATATGCCTATTTATCTCTGACGACCACTCATGCTTAACAACCTTTGTTCAGAATCCCAGTGCAAAGAGGACACCTCCGCTGAGGAGTCCAAAAATGATATTAAAAAGTTTGATCAGTACGGAGTCCTTCAGGCTGTATGAGAGAAGGGGAAGCATCCCATGCCCATCCTGAACAAATGATGTGGTGAACAGTACCGAAAAAGGGATAAGCCCCTGTGCATACATCATTACGAATATCAGATGCGGCCCTGATTCGGGAATTAATCCGATCAAAGCGCCGAGAAGCAACACCCATATCATATGTTCGTGAATAAAGGCATCCAGGTTCCAGAATGCGAGTCCCCAGTGCACAAAGAGGAGAGCACCGAAACTCCACAAAAAGACACGGAAGAGATGTTTCTTGATGATGTGCTCCCAGATATGGGACTGAAGGTAGTGTTCAGAGCAAAGCGATATAATATATAGCGTGCCTATTGAAAGGGACAAAAAAGTAATCCGTTTCCATCCCCATGCGGATGGTCCGAGGGTCCCGGTCAGGACTAAACCAAGGAAAAAGAGAATCAGCACAAGGAGAAGAAAGCGGGTGAAGGAAAATGCACGAAAATTCTCAAGGATATTGGTTGGTCTGAAGATATCTCTGATTTTCTCATCATGCGCGTTGCCGGGCAGGCATTCTTCACACTCAAGATCTGCACAAGATTCACACGGTACAATCCGCAAAACCGGGACAAGCGTATCGCTTACCCAGGCAAAGAGGATCCCCAGGATAAATAACAACAAAAAGAGCACCAGTGCCGTTTGCGGGAACTGAGAAAGCATGACAAAGGCCTCGTCTCCGGAGGTGGCAATCATTCCGCCCACGATGGCCCCGAAACTGATCAATCCGTGAACATACAGACTCACATTCATGAAAGCGCCAAGGCAGCCGGGGGTAGAACCCAGGAAAGATGCCAAGGTATACTGCCGCCATGGACCGCCTTTGATGATATCCGACATCCGTCTCTTACTGGCTGCATCGATAAAATCAACCAGAAGCATCATCACAAACACAAAGACGGTGATCATCAAGGCATGTATGAATATTGGGAATAGATCCATTTGTTCAATACCACGCATAGGCAAATCGCCGCCCTAAGGTGAACGCTTCAGCAGGGACCCGGATTAGGCATAAGGCCTTTGAGCGCATGGAAGGTGTTCTTTTGCATCAGGGCTGTAACAGTTGAGCTTTTCGAGCCTCCCATCAAGATACGAACAGACCGCATCATCGATATCTTCTATGAAGAGCGATCTGTTCCCGCTCTAGAATGCATAGATCTCTCTTTCGTTTTCACGAAAATCAACCATGTAAAGCAGGACGGACTCCTCTTTAAGTTTCTCTTTCAGTTGCTGAAGCTTCGGCCGATCAATCCCATACGTGCGGATATAGACTTTGCGATGCCCTTTCCGGACGCGATCGTAGGAGGTAAGGATGCATGCCATTTTTCCACCATAATTTCGGATGATATCGGCAACCTCATTAATAGACCCAGACCGGTCCTCTAACTCGAAGGCAAATTGAACGCCTTTTTTCTTAAGACCGGTCAATGAGATTATCGCCCTGAATATATCCGCCTTTGTGATCACACCCGAGATCTGACCCTCGTTATCGATCACCGGAACACCGGATATTTTGTTTTCTAAAAGGAGGTCGGCTGTCTCTCCGATGGTGTAATCCGGGGGAACAGTGATGGGAACTTTTGTCATAATGTCATCCACTTTGATCTTGGAAAGAACATAAAGAAGCTCATGAATTTCCAATGTATTGGCATTAGAAGCGGATGCCTTTTTCAGATCTCTATCGGTGATGACGCCCACCAGCTTACCCTGTTTCATTACCGGCAGCATGCGTATGTCGCGCTCCTTTAACTTTTTGGTGGCATTCGTCATGGAATCGTTTACATCAATGGAAATGACTTCTTTGCTCATCCAGTTTTTGACTAACATGGTTTCTCCTCCTTTTTGGTCTTTATTTGCCTTCCCGGGCAAAACAAGGCGTATTTGCTTATTATTCATTTCAGTTCAATATCTATGCCACAACTGCGACAGGTTTCTTTTTAAGTAAAAGTTCGAAAAGGGATGGTGTTAACTGATTGTAAACACCTGTTAAAAACGACTATACGCACGATGGGGCTGGAGAAAACAGGATTTATTTACATGCGGATCCACCCGGGGCATAGCGTTACGCATGTGACCCGTAACGATTGGTAACGCACGGTAACGCCATGTTCCGGGTATAGCGTCTTATCAATGATTATGCCTTTTCGTCCAACACCTTCCGGACCGTCTCCGCCAGCATGCCCTTGAGGATCGGTTTTAGGAGAAACGCTTTGATCCCCATCTCCCTGGCCTTTTCCTCTGTGATTTTATGGCTGAAACCGGTGCAGAGGATAACAGGGATATCCGTCCGGATTTCCGAGATTTTCAGGGCCAGTTCACTCCCTGTCAATTTGGGCATGGTCATATCGGTCATCAAAAGATCAAATCTGTCCGGTCGGGCCTTGAACAGTTCCAACGCCTCGATGCTGCTGGTTCTGGTGGTAACATCATAGCCCAAGGATTCGAGCATCTGTTTCCCCAGGTCTACCATCGGAATTTCATCATCAATAAACAGAATTTTCTCGTTTCCGGTGGGAAATGACTTTTCCACAGATGTTTCTTTTTCAAGGGGTTTTTCAATGACGGGTAAAAAGACATTGAATAGGGTGCCTTTCCCCAGTTCGCTTTGGACGGTTATGGCCCCGCCATGGGCTTTGACAATGCCATAAACCACGGACAATCCCAAACCGGTTCCCTCACCCTTGTCCTTCGTTGTGAAGAACGGATCAAAAATCCGATCCAGAAGGTGGGGCGGTATGCCACGGCCCGTGTCTTTTACCCTCAATCTCAGATGGGGTCCCGGTTTCAGTTCCGGGTGTTGGGCTGTGAACCGAGAATCAAGTTCCATGTCCACAAGCGTTACCTCCAGAATACCGCCCTTTTCCCGCATGGCATGGTCTGCATTGACACAGAGATTCAGGAATATTTGATGAATCTGGGTCGGATCGCCCAATACCAGAGAATCGCTCTGAATGTCTTGATGAATTTCAATGGTTGAGGGCAGGGTCGCGCGAAGCAGTTTCAGGGCTTCCTTTGTAATGAATTTCATCGGGATCGGACTGAACGTCTTTCCGCCTTGACGGCTGAAGGTGAGGATCTGCTTTACCAAATCCCGTGCCCGCTCTCCGGCTGAAAGGACAGACTGCAGATTTTCTCTCAGTCGGGTCCCCTCTTCAGTATCTTCTAAGGCCAATTCCGTATAGCCAAGGACCGATGAAAGGATGTTGTTGAAATCATGGGCAATGCCGCCTGCCAGGGTCCCGATGGCCTCCATCTTCTGGGCCTGCTGGAGCTGGGTTTCCAATGACTTCAACTCGGTGGTATCTCTAAAAATAATCATCTTTGAAACAGACCCATCCCTCTGAAAAATGGGGGCTTGGAAAATATGGTAAGAATGATGGTCCTTTGGACTGACAATATCGTACTCAAAATGATTTTCCGGTTGTATCTTATCCTTCATACACCATGGGCATTTGCGGTCTAAATCATGTAAGGCCTTGAAACAATACTCTCCCGCAGCATCACGCCCGATTCTTTTAATCATCGCCGGGTTCATGTATTCAACCCGGTACTTTGGTGAGCAGATATAGATGGGATCTTTCATGGCTTCCATCATGGACCGATACTTCTCCTCACTTTCCCTCAGCGCTGCCTCCGCTTCTTTGCGCTGGGCAATGTCGCGGCTGACGCCCATGATGCCGACGGGGTTTCCCTTTTCATCGTGCAGGAAGGACATGTTACATTCCATCAACAGTGTAGAACCATCTTTACAGTAATGTTCCAGCTCTAAAGAACGGCCTTTAATTCTTTGCCCGGCCCTCTCTTTTTCAAGGGTTTCCATAAGATGTTTGTAGCAGAGTTGAATGGCATCAGGCGTTAATATTTCCGGTAGATTCTGCGTGAGGGCTTCTTTTACCGTATATCCTCTCACATGCTCGACAGAAGGACTGACATAAGAAAGTTTGGTGTGGCTCAAGTCCATCCGGAGATCCATTGTCCATATGACGTCATTTGCATTGTCGGTCAGCAAACGATACTTTTCCTCGCTCTTCCGCAACGCTTCCTCTGCCTGCTTGCGCTCAAAGGTTTCATGTTCCAGTTCTTTGACCCTTTGTTCCAATGCTTCGTAGGTTGGTTTTTTGGCCATCAGAAAATCCTCAGGGCTGGTGTGTAAAAAAGGTTTTTAGGGGCACACCCCATTGTCAAAGAACTATCCTACATCAATTGCTCTGTTTTTCATTCATATTTTTGCCGATGCCCTAAAATAGATGAATTATTTGAATGGCATAAAAATGATCATAACAGGGTCTCCACCTCTTTTCCGATAAGCTGATAAACCGCTTCCTCAAAATCCTCCGAAGGTAGTTTCTTCTTCTTTTTGACGCCGAGTGCCGAAGTCAGTTCAACGTAACGATCCACCGTCATCCCCTCCCGCTCAAAAAGCACCTTGCCGCATTGTATGGGACAGGCATCAATCAGAATCCGCTTCTCCGAACTTTTTTTGATCGCCTTGAATTTCCCGGGCACTATTACAGCAGGAAGGCAACCGATCTTAACATCATCCGGGTGTTCCTCCCATATTTTTATGCATGCCTTCGATGCCGAAACACCTGTTGCGCATCCGCCATAACACGTGAAAATTAGAAGTTTGTATTTCATGAATTCCCCCCTTTGTTCTCTCATGTACCCCGACTACCCTGCCGGTTTCCGCACCTCGCTATCCTTGGGCAGAATAATTTTGAACACTGATCCTTTGCTTAGAGCGCTCTTTACAGATACCCGACCGCCGTGGGCCTCCACTATGGCCTTGACCGTGGCAAGGCCGAGTCCAAATCCCTCCCTTTTCCCGGCGCCTTTTCCACGATGAAAGGTGTCAAAAATATAGGGCAGGTCCTCAGGACCAATGCCTATCCCCTCATCCTTTACCCTGACAATGATATCCTTTTCAGTTTGATCCGTTGATATGGTAACGGTGCCATCGCTCTTTGAGAACTTCAAGGCATTATCCAGCAAATTGGTAAAGACCCGGCGCAGGCGATTGGCATCCGCCTCGATAATCGGTAGTTCCGCTTCATTTTCAAGTTTCAAATTGATTCCCGCCTGTTTCGCCTTCACCTGATAGGCATCAGACAGCTCCATCAATTCCTTATCCAAAGAGGTGGGAGTGAACTCTAACTTTAACCGGCCTGTCTGCAGACGGGAGAATTCAAAAAAATCATTGACAAGAAACGACAATTTTCCGGTCTCATTTTTCATAATATCGAGATACTTTATCTTTTTCTCCTCATCGAGGCTGGAGCTCTTTTTTATCAGTCTCAGAACAAACCCCCCGATGATGGTTAAAGACGACTTTATGTCATGGGCGAACATGGAAATGAGGTTGGCCTTTTCCCGTTCCAGAGCCTTTAAACGGGAGATATCCTTAAAGGCCTCCAGGCCCCCTAAAAGCCGGCCTTCATCATCAAACAGACCTGCCGTATTCATTGCGACGGGAATCGTTTTTTCCGATCTGTCAGTGATGGTGGTGTCCACCCTGACAACAGTCCGATGTTTCTTGATGACGGCTTTTAACGGACAATTGATTTTGCACATTCCCCCCCGTAAAATTTCACCGCAATAGCGGCCTAATGCCTCCTTCTCTGAATAACCTGTGAGCTGTTCTGCCCATGGATTAAAACCGGTAATTTTAAACTCGGCGTTTACCGTGAGAACAGCGACCGGGAGGCTGTTAATTACAAACCTGTAGAACGCCAGATCATGGCCGTTGCTGTCCATTTCCTTCACTTGCCGTGGGTCTTTATCAATCTCGCCCGTCATAAGTTGCTCCTCATTACATTGATGCCGCCTTTAATACAATATCGCCTTCTTTCAGGCCCAGATGATCGGCAATAACCCGGCACTTGGCCTTTAATAGAAAAAACATGCACTTTTTCTGGTTTGAAAGCGCTTCATAGTTGCCCTGGCCTTTGCTGATAATCAATTCCGCGCCATGGTAGACGTTTGTAAACGCCTCACTACAGGTTTGAAGAAGGGTTCCCGGAGCATCGGTCCCCGAGGACATCAGTACGGCCACCTTATCCATGCCTGCCGCCAAAGCGTCCTCAAGTGTCGCGTCGTTGATGACGGGTTTTTCCCGAACCACATATGTAACCGGTTTGTTTAAAGTTTCCACCAGAATCCTATCAAAAACACACTCTCCGGCATTATCCCCAATATAAAGGACTTCGCTGGCGTTATTTAAAGCATTTTTAAATATATCGTAATCACATATGCCAAAATCCTTTGTCAGGTTCATGTCAATTTCATTTTTCAAATCGAAGGGCCGGTTCGGTCCAAAGTCAATGACATTTCCGGCAATGGCAATCCGAATGGCCGTAAGCAGCCTGTCATCGGATTTTTCAACCAAATTTTTCAAGTGGGGGTACAATAAGAGGGCTTCCCGGGTGCTTTGGCTTTTGATTTTCCTGTAAGGATCCGGGTTTCCCGTAATCTCATGAACCTTTTGATAGATCAGTCGGCCGCTTTCTGGAGGGGTGCTGTCAAGGGAGATGTTTTGGAGCATCATTCCCACGTCATCGATGACTTTTTTGAGTCTCCTTTCATCGGAGGTTGCCATTCTCGCCGCTCGAAGCGCCTGGTTTAAAAAACAGGGAAAACAATCCAAATAGGTTTTCATGATTATATTCCTTCAAATTATCGCGCCTTTAACCTATGGAAAGAAGAGGCCATAGCATTTTACGTAACTGTTCAAAGGTTCACCCCGCCTGTGGCGGGGATCTTTGAGCCCGTGAACGGTTACCTTGATCACACTTCATGGCCCCTTCTGATGCATCCAAAGCCAAAAGGATCTTTCCTGCTCGCTTTATCCATTCCGTGTTTTGGGTAGGTTAAAAAATAGTCTATCTTATCATGGTCAACCGCTTGACTCCCCTAATCTGCCTGAAATTGGCGCCTTGGCTGACACATCTTAAGGCCAGTTCGGGGTTCACTACCTTTGTGCCTGAGATGGCATCCACACCGTAGTCAAAAAGAACAGGGGAGAGGGGTGCCGTATCGCCCAATAAAATCACATAGGCGTCCGGGCTGCAGAGCCCAAGGAGGTGATCCAGGGTATGGTTTGTTAAGGCCGTCCCCGTGATGGCTACAACGTCGGCCTGGGGAATCAAGGTATCTGCCTCAGTCTCATGGAGATCGTCCTCCTTTGGGTTCTTTTCAATAACCCAGACTTCTTTTGATATCTCGCGAACCTTGGGAATGAAGGGAAAGTGACCCACAATAGCAACTTTTTTATCTTTCCCCTTTTCTTTGATCAACTCAGCGGCATTGAGCTCAATACAGGAATCGTCTTCTATTTCCAGCAGGGAGTTGATGGCGGCCATACCGATGGCCGCCTCAAGTATGCTCTGGGAACCGGCTAATTGGGTAAGTTCCCGAATGTTTTTGTCCAATAAAAACCCAGGTTCCTTTATCATAGAAGGTTTCTGTTGGAGAGCATCACGCGGTAGTGTTGCGGCCAGCCCACAGTTTCGGGTCAGTACCCCCGTATGAAAAATCCCCTGGCGTATATCTTTCACAACGGCATCAAAGTTCAATATGGACATCAAATCATCAAGAATCGTCATGTGTCCTCCAGTTCATTTTAAAGGTGGTTTTTATCCTGATAAGCGTTTGGTGTTTCTTGATAATGGCTCTTAACGGGCAATTGATTTTACATTTCCGCCCTTGTAACATTTCACCGCAATAGAGGCCCATTGCCGCCTACGGTTGTTATAGCCTGACCCGGCAGAGACTTCGGGCCCTCAGATAGCCTTCAGACAATCCGTTTCGGCCTTCGCCTGTGACCCGGGTCTCGGGACCGTATGCCCCCATGTGGGTCAACACCAGCATATCGCCTCTTTCCACAGGGCATGGGTTTTTCAGGTACAAAATGCCGTTCCCCGCATGTTCAGGCTGTGGGATGATTCGGGTCATGATGATTTTTTCATCGTGGGGTCTTGATAAATTGATCACTTGATGGACGGTTCCATGGATTTCCCCGTACAGGGCATTGCTCATGGGCAGACGGGTTCGAATATAATGTATCCCTTCGGCTGTACCGCCCTCCAGGGCTTCCACCAGCAGCGCACCCGCATAAGACGCCAGGTGAAGGGGCAACTCAAGCCGTAATTCAAGTTGGGGGCAGGCATCGTGGATGGCTTCCAGATAGTTTTCGATCTCCGGAATATCCATTCCGCTCATGGGGACGTTTGATCCCCCGTTTGCCTCATTGCCCAGAACCAGGGTGGAAATGTTCGGGAATTGCAGGGACAGGGTTTTGAACAGCGAGAGTTTTTCGTCCCGGCTGCACAGGGACAGGAACCGGCTGTCAGGGCAGATATAAATCCCCCGGGTTGCTTTTTTCGCCAGTCCGGTCGGTGCGATTTCATCGCCCATGTCCATGCACACGAAAATGTTTCTGTTGTTAAACAGTTTAAGGCAGACATTCATGGCATCGTTATCTGCCCTGACCGCCACATGGAGCCCTTGATGCAGGGCAGCCTCGCAGTCCCTCCTGTGTTCGCGATCAGACAATAAGAAAATCCGTTCAGGGGGCAGTTTCGGAAAGTGTTTCCTCAAATGGTTCACCTCCGGAAGGGAATTGCAACGGAAATGGACATCCAGATCGATTGCTTTTTGCAGGATTTGTGGATTGAAGTTCAAATGAAAAGGGTAGAAAAGTCCTGTAAGAACCTCCATGGCCGATAGGTCAAAAAAGATTTCGTTCAGTGTCTCCTCATTGTACACGTATAGGGGGGCGGCCTTTTCTGCCAGCGCCATCAAGTCCTCATTCCGAAGATCCCACCAATGTTTTAGGGTTTGTTCCATTCCTTTTCGGGTTCAGTATTTTAAACGGACGTTTTTTATTCAGCTTTCCTGAAGGATCTTGGCCTGGTCCAGGAGAAGAGATTTGAACCGGTCCAGGGAGACGGGGTAGCCCTGTATGGGGATCCCCATCCAATCGCAGTATTCCAGGAACTCCTCCGGTTTTTCAGCCATGTATTTATCAACGTATCCGATGCCGTCAAGCACGACGGCACCCCCCGTGTGCTTCGGGAAGTTTTCGTTGGCAATCCCCTTGTCCCATCCTTCAAACACCTGGTGCCGGTATTCCATCCATCCGGGTGTCATCCACCAGACCTTTTCCCCACCGGCAAGTTCCTGGGCGATCTGTTCACGTTCCGTTTCACCGGCGATCATGTCCATGCAGTGAGTGGCCTGCACTCTCCTAACGCCTGGGCCCTGTTCCTCAATGATTTTTTGCATGGTCCGCGTGGGTTCATCCACATTCACATAGCAGAATTTTCCCCCATAGACCACGATTACCTTATCCGCCTTTTCTTTGGCCATTGCTATCCGCCCTATGAGTTGTTTCTCAAGCTCATGGCAGTTCTGATGAAGCCCGGGTTTGGTGTAATAGATGTTTTGAACATCAAGGAAGCCTTCCTTTTTGAGATGGCTCAGTTCAAGGTTCATGGTACCACAGGCAACAATGGCGATATCTGAAAATGAAACGTTTTCCATTACATATCTCCTTTATGGGGTTTTGTTTTTCTTTCCATAGGTTCTCTCAGGCGTTTTTTTCTAGGCATGTCGCGCTTCCAGATATTTTTCCGCATTCAATGCGGCGGAAGCGCCGTCGCCCACGGCAGTTGCAATTTGCCGAAAGGACTCACTGGTCACATCGCCGGCGGCAAACACGCCCGGAATGCTCGTTTCCTGCTTTCGGTTGACCTTTATAAACCCTTTGTCATCCAGTTCCACCGCGCCGTTTAAAAACTCGGTTACCGGTCGTGTTCCCACAAAAATGAAAACGCCTTCAAATTGAAGAATGCTTTCTTCACCGGTCTTGACGTTTTTAAGACAAAGTTTTTCAACGCCCGTTATGCCTTCAATGCGCACCGGCACGCTATCCCAAATGAACCGGATCTTTTCATTGGCAAAAGCACGCTCCTGAAGTATTTTGGTTCCCCTCAATTGATCCCGCCGGTGAATCACATGAACCTCGCGGGCAAACCGGGTGAGAAAGATGGCCTCTTCCAGAGCGGTATCGCCGCCCCCGATAACCGCCACGACGGCATCCCTGTAAAACGGGCCGTCGCAGGTTCCGCAATAGGAAACGCCTTTTCCCGTGAGAAAACCTTCCCCTT
>Ga0208901_1000753_pt1 | contig 11788 bp, 12 predicted proteins | sample AntAceMetag02UKF_FD_184764 | JGI IMG/M metagenome (GOLD analysis project Ga0208901, IMG submission 184764) | Saline lake microbial communities from Ace Lake, Antarctica - Antarctic Ace Lake Metagenome 02UKF (SPAdes) (version 2) | ecosystem: Environmental > Aquatic > Non-marine Saline and...
TTATTGCAGCAGAAATGGTCGCCATTCCCACGGGCATCGGCGCGCTGTTGATGAGGGCCGAAAGCCTTGTACGGGTGGATATTGTGATTGTTTGCCTGATGGTTTTGTCAATTATGTGTTTTTCCTTTGAGCGTTTCTTTCTCTTTCTCGAAAAAAAGATAACCGGAGGGTGGTAATCCCTTGCCCCGCATTACTCTTAAGTCGGTGAGTAACTATATTCTCAAGGATGTTTCCTTGTCCGTCCATGACGGCGAAGTCATGGTGCTCCTTGGCCCTAACGGGGCCGGCAAGAGCACCCTGCTCAATATTGTCGCGGGACTCATTGAGTATCGGGGATCGGTCCTGTTTGATGATCAACCCATGGATAGGATCGGTCCTGAAAAGCGGCAAGTGGGATACCTTTTTCAGGATCTGGCGCTTTTTCCACATATGAAGGTGAGGGACAATGTGGGTTATGGCCTACACATGAGAGAGAGTGGGAATCGACTGAAAATGGCAAAAAAGATCGATGCGCTTCTTGAGATGGTGAATATTCAGCATCTGGGGGATCGATACCCTCGGATTTTGAGCGGCGGCGAAAAGCAGCGGGTAGCGCTGGCCCGAGCTATTGCGTCGAATCCAAAGGTGCTTCTGATGGATGAGCCCCTGAGCAGTCTGGATTTGCGGTCTGCCAAATACCTGCGCATGGAGTTCCGGCAACTGCAACGGAAAATAGGGGCGACGACCGTTTTCGTCACCCATAGCCTGGATGAGGCGGCTGAAATTGCGGACCGCATCGCCATCATGGATCACGGCGAGATATTGCAGATCGGTGCGCCGGATGACGTCATTTTCAACCCGGTGGATAAACGCATCCGCAGTTTCATTGGAGAACCCAACATCCTGACCTGTCAATCCAGCCACGCCATTGAAAACGGACTGGCCGTAGCGACCTGCGGGGAATTGCCCATTGTGACACCCTACGAAGGGAAACCTATCCGAAAAATCGCCATCGCGCCCGAACATATCTACCTTTCCACGGAGCCCCCCGCGGGCCCCCGGATCAACCGCTTTCAGGGCGTTGTACAGCGGATTCAGGACTATTCATCCATGGTCAGGATCGTGGTGGACGTGCGGGGACAGGAAATTGTCGCTGAATTGCCCCGAAAGGTATCCGACCTCATGGGCCTTTCCAAAGGGAGCCAGGTGCATATCATTCTGAAGCTTCGATGGCTTCAGGTGCTCAACGGCGAAACGGTGTCTTTATGAAAGCCCCAGGACCTCCAAAGACCCTTGGAGACCCCCACCTGGAGGTCGCCGGGGTCTCTTTACTGAGGCCTGGGAGGCCCCCCTTTTCAGGGGGACGTGGAAAACATGTCCGAACAAAAGGCTGTCTATTTCCAGCCCGGGAAAGGATAAAAGGGTTTATGCTCTTCATACTTGGGGGGCCACACACAATACCAGTCATCAGGCCCTGCATTAACTTTTTTCATATCTTTCGGAATATACTGACCCACGCCCCAATGGAAGGCGGCAGCGTTACCTCCGCTCTTGTTCATCCGATACTCGTAGCCGGCCAGATCAAAGGTATTATCCGTCATGGCCTTGATCATGTCTTCTTTTTTGAGGGAGCCTGCCTTGTTGGCAGCCTTGGCCATAAGTTCGATGGCCATGAAACCACAGATGTGGTCATTGCCCGGAAAATGCCCATATTTCTCGGTCGTGTATTCTTCAAGATATTTTTTACTCGCCGATTCATACTTTCTTTTGAAAACGGAGTATCCGAAAAACCCCCGCTTGGCGATTTCCGGCGGCAGCCCACCCATGTCCGGATGGGTCCATGACAGGGGATCCCAGCCCATACCCTCGATGATCATGTAGGGGGCATAATAATTCATTTCACGGCATTTCTGTACAAAGGTGACACAGTCTTCGAAATAATGGGGCTGAAAGATGATGTCCGGTTTGAGGCCTTTCAATCTGGTCACCACCGGGGTCCAATCCCCCACCACCGGCTCGAAAAATTCGTGGTAAATTACCTTGAAACCATTTTTTTCCAGATATTTGATAACCGAGTCCGCTACTTCGTGCCCATAGGAGATATTGAGGTTCAATACGGCAACGGTTTTGGGTTTAGGAAGTTTTTTGTAATTCCATTTATCGAAATTCACGAAAAATTCAGCTACATCATGCCACCACATACCACCACGCCAATGGTCATCCATCTGGATATTCACCACGGTCTGGCCAAAATTATCGTTACCCACATAGGAGTCAGCGGCGTTACAGAAAAGAAGCATGCCGTGTTTACTGACAACGGGGCAGGCCGCCAGGAAGGGAGAGGTGTAGGGAGAAATGAGAAGATCTACCTTGTCCCTGCTGATAAGCTTCTCATACAACATGGTGATTTTTGCTTCCTGGTACTCATCATCATAATATTTGAGCTTGACCTTATGTCCCAGGATACCCCCCATTTCTTCATTCACATACTTTACGGCCCTTTCAGCCCCTTCCAGGGTCATTCTCCCTGCGTGGGAGACAGGACCTGTGAGTGTAAACGTCCCTCCGATAATAAGCTCTTCACCCGGCGCCACCTTCCCGGGTCCCGGAGGATCAAGCGCTTTGCTTTCTACCGCAAAGGTATTCAAAGATGAAAACATCATAGCAATCACAACCATTCCCATAACCAAAAACGTCTTTTTCATTCCTACCATCCTTTCTTAAATCATAAAACTGGTTAGGCGCCCAAATAAGATTCCTTCACCTCCTGGGCATTTCTTAATTCCTCTGCCTCTCCCGTTAAAACAATCTCTCCTCCGCTGACCACATACCCCCTTTCTGTAAAATCCAGAGCAATCTCTACGTTTTGCTCCACCATCAAAATGGGGATCTTGAGCAGATCCCGCAGTTGTTCCAACCGTTCGTACAGAAACTCCACCACCCTAGGCGCCAGACCCACGGAAATATCATCCAGCAACAGCATCCTGGGCTCCGCCATCATGGACATCCCTACTGCGAGCATCTTTCTTTCGCCCCCACTGAGGGTCTGGGCTTCCTGGTTCTTCCTATCCGCAAGCACGGGAAAAGTTTCCAACACGAATGCAAGGTTTTCGGTCTTTTTCTCCCTGGATCGTTTTGTCTGGCAAACCACCCCTAAATTCTCAGCCACAGTAAGAGTGCCAAAAGTCTCTTTTTCTTCAGGGATTTGAATGATTCCCCTGGCCACCACCTGGTGGGGTTCCAGTTTTCCGATCCTTTCCCCTTGATAAACGATCTCCCCCTTTTTGGGGTGCAGCAGTCCTGATATGGCTTTTAAAAGCGTACTCTTTCCTGCGCCGTTGGCCCCTATGAGGGAAACCGACTCCCTGTCTTCCACAAACAGGGAGATGTTGCGTAGGACATCGATCTCTTTGTCGTAGCCCGCAGTGACGTCCTTCACCTCAAGAACGTTCATGCTTCTTCCCTCCGAGATAGGCCTCAATCACCCGCTCGTCTGCCGCCACTTGTGCGGGATAACCCTCACAAATCAGCTGGCCCGTGTGAAGGACGCCCACCCGGTCACAGATCCCTTTGATGAACTTCATGATATGTTCCACTACCACAATGGTGATCCCCATGCGGGAAAGTCTTTTCATTAACTCGATCCGTCCTTCGATCTCTTTGCCGGTCAACCCACTGGCCACTTCGTCAAAGAGGATCAATTCAGGATTCCCTGCCAGGGCCCTGGCGATCTCAACATTCTTTTTATCCGGCAGGGTGAGATTCTCGGTAACCAGGTTTTTTTTTTGAGTCAAACCCACAATGTCCAGGATTTCATCCAGAGGCAATTCTTTCTCTTTATTGATCTTGCACCCGTAGGCCCGGGCCACCCTGGCGTTTTCCATGGGGGACATACTTCTAAAAGGCTGTACCGTCTGGAAACACCTTCCAATCCCCATTTTGCATACTTTGTCCGGTGGAAGACCGGTAATATTCTTGTCCCTGAAGGTGATGGTTCCCTTCTCCGGTTTAAAGAATCCGCAAACGATGTTGAAAAGGGTGGTTTTCCCCGAACCATTGGTCCCGATCAGTCCGTACACTTCCCCTTGTTCAATGGTGATGGTCACACCCGATAGAGCCTGAAGGCCACCGAAGGCTTTGTTGATGTTGGATATTTCCAGTATTCCCATATGGTGTTTCCTTGACGATGATTCCTCAAAGCAGAACCGAAAGGTTTTCGTCCGAACCTACCCTGCCCTTTCCGATGCGGACTCTTTTCGGCTTGAAAGCAGAGGAATTTTCTCCAAATAACGAAGCACCGTGGGCCAGATACCTTCCTTCATAGTCAGCATGATGATGATCAAGATGGCACCCAGAAAAAGGTGATGTCCATGCACGAAAAGATCTCTTGATACTTCTTCCAGACCCAGAACCACAAAGGCTCCGATAGCAGCTCCCATAACCGTCCCGATACCCCCGATATAGGGACCTAGCAGGATAGTCAGGCTGATGGCCATGCTGAAACAGGTAACAGGCTGAACATAACTGCGATACAGGGCAAACAGAGCCCCGGCAATCCCGGTCATAAACGCGCCTATGACAAAGGCCATCATCTTTGTCCTGAAAATGTTCACCCCGGCCATCTGTGCCGCATCGGGGGCGTCCCGAATAGCCCTGAAACTCAGGCCGATGTTCTGGCTGACGAGCCATCTTGTAAAGACAACCGATCCGATGGCAAGTGCTCCAATGATGGAATAGAGGAGGTAATCATTAACGGGAGGGACAAAAATCCCTCTGGTTGAAAAGAGAAATTTCGAGATATGAAACACCTTCTGAAAGATGACCCCAAGGCCGAAGGTAGCGATCAGGAAGGGAAAGCCCCGCATCCTCAAAAGCGGGAAAGACAGGACGTAGGCTAACAGGGCACTCACAACCCCTCCCAGGACCACCAGAAGAGCCAATGGAGGATGATAACCGTATCCGATGGGCAATCCCACACAGTAGGCCCCTACGCCGAAAAAAACCGCATGGCCAAAGGAGATTTCCCCAATATAGCCCCCCAGCAAGTTCCAGCCTTCCCCCGCAATGATAAAAAGGAAAGTGTACACGATAAAATTGGACAAAAAACCTGCACGATTACCCACAAGAATTGCCAGAAACAGGAGAAAAAACGCGGCACCCCAGAGGCACCATCTCTTCAAATTCATATGGATTCCTCTTCGCCCATTGTCAATTTTTTGCCTGCTTAAACAGCCCTTCGGGCCTGGCAATCAAGAAAACCAGGAGAGCCGCATAGAGAGCCGCTTCTTTTAAGGCGGGTATATAGAGATAAGCGGTGAGTGATTCGATAACCCCCAGCAAAAGCCCCGCGACGATCACCCCTCCCAGGCTGCCCATCCCACCCATGATAACCGCCACCCAGCCTTTGAATGTCAGACTTAATCCCAGGGACGGGGTAATCTGATGGGTCAAAGCAAAAAAGATGCCGGCCACCACGGAAATGGCAGCCGAAATCCCGAAGGCCAGCGAACAGATTCTGTGGTAGTTGATCCCCGCTAACATAGCTGCAGTCCGGTTGTCGGAGCAGGCCCTCAAGGCGATCCCCAGTCCCGTCTTCTTGAGCAGATAGGTAATCAGGAAGTAAATGCCAAAAATGCTGGCGATGGACACCAGGTGCACAATGGGAATGGAGATATCCCCCACAAAAAACGCCTCGTTTCTGTAGTCGGTAGAAATGGTTCGGTAGGTGCCGGTCCAGAAAATATACTCCAGGGCCATAATGACCAGGGCAATACCCCAGGTGACCATAATCTGTCCCTGATATCTTCCCTTCCAGGTTTCCATGGCCATGAAGGGCCTCAGAAAATATCGCTGGATGAAGTATCCGCCTCCGAAAAAGAGGGGAAGGGAATAGACCATGCTCAGAAAGGGGTCTATGTTCCATAAGGAGAAAGACCAGTAGGCCGTATAAGCCCCCAGCACGGCCAGGTCCCCGTGAAGGACCGAACAGATCCTCAGTTTGCCGAAAATCAGGACAAATGACAGCCCCAGAAGAGCGTAGATAGAACCCTCCCCGATGCCGCCCAAAATGGTTTGTAGCAAGCCTGCGATTCCCATGAAACCTCACTTTTTGTCTATATTTGAACCCCCTCTTTTTCAAACCATATTGAAAAAATTCCTCAGATCGTTCCGGTATGCATTCGCCTCCGATCCTGGTTGCGGGGTCGGCCAGAGCGTAAGCCATGGACGTGACCGGAATATAGAAAAGGAGGCCTATTCCTGTCAACAAATAACTCGTTTCCATCCATAAATGGCCATTTTCTCTCCGAGCCGTAGGCTCTACGGAGCCGGAGGCCGCAATCCCCCGAGTAATTCGGGACAAGTCGGCGTCAAACTGCGGGTTTCCTTGTGCGACGTATTATCGTACGTCTCCGCGCAAACCCTTGTTTTTCCACGCAGAAAGCGCGGGATCCGAGACTTGACCTTGCGAAAATGTCATTTCTGAATTGGAAACCCGCAGTGCCCGCAACTATATTAGTGGATGGGCACTAACTCGTCTGCGTCCCATTAATGGTATTGTGGGAATTCTGGTTTTTGCACCCGCGAACCGGTAACCCATCGAAAGTTTTTTTGTACGGCCTTGACAGGAGGTCCATTTTAGAACATATTCCATGGGGAAAATGGCAAGGTCTTAGGCATTCGGCAAAAATAAATCAAACATCTGGCATCACCTGTTCGGATTATTTTGTGTAATTTATTTTTGCTGAGTGCCTTAAAACCTGGAACCTAAAAGCTGCAATTAGCTCTTAGCTATTAGCCGTTAGCTTAAAGATATCAAGCATTTGAATTACTTTTTTCATGTTGGTATTTTCTCTTTTTGATGCTAACCCATTGCGCCGTAAGTCACTTATTTTGTGCGGCTATGTAACCGCTAACCGCTAATTGCATCTTTTAAGTGGAACTTAAAACTGCGGCTCGCCGCATTAGAACCAAATAGGAGTGTTTCATGGATTTGAAAGGCAGAGGAAGTAATTGTGAACGATTAATCCCGGCATCGGAAATGAAAGAGGTCCCCCAATCCCCTTATCAGAACAGTGTCCCCGTTCAGCTTCCTGACGGCGACTGGTTGGATCTTCCCCTTCTCCCCCTACCCCCTGATTTCGATACGGCCATCGCGTTTCTGTGCTCCAACCAAACCACCTTTGAAGTGGAAGATCGTCTCACAACAGAAATGGCCAAATTGGCCGAACAGTGGAATCCGGAAGTGGTCATCGGGATGCCCACTCTGGGGATGGTCTATGCCCCGATTGTAGCCAGAAAATTAGGGCATGATCGCTACGTGCCTTTGGGCTACTCCCGCAAGTTCTGGTACGACGACGAACTCTCCGTACCCGTCACATCGATCACAAGCCCTACGGTGCCTAAACTAGTATATATTGACCCAAAATTACTGGAACGTCTTGACGGTAAGAGAGTCATCCTCGTGGAAGATGTCGTCAGCACCGGAGGTACCCTGTCAGCAGAATTGAAATTGGTGGAAAAATTAGGAATCGACCTGGTGGGGATTGTGGTCGCCAACAGGGAAACCGATGTCTGGGTAAACAACCTTGGATCCATAAATCCCAAATGGCCTTCCCTGGTAAAATCGCCCATCCGGTATCCCCTCTACAGAAAAACACCCGAAGGCTGGGTGCCTGATATGAGTACCATGCCCCCGGAATAACCCCTGGAAAGGGGGTCCATGTGAATCATTCCTGGGCCCTCTTTTTAACTCCTTCCCAGATAACAAACATTATTTCATCACGGAAATAAGGCACTCGGGAAAAATAAATTAAACAAGATGTTGCGCATATTTGGGTTAGGTTGGTTCGATCCGAAAGCAAAAGGCCACAGGAATAATTCACCTATTTTGAGGACCTTTTGATTGAGGATCGGGCAGGTAAGCGAGCTCACGAGACTCCGAAGATGGCCTGAATAGGTGATGACAGATGTTTAATTTATTTTTGCCGAGTGCCTAAGGCCTTTACGAACGATATCGAGCCCTTTCTGAAGCAATTCATCCTCAATGATCAAGGGCATCATGAATCGAATAACGTTCCCATAGGCACCGCACGACAATAATATCAAACCCTGTTCAAAGCAGTAACGGACCAGCTCTCTGGCTTCATCGGTTGCCGGTGCTTTTGTTTTCCGATCTTTAACCAGTTCCATGGCCAACAGGGAACCGATTCCCCGAACATCACCGACCAGATTGAACTCCTTCTCCAATGCATCCAGGCTTTGACGGAATTTTACGCCCAGGTTTCTGGGTTTCTCCAACAGATTTTCCGTTTCAAAAATATCCATCACTGCCAGGGCCGCCGCGCAGGCCACCGGGTTTCCTCCAGAAGTCCCCCCTATTCCCCCGGGGTGAACGGAATCCATAATTTCTTTTTTCCCCATAACAGCGCTCAAGGCATCCCGGCTGCAAGGCTTTTTGCAACAGTGGTGATATCGGCTTCCACTCCCCAAAATCGAACATACAGGAATCCATCTTCAGCGACAAACGAAAAGTCGTATAACCTTCTAACAGCATGGATAACGGACGTATCACCAGCATCGACATCTCCATAAACAAAGCCTTTACTGCCGCAGCGGCTCGGAGATCCACCCGTGCCTACGGTGAAACCAGCGGCCCGGGCGGTCCTTCATTCGGCATTCACACCAGTAACCGGGGACGGTTCATGATCTTTGCGGGCGGATTGCCCATTTTCGTGGACGGCCATATCGTGGGCGGAATCGGTTGCAGTTCGGGCAGCCCCGACCAGGACGAGGAAGTCGCACAGGCAGGAATTGACGCCTTGAAGGACTCTTACTCATCAACAAAAATAGAGCATTAGGACGTGAAAAGAGGAAAGGCAGAGCCTCAGGGTAAGACTCTGCCTTCAATAAAAGGGGTTGAAAAATGAGTAAAGGTTAGCCTGATCGTTGATTAGCCAACAGGGTAACAATTGAATGGCTTCCTGAAATGCCGTTGTTTTCTTTTTGGTGCAACCTCTTTTTTTATTCTTAAGGATTGCGATAGAAAAGATGCACACGCACTCGAGAAGCCTTCAGATTAAGTACCATCCCAACTTTCTTTTTTGATTGTAACCTTCGTGGGATTTTATCCGCACCTGGTTCATCTGATTGTGTTAAAGTTGCTTAACGGCACTTAAAAAGTAACGACTTTATGCTGCAAAGAACGATTCTCAGATAAAAGACCTTAAAGCCTCCGTACCCGTTTGGGTCGTGATACCAAAAGATTGCCTACTCAGATCATTTGCTACCAACTGCACAAGGATATTCGCCTTTTCCTCATCAATGGCTTCAAACTGTATTGCCGGACTTTCCGAGATGTTGCCTGTTATTTTGACAGTATCCGTGTCTCCAGCAACACAATCTTTACCCTTGTCTGTTCTTAATGGGTTTTTTGGCTTCATCTCATTCATCTGTTGGTTGATCAAATTGGATTCTATTCCTGTCTGCGATATTTCATTTGTTGTCATGAATTACACTCCTTTTGTCATGAATCACACTCTTTATTAATTCTATAAAGAATATGATGCAAGAACCATGCACAAACTGGACACCATCGGGAAATCAAGGTTAAACACAATAGTAACGAATACTTACAGACATTTAAAAGAAAACTCCTTGCTCGTATAGGGCGTCAAAATTCTCGACATCCATCAAATTTATTGACACGTCTTGTTCATTTTTGCCTATTCCCGGGTTTTTCAATGGGCATTTTTTTCCGATCATCCACGCGTTTTTGCAAGGAGTCTCTTCTGTTTTCAAAAGTATTTTTTTCGATATGGAAAACCTGGTCATTTGGACCTGAATTCGCTGGTATTCTCTGATTTAAGAATAGCAAAAATCTGAGATCTACAAGAGGCCGATCCCCCCTTGAAGACTACATCTCATACCCTTTCAGAATCTCATATATTTTAAGGGATTTTTCGATAAAATCGTTCCCCGCAATCAGGTGAATTATTTTTTTCCCTTTCTCGGATTTTTTCAATTCCAGCAAATTAAAACTCTCCATCATTGAAAGGACTTTGGCAATTTCCGTCTTATCTTTCAGGAGGGCCTTCGATATGGTCTCAACGGTCTTGCCATAAAAAAGCTCCCCTCTGTCGTGAACCGAAAACAGAGATAGTATTTGCGAAACACCCAGGAAGGCATCGGGGCTTCTCGAAGCCTTCATTGTCGTTTCCTGAAGGCGCCCTGCTATGGCAATGAGGCATACGGATATGAGTTTTGGAGAATCCTTCATGTATTTATCAAAAGCAATTTTGGGAATTTTAACAACCTGCGATTCCCCAAGGGCCGTGGCTGTTGCCGTTCTGTTGTGCCCCTCAAGAACGAGGGCCATCTCTCCAAAAACTGATCTTTCTTCCAGCGTTGTCAGAACGACTTTCTTTCCTTCGGCCATAACGGATATTTCAACACGTCCTTTTTTCAGTATATACGCCGAAAATCCTTTAGTCCCCTGGGAAAAAATGATTTCGCCCCCCCTGTATTTTTCTACCTGAAAACTGGGGTTAGTGACCTGAAATTCAGGACCGGACTTTTGTTTAAGATACTCCATCAAAGGAGTGAACGGTTTGTCTGCCATCATTTTGAACCTTATCCATTTGTTTTATTGACTGTATCCCGTATTTATCATGAATATCCTGGGAACTATTCTCTCACAATAAAAGGATATCTACAACCATCTGATCAAAATAGATACATTTCCCATCGAGAACAAAATAGATCCTCCTTTGGCAGAAAAATGAGGGTTCTCATCTACCAATAAACCAAGTCAACGATCATTCAAAAACGAGGTTGAGTTTTTATGGGTTTTCCCGTATTCTTCCACAAGAAAATTATTTCGTTTGCTTTTTCTGGAAAAACAAAAAAGGATCCCGGCCTGAAATGCCGTTGGGGTAGTGCGAACTCAATCGAGTTTGAGGTGAATAAATATGGGCAAAAAAGGTACTATTCTGGTTGTCGATGATAGTGAAGAAAACATTGATATCATAGTAGAAATTTTAAAGGGCTATGATGTTTTTACGGCCCTTGACGGCCCCGGGTCGCTGGAAATTCTCAAAAACAAACCTGTTGATATAGTCCTGCTTGATGTCACCATGCCGGGAATGGATGGTTTTGAAGTCTGCCAAAAGATTAAAGCTCAGCCTGGATTGAAACATATTCCCATTCTCTTCGTCACAGCCCGATCCGCAACAGATGACATCGTACGCGGCCTTGACATGGGAGGGGTGGATTATATTACAAAACCTTTTAAATCACCTGAACTTCTGGCACGGATCAGGACCCATATTGAACTGAAAAAAGCCCGAGAAGAAATCAAATCTCTTCAAGGCATTCTTCCCATTTGCGCTTCCTGCAAAAAAATTCGAGATGACAAAGGGTATTGGAATCGAATCGAGTCCTACATTTCCAAACATTCCGAGGTCGACTTCAGTCACGGCATCTGTCCCGATTGCGCAAAAAAGCTATATCCCGATAGCGATATTTACAATTGAACAATTTGGAACTGTGGTCGTCAAGGATATGATTTGAGAAAACGTACCCTTCCCTGCGCAGTTGCTCTTCCCTGCACAGTGTATGCCTCAATTACTGAAACCGGTAACTACTATCTAGAGCACAATATTTCTTTGATCAACAATTTCGAAGAAACCAATAAGGGGGCATACGATTACCTTAAACTTAAACGTTGCTCGAAAATCTCGTCCAATCGTATAACTATTGGAAATCAAGGATACTATTGGCTGTACAGTGCATCCAGAGCCGTTCTGAGCTC
>Ga0208901_1000760_pt1 | contig 11582 bp, 13 predicted proteins | sample AntAceMetag02UKF_FD_184764 | JGI IMG/M metagenome (GOLD analysis project Ga0208901, IMG submission 184764) | Saline lake microbial communities from Ace Lake, Antarctica - Antarctic Ace Lake Metagenome 02UKF (SPAdes) (version 2) | ecosystem: Environmental > Aquatic > Non-marine Saline and...
GATAAATATAATGAGTAAATATATTAATTTATAATTTAATATGAAACTAATAAGACTAACCTATAAAAAACATTAATCCTAAGTAAAAAAAGAACGGAAAAAACTATTGAAATCTATAATAAAAAAGTTATAAATTATGTACATTTATTATTTAACTTTAATATAATATGGCTTTATGGAAATGTGCTAGTTGTGATTTTGCTAAAGATTCTAGATGTAAGCCTAAGAAATGTCCTGAATGTGAGGGAATAGTTTTTGAAAAAGATGAAACAGAAACTAAGCCAAAAACAGGATGTTGTTGTAATCACAAATAGAATTGCAATGTTTGTCTTGCAAATATTATTTTTTTCCTTATAAATTAAAGGGTTTTTTATTGTATAGTGCTTTGAAACTTTTAGAAATACTAAACTGTATCTTTGCTCTATAGGATAAGGGAATAAAACAATTCCAAAAAATACATTTGTCCGAAAGGTTTATTTTATATAATAATACAAAATTATATGTCTAATATTAGTGATAGAATTAAAGTAAGCTATGCAATGAAAGATATAGCTGAAGCTACAGAAGAAAGTATAAAAGAAATGGTTCATAAGAATCTAAATATGAAAATTGATAGTTATTTGATGAAATATCTAAAGACTGAAGATTCAGAATGAACTTTGGATATAAAGATAGAAAAGAATAAGAAAGGAAATTATAATGGAAACTTTAATCTTCAATTAACAGGAGCAGAAGTAATCTATAAAAGAGAAGATTTTAAAAAAGTAGATGATCTAGTACAACATTTCTTTGAACGTGCAAAGGAACAACTTGGTAAAAAATAATCTAATATATTTGCAAAAAACAAAAGAAAATTTATAAAAACCACTTTATATTTTTAATATTGTTAACTTATTATGGTAGCTCAACAACATCATCTTACTCAAGAATGAAAAGATAATTTAGAAGCAGAATTAGAAGATTTAAAAACTGTAAAACTTCCTGCTGTTTTAGAAAGATTAAAATCTGCTATAGAGCAATGAGATATTTCAGAAAATGCTGAATATGATGCTTCTATACAAGATAAAGAACAAGTAGAAGTAAGAATAAAGGAAATCAAATTGTTTCTAAAGAATACTGTGCTTATAGATAGTACTAAAAAAAGTACTGTTGTAAGATATGGTAGTAAGGTAACTATAGAAGATGAAGAGTGAAATAAAGAAAGTTACTCTATAGTTGGTAGTGGAGAAGTAGATATTTTTGTTAATAAAATATCACTAGAATCTCCAATGGGTTCAGCTATACAAAATAAGAAAGTATGAGACTCAGTTACTATAGAAGCTCCAAAATGAGCTTATGATGTTGTTATCAAGAAAATATCATAATAATAAAGTGATAGATTAAATAGATTTATAGTTAAGATATTATAAATTTATAAATTAGCTCAAAGAGGTTTTTTTAAGGTTTATATATACAAATGTTTTTTGTTTTTTGAAGAGTATTCCTAAGAATATTTTTGTTAATAGGAATATTATTTTCATTATTTGGATTTTTGGTTGCAGGTTATAGATATGATAAAAATGTAGGCTTTATAAGAAAAGCTGTAGTTTTTAATATTAGAACATTATGAAGTGAATCTTCTTTTATCAAAATAGATAATTCATATCTTTTATGAACTGATGATACACTTACTTTGTATTGATTAGAATGAGGATGTATGAAAATAGTTTCATGATTTGAAAAAAGATTTATATGTGTAGAAAATGGAGATTATAAGAATATTATTTTCTTCAATAAGGATGAAATATCTATAGAAAAAACTACTAAAAAACTTTTTGTAAATAACCTATCCTTCAAAGAAAATGCAGACCCATTATTTACAAAAAATATATTTTATTGGGAATGAATAGAATTTAAATATTTAGATAATTGAGATTTATTATATAGAGATGATATAGGATATCACAAACTTATCAATATTGGAGATGCTGATGTTATAGGTGGAGATAAAAAATATATATATTTGTATAAAGATAAAGAGTTTTATAAAATAGATTTTTCTATATAAATGACTGAGAAAATTTTTATTGTTAAGTTTGGTGAAATTTTTTTGAAAAGTAAGCAAACTCAAAAGAAATTCCTAAAGTTTCTAAAAAGTAGCCTTCATAGAAAATGAATAAGAAAGATACAAAATAGATCTTCTTATCTTTTGGTGTATGGAGATGTTGATTTAGAAGAGATAACTAATATATTTGGTGTATATAGTGCAGAGGAAATCAAAAGATTCGATTATAGAGATGATGCTATAGATGATGTTTTTATTGAAATTAGAGATTACTTGGTAGATACTATAGATTTTGATAAAATAGAAAATTTTACTATAGAGGCTAGAAGAGAACATAAGGTTTTTCCTATTATTTCTCCTGATATTAAATTGAAATTAGCAAAACTTATTACAGAAAAAACAGATAAATATTTGAATTATAAAAAGTTTGATATAAAACTATTTCTGAGAGTAGTGAAAAACGAAATATGGGTATGGACAAGTTTAGAGGCTTATAAATGAGTTGGGGGTTTACCATATGGGATAGAGTGAAAAACTTTAACTTGATTTAGTGGTGGTATAGATAGTCCTGTAGCTTCTTATTTATTAGCAAAAAGGTGAGTTGCACAAGATTTTCTCTTATTAAATATACCTGGAAGTGAATATCTTACTTACAATGTTTATGATGTATATAAAACTATTTGAGAAAAATATGGAATAAACGGAAGATTTTTTGTTTTGAATGTTAGAGATTTGATAAATAATATCAAAGATAATATACCTTCTGGTTATAGACAAATGATTTTCAAAACATTTCTTTATAAAATAATGGATAAAGTTTCTTCTTCATTTAAATATAATAGTTTTGCAGTATGAGAAAATTTATGACAAGTAAGCACTCAAACTTTGACTAATATGGAGATTTTGGATAAAATTACAGACAAATTGATACTTAGACCTTTGTTATGTTATGAAAAAGTAGAAATCATTGATATAGCAGAAAAATTAGGTAGTTTGAGCTATTCTAATAAGATAAAAGAGACATGTAATATAGAAGATCACTCAAATGCCCATGCTAAATATGCAAAAATTCTTGATTTACAAGAAAATATAGATATAAATATAGATGAACTAATAAAAGATGGTTTACAGAAGTTTCAATATGATGAAGAAGAAAGGGAAAAAATCTATGACTTAAGAATAGAATCTGAAGAATGAAGAGAGAAAATGGATCTTACAGATTTTAGATGAGAACTAGAGTTAGAAAAATCTAAAAAATATGTATTTGTATGCCCTTCTTCTTACAATGCTTCTTATTATGCTATCAAATATTCTAAATTAGGTTATGATGTGAAATTTTTATAAGATTATATAATTTCTATGATTGGAAAAAAATGATTTACATTGATTGAGGTTATGATTGTTATTGTAATCTTATCTACATGAATATTATGAGCTTATAGTGTAGTTGATTATTCTATAAATTTTGTGAATGCAACTAAAGTAAAAGTCTTGGCTATAAATTATGCAAGAGAATGAATAGAATGAGTTTTCAATATAAGAGATACTAATTGGAGAAGATGGTCATGAGCTGGATTAAAAGATGCTTGTTGGTTGAAATCTGATCCTTTTACTGATTCAGGAACTACTGAAGGATGTGAAGATGATACTTGGTTCGGAAGTGGTCATTATGTTTTGCTTGAGACAACAGTAGGACAAAAACATTTTCTATTGAGTGGTACTTCTGTAGCTTTGGATATTAGGGATGATATAGGTGTTGAGGATAGTGATGAAACATATCTTTTGTGTAAGGATTCAGATGGATATATCAAAAATTGTCCTTCAGGTACAGCTGCATCAGCTTCTGAAACTAAAACTCAAGGATTGTTCTTTAGAGAAATTCAATGAGGATATTTATTAGACAAAAAAAGTAATTTACTTATGAATGGTTGTACTAACTGAACAGATAATTGAACTTGAATGGAAGATTGAAGTGTAATTCCTGGAGATTGTGGAGATACTAGATTCAAAGAAAAGAATTTTTGTAGTATAGTTGAATATAAATGATTTGCATCTTGAAGGATTAAGCTTTGTTCTGCGATGACTAATTTTAAACCATAGGGGTTTCATAATTTGAAAGTTTGCTTCACTACATTTTTTTCCTCCGGACCGGGATTTGCGGAAAATTTGCAAACGATAGACGGATTATTTAATTATTGCAAATTACTATTACGAACTATCCCTAAAAAATATAAATTACGCAAACTTTCAAATTATTCAACTGTTGGTTGAGGTTGAGATTTAATTCTTAGTTCTTTTCTATATTCTTTTCTGGATTCAATTCTAGATTCTGTTCTAGATTCTTTTCTGAATTCTGTCGTGGAACAATCCCCAAGGGGATTATTATGTAGCGGTTGAGATTTCTGTATTCTTTCTGGATTCAATTCTGGATTCTGTTCTTGGTTCTGTTCTGTGTTCTGTCGTGGAACAATCCCCAAGGGGATTATTATGTAGCGGTTGAGATTTCTGTATTCTTTCTGGATTCAATTCTGGATTCTGTCGCCTAGCCACGGACTCGCTCCGTGGTGGAACAATCCACAAGTGGATTATTATGTAGCGGTTGAGATTTCTGTATTCTTTCTGGATTTAGTTCTAGATTCTTTTCTTGATATGAGTCATATGTCGTAAATTTGTGGGGGAATAGATAATTGAGTTTTAAATAATTAATTCAAAAATTATGAATTTGAAGGAGGATATTAAATTTTTGTATGAAGTGGGGACTTTGAGATATGTGGATAGGACTTGGAAACAGACTTTTGGAGTGCCGGTTGCTAATGTGACGGAGCATACGTTTAGGGTTATGTGGATTGCACAAATTATTGCTAAACATGAATGAATAGAAGATTTATGAAAAATAGCGCAATTGGCTTTGGTTCATGATATATCTGAGATAAGATCTGTGGATACTGAATATATATCTAGGCAATATACTACAAGGCATGAAGAAGAGGCGGTAAGAGATACTCTAGGAGGGACTTGTTTGCAGGATTATTATATGGCTTTGGCTGAGGAGGTAGAAGCTCGTGAGACTATAGAATCTAAAATTGTGAAAGATGCTGATACTTTGGATTGTGATTTTGAGATTAGAGAAATGTTGTACAAATGAGCTAAGATATGTGAATATTGGACGGAACAGAGAAGAGATTATGTAAAGGAAAAAATGTATACGGAAACAGCAAAGAAAATGTTTGATGAAATAATAGAATCGAATCCTCATGACCGGCATATAGAAGGAAAAAATAGGTTCAATAGTGGGGACTGGAAGAAAAAAGATTAATATATCAGTTTTGAAATATTTTTTGGTTGAAAATATAATTTATAAAGTTATAATAGTGGTTAGATTTTTATTTGCTTACCATATTTTTTTATGAAAGTACAAGTTATAAAAGAAAAAGATTATTATTTTGCTAAGATTAAATGAGTAGAGTGAGCATATGCTCAGTGAGAGACTTTTCAAGAATCTGTAGAAAATCTTATGTCTGTATATCAGGAAGTTTTACAGACTAAAATAGATTGGATGAAAAAAATGGGAGTTATGAACAAAATTTCTTTAAATAAATTTGAATTTACTATATAAATGGGATATTTAAATTATAAATATAAAGATGTGTTAAAAAGAATGACAAAACTCGGTTTTGTTTTGAAAAGAAGGTGAAAATGAGATCATGAAATATGGATAAATGAAAAAAATGGAAAAATTATAACTATACCTAATCGGTGAAGTAAGAATTTATCTAAATGAGTAATAAAATCTATTATAAAGACTACCTGACTTTCAAATTATGAATTTAAAGAATTAAAGTAGATTATAATAGTAGTTTACTATTTTTTATAATAAGAAAACTTATTAGAAATATGTATAAATGTAATAAATGTGAAAATACTAGTGCTATGAAGTTATGAAAATGTCCAAGTTGTGGAGCTTTTGGTAGTTTTGTAGAAGAAATAAAATCTTTCAATAACTCTAAATCAAAACATTCTGTGAAAACTGGTTCTGTTTTGAAATCAGGAAGAAATGAAAAAATAAGTTTTTTGAAATTGGGAGATGCAGAATTGAATAGAATTTTCCAAAGATGAATCAAACAAGGTGGGATGTATTTATTATGATGAGAACCGGGTATAGGAAAATCTACTATATTGTTACAGATTATACTAGATGTATTGAATAATAATCCAAGTAATATATGATATTTTTCTGGTGAAGAAAGTGTAGAACAAATAAATGATAGACTAGATAGAATAGGAGAAGGAAAAGAAAATAATGTATCCAACTTATCAGTGTATCATACTATGAGATTGGAAGATATTTTAAGTACTATAGAAGAAAATAAACATAACTTTATGGTAGTTGATTCTATACAAACTATCTATACAGAAAATACTGATTCTGTAGCTGGTTCACCTAGTCAAGTAAGATATTGTACTGAAAAGTTGTCAGAGTTTGCTAAAGCAAATAAAATAACCTGTTTTGTAGTAGGACATGTGACCAAATGATGAGAAATAGCAGGACCTAAATATTTAGAACATATTGTAGATGCTGTACTTTATCTAGAATGAGATAGATTTGGACAATATAGATTTCTTAGAACTAAAAAAAACAGATTCTGAAGAAGTGATGAAACTGGAATCTTTGAGATGACATTATTTGGCTTACAAGCCGTATATGACTTGAAGGATAAATTGATATGAGCTATGTGAAATACAGTTTCGGGGTCTTTGCTCACTGTAGGAATAGATAATGGTAGACCTGTCATAATTAACCTAGAAGTACTACTAAATAAGACAAAGGGTAATTATCCTAAGAGAGTAGCATTATGAGTAGATGGAAATAGATTAGATATTATTATAGCTATTATGGAAAAATATTTGAATATAAATTTAGGTTTTGTAGATATATTCGTTAATTTACCAGGTGAATTTGTATTCAAGGATAGCTGACTGGACTTAGCTATAGCAGTGGCTATATATAGTCAATATAAAGACAAAGTGATAGATAAGAATAGTATTTTTCTAGGAGAAATTTGACTATGAGGACAGATACTAAAGAGTAAATTTCATGACAAAAGAAAAAAAGAACTACCAGAGGGATTTGCATTGGTAGATTTTGATAGTATGAAAAATATAGTGGAGATAGGGAATGTGGTGTAGGGAGATATAAACTTATTTTTTATTTAATAAATTGTTTTTAATGCAAAATAGAATAAAAATGAATACAAAGAATTTGCAGAAAGATTTTTCAGCGGTTTATCAAGAGTTTTTTGTAAATCATGATTTAGTGGTGAGTGGATGTTTTTCATTAGCGTGGAGTCCTGTATGAATTTGAGAACATAATGTATTAAATTATATTAAACAAAAACTACCAACTAAGTGTTATATTTGATTTAAATTTATTAAAGATAATGATAAAATAGAAATCAATAATACATATTTCTATAACCTTAATAAGGAAATGTTTGAATCTTTTTCTTTTGAAGAAGTAAATAATCAAAAGGAAAAATTAATTGATTATTTATTTTTATTAAAGTCTGATTTGTGAATAGATAATTGAATAGAAATATCTATATTGAGTGAAAATATGAGAGGACATTGAGTTTGATTTGCTTGAACTGTTAGTAGTATTATAGCTGTATGATTATATATAATGTCTTGAAAACTAAAAAAAGAAGATTTAGATAATTATAATTCTTTTATAGAATCTGATAACTTCAAAGATATACACTTAATTGCTCGAAAACAAGATTTTATATCTCGTTATGGAAAGACTATCTGAGAAAATTCTTTATTTGCTTTGACGAATATACCTAATCCTATATTATATATGAATGAAAAAAAGAAATATAATCAAATAGATGATTTAAATAACAACAAAATATTGTTTTTTGATATCTTTCAAAAATTTTCAAAAACAGAAGCATCTAAAATTATGCCTGTAGATTATACAATGATTTTTTCAGGCATTCAAAATCAAACTCAACAAGTTGAACATTATAGAGATTTAGATATTGTAAATTGAAATAAGGTTAAAGATTTTATTTTAGAATACATAATAGACGAAAACCAGAAATCTTATGGATTGTCTTCTTTGATAGAAAGTGGAACAATTCAAGATTGATATAATAAAATTATGTTAACCTTGAATACACAGTTATTATATTATTTTTTTAAAATGATAAATGAGGTATATGAGTCATCTAATATCAATAATTTTATAAATCAAATTAATTTATATAGGAGAGCTATAACTTTAGTAGAGAATCAAAGTCCGTTTGCGGAAGATTTTATGAAAACATTTGATGAACAAAAAATTAATAATGATGAAATTATATGAATTATGCCTGTTTATTCAGGTAAATTTGGTTGAGGCTATTTACTTGTTATGAAAGAGAATTATAGTAGAGAAACTCTTTCTAAAACGATAAAAGAATTGAAGAATAAATATAAAAATTGTGCCATAGAATATGCATCTTGGTTAGATGGAACTTCATCAGATGGAGTGAAAGTAGAACAATTTATATCAGAAGAAATATATAGTAATCATTTTGACAAAGATAAGCTTATATTACAAACAAATAAATGAGAAAAAACATTAGGAGAACATGGAGAATTTATGAAAAACATGTGAGAAGGAATACTTGTGGATACCATTAATAGAAAAATATATGTAAATGGTCAAAAACTTACATCAAAAGATATACCATCACAAGCTACTGTGGTAGAAGTACTTTATATGTTGTTAGAGAATGAATGAAAAGAAGTATCTAATGATATATTTCAAGTATCTAGTTATAGTAAAAATAAAAATGATATGATATGAAAGATAGTAATACCTATGAAGAAATTGACTAAAAAATATTTTTGAAAAGAGATAGACATTACCTGTAAATGAAGTCTAATAGAGTTTCAAATGGTTTTGAATGAAAAAGATATAGATATAGGATTAATAAAAAAGATATAGTTTTCAAAAAGTTGCTAGAAATAAAAAAATAATTATAATAATAGTACATAAAAACTACTATAAAAAGTTTCCTAACTTTTTCAGTTTTTTTCTTACAATGTAATAATTATAAGAGGGGTACTTTATTATTTAATATTTCAAAAACAATGAATACCCTTGAAACAAATCAAAGAGACAGACAAGCTTATAGTCACTTAGAAAAAAAATCTAAATTTAACTCTATTAGTAGTGATAGAGATTTTTTCACTTTCTTGGAACAAAAAGAATTAACAAAAGCTGAACTTATAGATATTTTGACAGAATCTGGAGAGCAACTTACAGAAGAAGAAAAACAGAACATTATGAAAAAAGCCAAAAACTATGAAATATTTCTTATAGTAGATGAAGATGATAATATTGTAAGAGATGAAAATGGTTTACCTGTAGTAGAATATAGAAAAAACTGTCATCAAACTGAATTTAAAGAAAAAAACATACATAGAGCATCAGACTTCCTTATATTCAACAATAAAGGAAAAATATTATTATCAAAAAGAGCGGAGGATAAAGATACTTATGGATGATATTATGAAACTGGAGGATGACAATGTGGTGTAGAATGATACAATACAGCCTTATATAGAGAATTAGAAGAAGAATTGGATATACAAAAAGAAGATATAGAAATAGATAGACCTTTTCTAAAATTTCTTTTTAAAGACAATACTCAAAGTCAATATACAACATTATTTGCTGTAAACTTAAAAGAATGAGCTGTAGTAAAGATAGATGAAGATGAAGTAATAGGGACAGGATGGTATGATACAGAATTTGTTCTAAATATGATAGAGACAAATGAAATGAAAATATTACCTCCTCAAAAATATGCTTTATTGAAATATATTAGACAAAATAAAAGATTATTTACAAATATAGATCAAAAACTTATTGATAATCTTTTTTTAGCTATGGAAAAAGAATTTGAAGGAGAAGATGAAGAATCAAGGATAAAAATAGTAAATGAAATAGAATATAAAGAATAAAGTATTGTAATATTTGCCTAAAAGAGTTTTTTGATTATAATATACTTTATATTGTAATTTTAAATCAAAGCTCTTTTTTCTTATGGAAAAAACACCTAAAGAACAAAAATGAAAAAAAAGAAGTAAAACTAACAAAATCCAAGAATGAACTGCTAATAATATAGCGGTAGATTTGGAATTAAAAAAAAGACAATTAACAGAAGAAGAACAAGAGTTTATAAATGAATTTTTAGAAAAAGATGAGATAGTAAAATCTAGACTTTATATAGTAAGACATGGATATACAGATGAGTGTTCATCTAAATGAAGTAAAAAAAAACATCTGTAGCAGAGATAACGGGATATAATTATGTTGATGAAAAAACGGGAGCAATTAAAAGTTGAGTACAAGAAATATTGAAAGTTGCTAATTTATTGAAAGAATCAAATTTAGATATAGAACAAACACACCTTTGGTATTCTGGTGAGGCATTGAGAGTAAGTGAAAGCGCTACTATATTTGCAGAAGAAATGGGTGTTTTATGAGATAATATTGATTGTAATAAATATTTATTAGATACAATACCAGACGAAAAAATTGAAATGTTAGCAAAATTGGAAGCAGGAGCTAAACATGCTAAATTTTATAAAGAAGAAATGACTCCATATTTATTAGAGGAATGAAATATAAATTTAGTAATAGTTGTACATAAATCATGTATTAGTAATCTAGAAAATTGTATAAAAAACACTCCAATGGACTATATAACTGATTACGGCTATAAATATTGAGAAACTAGGGAATGGGATTTGCATATATGATGAGATTTTATAGATAAAAACAAAAGAAAGGATTTACTGTTTTTGGATATAGAAAATTTAGAATCAATAAAAGCTATTTTAAGAGAAGAAAAATGATTGGAAGATTTAATGCTTAGCAATCTCCAAATCTGGGAGTTACAAAATTATATAAATGCTTACTTTCAATCAAAACCAGATTTTTTTGAGAAATACATAGTATCTGAAAATCAGGATTTAAAAATATTTTCTTTAGTAAATCTTATTAAACTTCAAAAAAAAGATATTATTAAATCAAATTTGAAAAAATTATTGTGAAACAATAAATTAAAAGAAATTTTATTTAATTTTCTAGAAGAAGATAAAAATATAATAAATTTAGCTAAGGAGGTTTTACGGGAAATAGAGACTTATGAATTTCTAGAAAAACATTATCAATATAATATATTACCTGTTATACAAAAAATTAGATCTAATTCTTTTGATAAAAGAGTGAAAAAATGAGAAAATATAACTCCTAGATTTAATTTTAATATTCCAGAATATTCTAATAATAGATTTTCTTGGGTAGTAGAAGAACCGAATATAAAAATTATACAATCCAAACCATTATTAGGTAAGTCTTTTTTATTTATCTCTTTGATAGATTTTTTTAAAAAATCTGATTTTAAAATTGATAATAATATAATATATCCTATATTTATAGATTTATCAGATAAAACTTTAGAAGAAATTAAAAATGAAT
>Ga0208901_1000762_pt1 | contig 11553 bp, 10 predicted proteins | sample AntAceMetag02UKF_FD_184764 | JGI IMG/M metagenome (GOLD analysis project Ga0208901, IMG submission 184764) | Saline lake microbial communities from Ace Lake, Antarctica - Antarctic Ace Lake Metagenome 02UKF (SPAdes) (version 2) | ecosystem: Environmental > Aquatic > Non-marine Saline and...
CCCGTAAAATAAAAATAGAAGCGCTGCCAATTTTGAATTCTTGTCGTCATGTTTTTGATAACCTTTCTTGTTTGTGTGAGAGCTTTTAAAACTATACGTTTGAGTTTGTCAAGAAAAAAATCCCAGTAGCAATTATAAAAAAAATCTTGACATGTTCTTTGAAACCCTTTATTAACTCTCCCATGGAAAGTACATTAGCGAAAATAAATGGGTTAAACGAAATGAATTGGTGGTGGCGCTGCTCCAACAGGAAGCTGTGTCCACTGGTGACGATATAGAATAATGCAGTAAATCAAAACCGCGGGCGCACTTCCCAAGTGCCCCGCGGTTTTTTTTTGTTCACCATGAAAGGCCGCGGGGCCGTAAGTCCCGGGGCCTTTTTTTATTTGAGCCAGTTTCAAAATGCTCAATTTTGTTCGAGATCAAGAAAGGCAAAAATTTTACCCACAGGAATATATTTCATATTTCGAGGATTAGAATTTGAGTCTGACGCAGAGATCGGGCAGATAAGCTCAGACTTCGAAAGGGGGCGCTTTGAAATTGGCTCATGAGGGAAAACATTGAAAACACCATCTACTTTTTTACAATTCCAAGCGGCAGCAGAGAAAGGGAACCTGATACCCGTTCATCAGGAACTCCTTGCAGATACTGAAACACCGGTTTCCGTATATATGAAAATTAAAGACAGCCGGCCTTCTTATCTACTTGAAAGCGCTGAAGGGGGCGAAAACTGGGGCCGATACAGCTTCATAGGATTTGATCCGTTCATCACGGTCACCCTGAACGGAAGTCGGATGGAAATCCAAAGGGATGATGAAGTTCAGGTCATCGACAATCTGATCAACCCCATGGAAACTTTGCGAACCATCTCTAATCGTTACCGGCCATCCGGAACAGAAGAGCTCCCACGCTTTCATGGTGGGTTGGTAGGGTTTTGCGATTACGAGCTGATTAGCAGATGGGAAGATCTACCGCAACTCTCTGCATCAGAAGATGATCGTCCCCAATCCGTATTCACCGCTTCAAAACGCCTCATAATTTTTGACCATCTTAAACACACCATGAGAATTGTTGCGTTCGCTCACGTGGATGAAAGCACCAATTTGGAACAAACGTACAGGGACGCTCTCACGAAAGTAAAGGTTACAGTCGACCTGCTGATGGAGCCCCTGCCCAGGGACGATCTCGAAAAGCCTTTTTCCGTTTCAGACCTCGATAGCAACTTTGATAAAGCAGACTTCAAGGACGCCGTACGAAGGGCAAAAGAGTTCATCACGGCCGGGGACGTTATCCAGGTGGTTCTTTCTCAGAAATTCTCCAGCGAATTCAATGGGGACGATTTCACCCTGTACAGACATCTGAGAAGTGTTAATCCTTCCCCTTACATGTTTTACCTGGATTTCGGGGCAACAAAAGTCATCGGGGCTTCCCCGGAGGTACTTGTCCGCCTGACAGGCCAACACGTGGAACTCAAACCGATAGCAGGAACGAGAGCAAGAGGGGAAAATCCGGAAGCCGATGAAGCGTTGAAGAAGGAACTCGAGGAAGATCCGAAAGAGCGGGCTGAACATATCATGCTGGTGGATCTTGGAAGGAATGATGTGGGCAAAGTGGCCCTACCGGGGTCCGTCACCGTTCCCCGGCTTATGGAGGTAGAACGTTATTCCCACGTCATGCATCTGGTTTCCAAGGTGGAAGGACAACTCAAACCGGACATGGACAGTTTTGACCTATTCATGTCAGCGTTTCCTGCGGGAACCGTTACGGGAGCGCCGAAGATAAGGGCCATGGAAATCATCCATGATCTGGAGCCGGAACCAAGGGGACCTTATGCAGGAGCCGTGGGATATTTCAGCTTTAACGGCGACATGGATTTCTGCATTACCATTCGAACCATCACAATCCATCACAATAGACTCTCCATACAGGTAGGGGCCGGAATTGTAGCTGATTCCTCCCCTGAAGGAGAATACCAGGAAACCCTCAAAAAGGCAGGGGCCATGTTCAGGACCCTGGAAAGGGCGGACAACAATGATCCTTCTGATCGATAATTACGATTCCTTCACCTACAACCTGGTTCAGATGCTTCAAGAGATGCAGCAGGTCGTAGAGGTTTTTCGAAACAATCAGATTTCCCTTTCGGGAATTGAAACGAAAAAACCGGATGCCATTGTCATATCCCCCGGACCATGCACACCCGCTGAAGCAGGCATATCTGTGGATACCATCCGTTTTTTCTTCCCGCAGATACCCATTTTAGGCGTCTGTTTAGGTCACCAGTCCATTGCAGCCGCTTTCCATGGAAATATAATCAGAGCCGATCGGATCATGCACGGGAAGACATCTCTCATCTACCATGACGGTGATTCCATCTACAGGGATCTAGCCAATCCATTTGAAGCGATCCGCTACCATTCGTTGATCGTGGAGAGGGATTCCCTGCCCGAATGTCTGAAAATCAGTGCATGGACTGAGGACGGAGAAATCATGGGTTTGAGGCATGTTCAACAGAAAACAGAAGGGGTCCAGTTTCATCCGGAATCCATATTGACCAAGGCAGGGACCTCGATTGTAAAAAACTGGCTGGGGGGCTTGAAAAATGGATGACCTGGCCGAACGAACAAAAAATAAGGCGGAGCCTCTACGTATGCATTCCCACGCTGGAGCACCTGCCCGCCATTGCCTTTCTCCTCTTTTCCTCACCCAACGCGAGGATACGGAAGAGAGAAAGGGTGCCCAGACGCTGCTTGACAGGCTGTGGCAGGCGGGTGGGAACGAGGGAACCTAAAACCTGAGACCAGTAACCAATACCTCTCTGTGTGAGCGGCTTTTAGCCGCGATTTGCCAGGTTTTTTGGTTTTCCACTCCCAGCAGGGTGCAGGGCCAGTCGCGGCTACAAGCCGCTCACACAGTGCCAAACACAGGGAATCCCAACCCTGAACCTTTGAACCGAAATTAACTTAGGAAACGAAAACAAAGGAGATTTTACCATGCTGAAAAAATTTATTGCAAAAGTTGTCAACGGAGAGGACCTTCAGGAAAAGGAAATGGAAGAGGCCATGGGAGTCATCATGACCGGAACTGCAACACCAACCCAGACCGGTTCATTCATTACTGCATTGAGAATGAAAGGAGAAACGGTTGAGGAAATTACCGGTGCAGCCAGAGTCATGAGATCTAAAGTGGAGAGTGTTAACCTGAACAACCATCTCGTGAATATGGACCGCGATGAAATCAACGTGGAAGATGAAACCATCCTGGACACCTGCGGCACGGGCGGAGACGGGACAATGACCTTCAATGTCTCCACCACCACTGCGTTTGTGGCAGCCGGCGCCGGCATTCGGGTAGCCAAGCATGGCAACAGGGCCGTTTCGAGCCGATGTGGGAGTGCAGACGTTCTGGAAAATCTTGGAGTAAAGTTGGATATCAACACAGCCGATGTGGAAAACTGCATCAATGACGTGGGGATAGGGTTTCTCTACGCCCCTCTTTTCCACGGTGCCATGAAACACGCTGCAGGGCCGAGACGGGAAATTGGAATCCGGACCATTTTCAACCTGCTTGGACCCCTGACCAACCCTGCAAGAGCCACCGCACAGGTCCTCGGAGTCTACGACCCCGAGCTTACTGAAAAGATTGCCCACGTATTGGGGAATCTCGGAACCAGGGAAGCATTCGTAGTCTGTGGAGAAGGCACCTATGACGAAATCAGCATCTGCGGGCCCACCAAGGTTTCACACCTCAAAGGGGGGGAGGTCAATACCCATGAAATGACCCCGGAGATGTACGGATTCAATCGAGCAGATCCCGAAGACATCCAGGGTGGGGATGCCAGAAAAAATGCGGAGATCGTCAGGGACATCCTCAACCGGGAGAGTGGTCCGAAAAGAGACCTGGTCCTTCTGAATGCTGCAGCCGCTTTTATTGTGGCAGGGCTTGATAACAGTTTTCCCGATGGAATCGAAAGGGCAAAGGAATCGATCGATTCGGGACGGGCTGCGCAAAAGCTTGATAGTCTTATCGAGTTTACCCAGGGGTGCGGGGCGTTCGTCAGAAAAGACCTTTCGAATTGAGAATAACCCATGCATGATAAACTGAAAGAAATCCTGGTGGAAAAAGAGAGGGAGGTAGCGAATCTCAGGGAAAGGATGTCCGTTTTCGACAAGGATGCTCCCCCCCTTCGTAATTTCAGAGATGGTGTCCATAGGAAGAAAGGAGCCACAGTGATCGCTGAAATCAAGTTTGCCTCTCCATCCGCAGGCGTCATCTGCAAACAAACGGATGTTACCGACATCGGCAGAATGTACGAGGAATGCGGGGCCGGAGCCATTTCACTCATCACGGACAAAACCTTTTTTGGAGGGGACTTGTCCCGATTACCGCTCCTCAAGGGCGCGGTAAATTTGCCGGTTCTAAGAAAAGATTTCATTATCGATGAACTGCAGATAATGGAGTCGCTCATACACGGTGCGGATGCAGTCCTTTTGATCGCGCGCATCCTGACGTCTGAGAAACTGACCTCTTTGCTTTCCCTCTGCAGGAAAACAGGCCTGAGCGCTCTCACTGAAGTCCACGACAAGGACGACCTTCAAAAGGCCATAGACTGCGGAGCGGATATCATCGGAATTAACAACCGGGATCTGGATACCTTTGATCTGGACCTGAATACCACCAGGAAACTGGCGCCCCTAGTACCGGATCATTGCACGGTGGTCTGTGAAAGCGGCATCCTGGGCGGAGAAACTATTAAATCCCTGACCGGATTAAGAATCAACGCTTTTCTGGTCGGTTCCGCGATTATGGGAAGCCGGTCCATGTCGAAAACATTACGGGAGCTGGTGGATGCAGCGGATGAAAGCTATGGTGAAAATTAAAGTCTGCGGCATAACCAGCCTTGAAAACGCTTCCATGGTTCTTTCAAACGGTGTGGAAATTCTGGGATTCATCTTCGCCCCAAGCAAAAGACGGATAACCCCTGAAAAGGCCCGTGCAATTATCAGCCAACTGCCTCCCTTCGTACGAACCGTTGGAGTTTTCGTCAACGAGGAACCTGCGGATATCAAAAAGATTCGGGAATACTGTGGGCTTGATCTTGTACAACTGCACGGGGATGAAGATCCTGAAATGTGCCGGGAACTGATGCCATTCGTCATCAAGGCATTTCGACTGAAAGATGCATCGAGTGTCGAGAAAGTAGATTCTTTCCGGGACCGGGTAAGAGCGGTTCTTTTTGACACCTATTCAAACGAGAAAAGGGGCGGCACCGGAAAAACTTTTGACTGGAATCTCGCCCTGAAGGGCAAGAAATTCGGTCTCCCGGTCATCCTGTCGGGAGGGCTTGGCCCCCACAACATAAAAGATGCCATCTCAAAAGTGAGACCTTTTGCCGTAGACTTGAACAGCGGTGTGGAAAAATCCCCCGGGGAAAAATGCCCGATTTTGATCAAAGAACTGATGGAAAAAATAACACTTAAAAGATGCAATTAGCGCTTAGCCGTTAGCCGTTAGCTATTAGCCACACAAAATACCTTACTTACAACGAAATGGATTAGCATCAAAAAATGAGAATCCCAACATGAAAAAAAGCTATTCAAATGCTTGAAACCTTAAAGCTAACGGCTATGTAAAAGCTAATTGCAGCTTTTAGACAACAGGAGAAATACCATATGATTAACGGACCTTATTATGGAGAATTCGGAGGCGCTTTTATCCCCGAAATCCTTGTTTCTACCTTCAGGGAACTCTCCACCGTCTTTGAAACCGCAAAGGCTGATCCTGGCTTCTGGAATGAATACATAGACAACCTGTCCACTTATTCCGGAAGGCCCACTCCTATTACCTTTGCAGAGAATCTTACGAACCATTTCGGGGGCGCTCGAATTTACATCAAACGGGAAGACTTGAACCACACGGGCGCCCACAAAATAAACAACGTGATAGGCCAGGGCCTCCTGGTAAAACGCATGGGGAAAACCCGCGTGATTGCTGAAACCGGGGCCGGACAGCATGGTGTGGCAACGGCAACCATGGCTGCCAGACTCGGCCTTGAATGCTGTATCTATATGGGAGAGGTCGATGTAGAAAGGCAAAGACCCAACGTGTTCTGGATGGAACAGTTAGGCGCCCGCGTCATTTCTGTAAAATACGGATCCCGAACATTAAAGGATGCCATTAACGAAGCATTCAGGGACTGGGTCGACAACATGGATGATACCCATTACGTACTGGGAACGGCCTGCGGACCCCATCCGTTTCCCGAAATGGTAACCTATTTTCAATCCATTGTCGGTAAAGAAGCCAGGGAACAAATCCTCCACAGAGAAGAAAAGCTTCCTGCCCGGGTCTATGCATGTGTTGGGGGAGGTTCCAATGCGCTGGGAATTTTTTCAGGATTTCTCGATGATCCAGTCGAACTGGTGGGCGTTGAAGCGGGGGGAGAGGGAGTCTATACAGAAAAACACGCATCTCGACTTGCATCTTCTAACGGGGCCGTAGGTGTTGCCCAGGGTTACAAGACCTTTTTCCTCCAGAACAGGGACGGACAGATGAAGGGGACCCACAGTGTGGCGGCCGGACTGGATTATGTCGGAGTATCCCCCATTCTTTCCGCTTTCCATAAAGACAAAAGGGTCCGATTTGAAGCCGCAACGGACAAACAGGTCCTTGAGGCTTTGTCTCTTACCATCAGGAAGGAAGGTCTGATTCCCGCCTTGGAATCTGCCCATGCTTTTGCCAGGGCATTCGAGGAGGTCCCGGAACTCCCCCCGGATGCCGTTATCCTGATCAACCAGTCCGGACGGGGAGACAAGGATATTTTCACTATTGCCGATGCATTTAATGATCCGAAATGGAAGAATTTTATCAGGAAAAAAGGGGAGGAATATGGAGCTTGAATTTTTCATAAAAGACAGGTTGAAAAAAAAACCAATCCTCTTAATGACCCACCTGGTCCTTGGATACCCCTCCCTAAAAAAATGCTACAGGCTTATTGAAACCATGGTACGTGCCGGAGTGGATATCATAGAACTGCAGATTCCGTTTTCAGAACCAGTGGCCGATGGGCCCGTCATCGCCATGGCGAACCAGAAAGCCCTCGAACAGGGAATCACCCTAAAAGACTGTCTGGATTTTGCGGGATCGGTTGCCGGCTCTTTTGACATTCCATTTCTTTTCATGACCTACTGTAATATTCCATTCACATTCGGAACGCACAATTTTGTGAAGACCATGGCCGAAAAGGGATTGAAAGGAGCAATCATCCCCGACCTTCCCCCGGAAGAGGGGAAAGAATACCTAAGCGCTATGAAGAAACAGAATCTCTCTCCGGTGTTGATATTCTCCCCGACAACACCCTTGGACAGAATGCAGTTTCTCGGCAAACACGGCAGCGGCTTTATCTACTGTGTTGCCAGAAAAGGGGTTACAGGAAAACAGACCAGCTTTTCCCGTCAATTTGAGCAATATATTGGAATGTGTCGCGAGGCCACAACCCTTCCCCTTGCAGTCGGGTTCGGATTAAAAGAAAAACAGGATGTGGATTTTCTGTGCGGGAAAGCGGATATTGCTGTGATCGGCTCTCATATCCTTCAGACAATGGAAGAGAAGGGAATCGATTGCGTAGGGGAATTTATTGAAGGGCTAACGGATCGAACATTCAAAGGTTGAGGGTTCAACCCCTTCTCTGGCCGGGAAAAATGGCCAGGTAGATCGAAAAAGAAACTTCCGGATTTCATAGCAACTTTCTGTGTGAGGGGCCTTGTCCACAGTCCGTTTGGTGGGTTTTAGCCGCGATTTTCCGTGTCTCTCGAACTACCGACTCCTATTTCATGCAGATCCGGTCGTGGCAGGATGCCACTCACACAGGGGTGGAAATTAGCAATCCAAACCTGTCGAAGATCCCGTCTGAAGCGAAGCGAAAGCGGGGAACTTTTGAACCTTTGAACCCTGAACCGAAACGAAGTTTCATATGACCGGAAAAATTCAATATTCAATTTGCTTCCAGCTTTCGCAGCACTGGGACCGAGGGGCCTCCCAATCCGGTATTAAGCCGGATCAATGTCTGTTCCCCGACAACCCCATCCGGTTCAATACCGTAGAGACGCTGAAAATCGATGACTCTTTTCTTGAGCGGATCGTCGAAGATGGGGCTGAGATCGCCTCTTTCCGCCGGAAGAACTGCCCCTTCCGTCCTGTTCAACTGCTCTCTCAACCAGATAACATCAGGACCCGAACTTCCTTTTTTCAGAAGCATGGAACCCATGGGCGGCGTTTCCCACAAAAAGATGAAATCACCAAACCAGTATTGATCAATCAGGGCCCTTTTCATCAGGATTTTCTCTCCATTGAAATCCAATAGAACATCGTCGCCCTGTATCCCAACAACCGCCACATACTGTTTGGGCGAATTATCGCGAATCAGCTCCAGGACCACAGGCCTGTTTATGTGCATGATGTTTGTCCAGTTTCCCCGTTCGATATAACATCGCAACCCTGCTTCTGCAGCCAGTTCGCAGGGTGCTTTTCCCGATTTATCGGGAAACGTCTTACCCCAAGTCTGAAACACTGAGAAAATGGCACTTTTCAGATCAGTATTTACCTGCCCGGATTTCAATAATTCTTTTGACTGTACGAACTTTCCTTCAGAACCGGCCGGTAGGACTGCCTCATTTTCGACTTCTTTTCCAGGCATGGCGACATCGCCGCCCTCCTCTCCAGCACGAGACCCGGGAACCCTATCTGTCAGCGTTTCTTCAGAAACGGAACCAGCAGGAGTTTTCGTTCCATCTCGAATCTCCATAACTACCACCTGATTCTCCAGAAGAAAACTTGGAAGAAAGGTTTTCCATCCCGCCGCCAGGGCCACAACAAGAATGAGAAGTGCCGTCAGAACACCGGTCGTCTTGCTGAAATAGGAGCGGGATCCACCCATGACTTCAGAAGCCGCCCTGACGACAATTCGCCTGTCCACAGAGTCTTTATGGGCCGCATAGGCAGCCAGGAGAGAACGGTCGCAGATGGTATTGATGAGCCTTGGAACCCCCCCTGAAAGCCGGTGTACCTGGGTAATGACCTTTTTTTTCATAATCGGTCGATCACATCCCGCAATCGCAAGACGATGCTGAATATAGGCAACCGTTTCATCGCGAAGCAGGGGGGTAAGATGATAACGGGCCGTAATTCGCTGTCCCAACTGTCGGAGTTCGGGTCGAGCCATTATGGTTTGCAGTTCCGGCTGGCCGATGAGCAGGATTTGAAGCAGTTTCTGACGGGTGGTTTCCAGGTTTGTCAACAGGCGGACCTGTTCCAGCACATCCATGCTCAAATTCTGGGCCTCATCAATAATGAGAACCGTCCGCCTGCCCATCGAATGGATCTCCATCAAGCGGGCATTCAATTTGTCGATCAAAACTTTCAGGCTGGTGGTTTCCGGCTCATAGGACACGTGCAGTTCATCGCACACCGAGGCTACCAGCTCCAATGCGGTCTGCTTCGGATTCAGGACCAGTGCAATTTCAACGCCTTCCGGGACTTGCTCAAGCAGGCTTCGACAAAGGGTGGTTTTCCCTGTCCCCACCTCCCCCGTCAAAAGCAGGAACCCTCCCCTGTCGCTCATGCCGTAGAGGAGATGAGCCAGAGCTTCCCTGTGCCTTCGGCTCATAAAAAGAAACCGGGGATCAGGAGTCAAAGAAAACGGATGTTCCGTAAGGCCAAAATAGGATGTGTACATGTCGTAATCTATTTAAGATTGACTCTGCTCTGCAATTTATATATGAATGGACTCTTTTCGAAATAAACCAAATTAATCTGAAACAATAACCGAAACGAAGAGTTATTTCAATGGAAACTGTAAGCACCCAATTAATTGACGATCTTGGCAGGCGTTTGAACTATTTGCGCATATCCATAACGGATCGATGCAACTTCAATTGTATTTACTGCATGCCTAAGGAAAGGCTTGAGAAGCTACAACACGAAGATATTCTGACCTATGAAGAAATTTTCCGACTCGTATCCATATCCGCAAGTCTTGGCGTTGATAAAATTCGACTTACCGGCGGGGAGCCCATGGTACGAAACGGTTTTTGCGATTTCCTCTCCAGTCTCACATCCATTTCCGGACTCAAGGATATTTCCTTGACTACCAACGGCTTTTTTCTCAAGAATAAAATTCAAAAGATAAAAGATGCAGGCATCAAGAGAATAAATATCAGCCTGGACACTTTGAACAGAAAAAAGTTCAAAACCATCACCGGGCATGACAGTTTTGACAAGGTATGGGAGGGAATTGAACTTGCATCAAGATTAGGGTTTGCCCCCATAAAAATCAATATGGTGGTTATGAAGGGGATGAATGACGATGAAGTAGCAGATATGGCCGGATTGTCCTTACGTTTTCCTTTCCATATTAGATTCATTGAATACATGCCCATCGGCCTTACAAATCATGCGGTGCCTTTCGGCCATATCTCCAATGCAGACGTCAAGAAATCCCTGGAAAAGCTCGGGAATCTGGTCCAGGTGCCGAGGGCTCATATGGATGGGCCAACAGTGAGGTATAAATTTGAGGGTGCACCTGGAGAGATCGGGTTTATCAGCCCGTTGACAAATCATTTCTGCCATACCTGCAACCGACTGCGACTCACAGCGAACGGGAAACTGCGCCCCTGTCTCTTATCCGATAAAGAGATGGACATCAAAGGTCCCATGCGGGAAGGCGCGTCCGATGAGGAACTCATCCGTATTTTCCTGGAAACAGCCCATAAGAAACCCCGCGGCCACGAGGTTTCATCTGAAGAAACCGTATGGTCCTATTCCGGTGAAATGTCAGCCATTGGAGGGTAAGTGCTTAAAAAGAAAGGAGCCTTTCGGCATTTAGACCAAGGATCTGTTGCTGCTGATCCACGGACAGGCCGTCTGAGGCCATTTCTTTCACATATCTGGCAGGGCTCAAAAGAGGATAGTCACTTCCGAAGAGAATCTTTTCAAAACCGATGATTTCGCCCGCAATTCTGTACATACCTGGAGAATAAAGGAAAGGAGAGGCAGCCGTGTCGAACCACACATTTTCCAGGGTCTGCCGCACTTCCTTTTTCATCAGGGCGTAAAAAAGAAGTCCCCCGCCCCAGTGGGCCAGGACAATACGATTTAAGGGATAGGCTTTGATGAAGTCATAGATTTGAAGAAGTGTATTCGGGGTTTTTCCGGGATACATATGCCCAACAGGCTCATTGGTATGAAGCATGAAAAGGACATTGTATTCAAGACAGAGGGCCATCACCTCTTTGAGATTTCCAACAACCCCAGCAGTAATTCCCGACTCGTAAACGGCAAGTTCTCCAACCCCTTTAAGCCCCTGATTCAGGCACCTTTCGGTTTCCTCGGCGCCGTCTTTGGAAAGAGGAGAAAAGCAGCAGAAACCCGTCAAACGATCCGAATATTCTTCTATTGCTGCAATAATGTAGTCGTTGTGTCTCCTGAAAAGTTCCGAATCCTCCCAGGGAAAACCGAAGATGACCGATCGCTGCACTTCGTTTTCATCCATGTTCCGGA
>Ga0208901_1000764_pt1 | contig 11482 bp, 10 predicted proteins | sample AntAceMetag02UKF_FD_184764 | JGI IMG/M metagenome (GOLD analysis project Ga0208901, IMG submission 184764) | Saline lake microbial communities from Ace Lake, Antarctica - Antarctic Ace Lake Metagenome 02UKF (SPAdes) (version 2) | ecosystem: Environmental > Aquatic > Non-marine Saline and...
ACTCCAGACCTCGTTAAGTGGTCGAGTAGATTAGTAGTTAAGTGGTTATTATTATTTGAAGTTATCCCTTTCACCTCAAAATTGGACACCCGATGGATTTGAATAGGCAATGTGTTGATTTCACGTGCTTATTTTCCAACTCAACAACTCGACCACTTAACTATTTGACGAGGTCTGAACTCCAAAGTATCGGCAAATTGCCCAGTCGTGTCAGTGCTCATGGCACTTCCTCAGGGTTCAAGGGTTCAGCGGTTCACGGTTCATTGAACACTGATAAACCCCTAAGAAGTCAAAATCCATCCGTTTTCGTCATTCCCGCGGGAATCCAGGTAAGCGAGCTTGCGAGACTCCGGGTAAGCGAGCTTGCGAGACTCCGGGTAAGCGAGCTTGCGAGACTCCGGTAGTCCCAGGTATTTATGGACCCCCACCTTCGCGGGGGTGACGGGCTTAGGCACTTCCATCGAAGTCAAGCGTATGAATCAGGAAACTCTGCTCTGGTCATTCCTCCCGACATTCAAAAGAGTTCACCTGTAAAGGTTTTATAAAAGGCTGACGCCTTAACTCCGCCATAATCGCCCAATTTCCACATTCTTCCGGCTATAACCAATTTATTTTGTTAAACGCGATTCAATTTTTTTGCGGCCTCATCAACATTGGATATCGGATTCTCCCCTCGCCTAAGACGTTCATCTTTCAAAACCGGGTTCCGGATGTCTGTGATCTAAGTTATGAATTCTTTGCGCCTCCGCGTCTCTACGGAAGATCTGCTATCCGAGGGCTCCGCTCGTAAGCATCTTCGTAAGCATTTCTGCTGCAACTCCTTCCGAATGGGGAACCAGTTCGTCGGGAGCCATGGTTGAAAGAAGAGAAAGGGCATTTTTAGAATATCGCTCAAAGCCTTTCTTTTCACCTTTATTCTTCATGAGATTTGCCATGTTTACATAAGCCATAACGAACTCCGGGTCAAGGTAGAGAGCCTGTTTCAACAATTTAATGGATTCTTCCAAACGCCCCTCTTCCTGGCAAATCGTGGCCAAGAGATAGTGATGATCCGGTTTGAGCCTTTCAGCCTCCACAGCCTTTGTGGCCCACTCTCCCGCCTCTGCGAGTTTCCCCAGATTGGCAAGAGATTTCGCCATAAGGGCCATATGCTCCGGTTTAAGCAGGGAGGCACGCCCATTTTCGCCGGCTTCGGCAAGCAGCTGCCCTATTTCTTCGGCGCATTCTCGGTAAAGGCCCCGATCATACAGAGCCAGGGCTTCCCCGTATCTGTCTTTCTTCAAATCATCCCTTCTCTCTCCCGCCCGAGGCAGTGCATGTCCAGTGGACAACCCCTCATTATGCGCCGGAGCACCATGTTTCGTAAAACGCTGCCGAAGCTTTTTTTTCGTTTCGGAGGGTGCGGTTCGCGTGGAAAGATAAGCGGGAACAGAACGAAATCGAGAGGAAGAGGTTTTATGCTTGGGAACGGTCAAAGGGAGGAAATCTCTTCTCGGTGGGCACTTTCTGAAGAAGTTTGTCCCGGAAAGCTTCACCGGACTGAGATCCGGTTGCTGAATAAACGGCGTTTCGCTTGGACTGAGGATAAGCCATCCCCCCTCTTTAAGAGAACGGGTGAGACGATTGATAACCTCGGCCCTCATTTCTGCAGAAAAATACATGAGCACATTGCGGCAGAAAATCACATCCATGGCCCCGACTTTCCTATCGGGAAAAGATTCCGCTTTTTGAGCCAGATTAAGTTGGCTGAACTCCACCATCTTCTTTATGCGCGGCAGAATCTCAAAACGGTTTTTTTCTTTCCTGACAAAATACCTATCCATGATGGTATCAGGCGTTTCTCGGAAAGACCAGCGGGTGTATACACCATCTCTTGCTTTTTGAATGAAACCGGGGTTGATGTCCGTCCCGATAATCGTGACATCAAAACGATTGCCCAGCGACATCAGTTGATCCATCAGAATCGCAACGGAATAGGGCTCTTCTCCCGTACAACAACCGGCACTCCAGAAATTCAGCTTCTCCGGCTTATCTGTTGCCCCGTGAAACCGGCGAGACAAGATATGTTCCCTCAAAGCTTGAAACACCTTTTTATCTCTGAAAAAAAAGGTTTCTCCAATGGTTAGCCGGCCCACCAGAAAATCCATCTGTTTCTGGCTGAGCGATGCGGACAAAAGCCATCGAACGCAAGTTTCGGAACAATCGAAACCAAAATCGGAAGCAGCCGCGCATACGCCCCGCCTGAGATCGTGCCATTTTTCTCTCGGAAAATGCAGACCCGTCCGGATCCGGACAACCTCGCTCAGATCGGAAATTAGATCATCCGGAATAGGTCTTACCGTAAACTTCTCCATCCCCTGTTTGAAGGCCTCTCCAAGTCCGTAAATTCCCCTTTTTTAAAAGAACGCGGGGGTTTACAGGTTAGGTTGTTAATAATCCATGTTTTAATGAAGTAAAAATTCATCAATGCTCTCGACGCTTTGGATGTCATCAACTGAAAAGAGTCTATCCATGTCGTATATGAGAATGGTGTCTTTGCCCAGCTTCACCACCCCACTGACGTATGGTTCCATTTCCGGAAGAATTTTCTCAGCAGCATCAAATTTCTCAGGAGCGACTTCCATAACCCCGCTGACCAGGTCAACAGAAAAAGCAATCACCCTTTCAGCACTCTTGCATATAATGATCCTGTCCTCTAACAAAACATCCCGCTCAGGGAAACCGAATCGCGATCTGATGTTCAAAACGGGAATAATCTCTCCCCCCATATTGAGGAGTCCTTTGAGGATAGGCGGGGAATCCGGCAGGCGGGTGAGTTCAACGGCACGTATGACTTTTTTTACTGCGTTAAGCGACAAGGCGTAGCGCTGGTCCTCAATGGTAAAGGCAAGATATGGTTGTGGAGAAATCATACCGGACTCCTTATTACAGACATCGTCAAATAGTTAAGTGGTTGAGTCGTTGAGTTGGAGAATTAACACGTGAAATCAACCGTGCCCGTTCAGCTCCATCAGAAGTCCAATTTTAGGGTAAAAGGCATGCCTCCCAATATTAACAACTACTTAACTACTTCTCTACTCAACGACTTAACGGTGACTGTATTATCGCACAAGGCTCGTCTTCGGATTTCACAACCAATACCCGTAAGTGAATCCCATTCACCTTTGTTTGTCAGGCATTTGCGCGTTACTCGACTTTGCTCTCTTATAGACCTTTTTCAGGTGTCAGGTTTCGGGTGTCAGGAAAAAACTTGTTGTCATTCGATTGATCCAACATAGAATCATAGAGTTATGCTGTTTAAAATCACATTTCCGGAATATTGGACCCGCAGCCCTGACACCCGACACCTGACACCTCGACGAGGACAGGATCTCGAAATTCTTCACCGGAAAGCGGCATGAATCTCATTCATTCACGGGTATTGATTTTACAACCGTGAACAGCTAACCATTAGATTTTTTTAAGGCTTTTCAATGACCACCAGCGCATCCACGGCAATCGGTCTGCTTCCCGACAAAATCACCGGGTTCATATCGATTTCCTTGATCGCTTCATTTTCAAGCCCGATCTTTCCAACGGTAACAAGGATTTCCGCCAATTGATCCAGATCCGCGGCCTCCATGCCTCGAACCGCATCGAGGATTTTATGTCCCTTGATATCTTTCATCATCTCAAGAGCGTCCCGTTTTTCCAGTGGCGCAACTCGGAAAGAGATATCTTTCAGAATCTCCGTAAAAATCCCTCCAAGGCCGAACATGACACATGGACCAAACTGCGGGTCCCGTGTAAGCCCTACCACCAGTTCCCTTTGCCCTTTTACCAGCTCCTGAACGAGAACAGCACCATCGTCATCGTCCATAGCGTCCATGATCTCCGTAAAGGCTGCCCCGGCTTCCTCATTGTTTCTGATATCAACCTTGATCAAACCTTTTTCGGTCTTATGGGCAATTTTCGACGATGCACCCTTTAAAACAAGGGGGTAGCCTATTTTTTCAACCGCTTTCATCAGGCTGCCCATATCCGTAGCAAGGATCTCTTCCGTAACCGGAATCCCATAGGCTTTCAGCAGTATTTTTGATTCATATTCAGAAAGAGTATTTCTTCCTTCCGCTAACGCTTTTTCTAAGATTTCCATTCAGTTCTCCTTAATAAATTAAATAATAGAGTACGACGCTTTAGTATCTTATGAAAGATCGTATTTCTTGATCTTTTGGGCCAACGTCTTTCGATTAATACCCAGAATGTCCGCAGCTTTTGCTTTTCTTCCTTTGGTCCGAGCCAGAACAAACCTGATGTACTTCTTTTCCAGCTCCTGGAGGCTCAGGGGCTCTTCCGAGAACAGCGGTAATTCTCCCTGTCTTCGGGAAATAAAAGACGGCAGATCCCGTGGTCGAATCAGATTCGCATCGTCCATGATCAGAATTCTTTCGACCAGATGTTCCAGTTCTCTTACATTTCCGGGCCAGGCATAATCAACCAGCATCTCCATAGCGCCCTCGGACACCAGGGGAGTCGCTTTCTTCATTTTGTTGCTGAGCCTCAATAAAAAATGATCCCTCAGAAGAGGGATATCTTCTTTTCTCTTCCTGAGAGGAGGGAGTTTTAAAGGCACCACGCTTAACCGATAATACAGGTCCTCCCTGAATTTCTCTGCCTCGACCGATTCCTCAAGATTCTTGTTGGAAGCGGAAACAATCCTTATATCCAGTTGTATCCTTTTTTGGTCTCCAACCTTGATGAACTCCCTTTCCTGGATCACCCTGAGGAGTTTTGCCTGTATTTTCAAACTGAGGTTTGCTATTTCATCAAAAAAAAACGTCCCATGATTGGCCAACTCGAAGAAGCCATGTTTTGTATGATGAGCACCTGTGAAAGAACCCTTCACATGTCCGAAAAATTCACTTTCCAGCAATGTCTCCACAAGAAAAGAACACTCAACAGCGACAAATTCCTTGTTTTTTCAGTGGCCGTTCTGGTGTATTGCACGAGCCACAAGTTCTTTACCCGTACCACTTTCACCAGTAATAAGAACAGTGCTGTCTGTTGAAGCCACTTTAAGAATTTTATCAAAAATCTTCCTCATGGGGAGGCTCTGCCCAACAATCACATCTTTATTTACACCCGTCTCCAAACCGTCATTTTTCACAGGGCCTCTGACTGCCGCCAACTCGGAAAAATCCGCTTTCTTAAGCGATGACTTCAGATCGTCAAGGCTGAACGGTTTTACGAGGTAGTCAATGGCACCAAGCTTTATGCAGTGTACAGCGTTATCAATGGTCGGATACCCGGTAATCATGATCACGCCTGTTTTCGGATATTGAGAACGAATCTTTCTGAGAAGCGCGACGCCATCCATATCAGGCATCCGGATATCAAGCAACGCCAATCTGAAGGGCTGTGATCCAAGCCGGGCAAGGGCATCTTTTCCATTGGCGGCGAGGACGGTCTCCAATCCCCTTTTTTCAAGAACTCTTTGAATGCCTTTCACAATAGACAGACCAAGTCCCGTGCCGGTAACATCCCTCGTCCTGGGGTTTTTTACGCGGTAAAATTTATCAAAAATCTTGGGCAACTCCTCCGAAGTTATCCCTACGCCGCCGTCCTGCACCTTGATCTCCACGAGTTTCGGCCCTCACGGAAACATGTCCCCCTTCCGGAGAATAATTTATGGCATTGGTGACCAGATTATTTAATATTTCTTCAATATTTTTCGGATCAGCCTGGATGAGACGTAAATTATTATAGGAACATGTGAGCGCTATCCCTTTACTTTCGGCCCTTGGCTTCATGAGTGCGGCTATGTCGTCCATAATCTCACCCACATCAGTGGGAACAAGATGCTGCACGTATTTTCCGGCATCAATCTTTGCCACATCAAGAAGATCGTTGATAAGAGCGAGGAATGTATCAATTTTTTTTGTTCCCTTCTTGGTAAACTCCAGCTGCTTTTCGGCCATGGGACCGGCCAGCCCGTCAAGCATAACCGTATTGAACTGACGGATCGAAACAAGCGGACTTCGCAGCTCATGTACAACCATATTTACAAAGTCCAATTTCATCTCGTCAAGCTGCTTGAAAGCAGTAATGTCTTCCAAAACCGTCACAGTGCCTGCATAGGCGTTGTCGGGACCCGGTGCAGAAGCAAAAATTGCCCTGAGTACACTTTCGTCTATATGGATTTCCTGAGAAATCGACTCGTCTTGGGGGTCTCCCTCATATCCGTAAAAATACCGACACTGCCGATCTCTTTTCCTTCAATCTTAACGATGGAAGCCGAAAGCATCACCGGAATCTCTTCGCCGGTTTTCGAAAAAATAGTCATACTGGTGGCATTTAATTTTCCCACAGAGCCATGCTTATCGCTCCTCATGGTCTTCATATTATCTTTGGCAACATCCATATCGTAAAAACTACCCATATGGCCATTTTCCATGATTTCCCGGGAGGTGTACCCTGTAAGATTCTCCATACCCTGATTAAAAATCAGGACATTGCCTTTTGTATCCACCACCACGATTCCATCAACGGTGCTCTGAATCACGTTCTGAAGGAAGATACTGGATTTCTCCGCTTCTTTTTCAAGGGCTATCCGTTCTGTAACATCCCTCGATGCCTCTATCGATTTAACCACCTCTCCTTTTTCATTAAACATGGGCGACACGGTAACAACATCAAAAGACTCCTTTCCATCTTTCCCAATGAGTTCATGGATAGTGCTGATCGTCTTTTTTGATTTCTTCACTTCATCGAGATAGCATGGTCTCCCACATTCAGCACAAGGCTTGTCAAGCCCATATCTCAACTCATAGCAATACCTGGACAAAACATCTTCACCCTGAAGATTGTTTTCCCGCAGAAAAGTCTGGTTAACCATATTTACGGTCTTATCGTCATTCACCACCATAACCCTGTATGGAAGGGAATCCAGGATGGCCTGAATCCGCCGTTCCGCATCTCTATGGTTAATTAGAGCTTTCCGGGACATGTCGTCAGGCCCCTCAAGAAAAGCGGAAAAAAAACCCTCTGCAGCCCTTCTGTCGAGGATTGAAACACCGCGCGGCCGGGTCCGCATCAGATCCTCAAATATCTCATCTGATCCGGTTAGTTCAATAAGCAGGTTAATACCGGGAAGGAAATAGAGTTGGTGATAATCGTTTGAAGTAAAAATCCCCAGTTTTTGAGCCGATAGGAAACCGGGCGACATGGAGTTCTTGTCAACCACCCCGACAATCTCCATGTTCAATCGATCCAGGCGACCTTCGCCAACAGCATCGAGGAGAATCCCACAGATTTTTCCACCCCCTATGATACCTGCTCGGAAAAAACCTGCTTCAACCTCGGGGAAGAACTTATGGGATTTATCTGATTTGATAGGAGGGACATATTCCTGGTTCTTCATAGCTTTGGCCTCTTCCTTCGTATCCGCGGAATCCTGGAATCTTTCAGGGTTTATTTTTGGTGAAGCCTGTCCCTTACCTTTTATTCCAAATCCCTCATAATCGCCTTGCACGTACCGGTTATGAATTTTTCAAATGCGGGCCTTGTTTCAGCAGGGTAGATATTGTGCGAGGCGTTTGATAAATTCCGCATATATAAACCTTTATATTATGATGATTTATTGAAGAAATTCAAGGAAAAAAGCCGCCTACCGTATGTTTGCCTAAAGATATGAACCTGAAAGCAAAAAGCTGGGAACGAATCACTAACCTACTTTGAGGACCTTTTGGTTGAGGATCGGGCAGGTAAGCGAGCTCACGAGACTCCGAAGGTGGCTTGAATAGGTGATGACAGAGGTTTAATTTCTTCTTGCCGAGTGCCTAACGGCTCCATTCAAACACGTTCCTTAAAAAATGCGTGAAAACCGGCAGGGAAGATGTTACATTTTTCATGTCACTGATCTGCAACCTATCAGGAGGTCTATTTTTGAAAAAGATATTCACGTGGGGGTTATTCGGCATCTCATCCCTTCCGGTACTTATTATAACCGCCCTTCTTATTGCCCCCTTCTTCGTAGATGTCCAACAATACAAACCGCAAATTGAAAGCCGGGTATCTGAAATCACTGGAAGGCCCTTCATCCTCGATGGCGATATACGCTTTACCCTCTTTCCCTGGGCAAAGATTTCCCTTTCAGACATTCGCCTTGGAAACTCTGCAGGTTTTGAAACAACGAATTTCCTTTCTGTGAAGTCCTTAGAAGTAGACGTAGAACTTCTGCCTCTGCTTTCAAAAAATATCAGGATCAAACGTTTCTCTTTGAAAAGCCCGATCATTACCCTGACAAGAAACACAAAAGGGATGGGGAACTGGGAAAGACTTGCTCGCTCTGAAAAAGAAGACCGGATACAGGGGAAGAAGCAACAGGCGCCTTCGGATGAAGGTGGGAAAGAATTTTCTATTGACAGCCTGGCAGTCAAAACATTTACCTTGTCGGAAGGGGTTCTTTTGTGGATAGACCGAATAAAAGGGAAGCCAAGGGAAATCAGGAATTTGGCCATGGAGTTAACCGACCTGTCTCTGGTTAGGCCCGTTCTAATAGAATGCTCGGCGACAGTCGACCAACAACCGGTATCCGTACATGGAACCATAGGCCCCATAGGGGAAAATCAGGGAAAAGGAACCGTGCCTGTTGATATATCGGTCGGATTTTTCAAAGAAATAGTGATGCGCATCAAAGGGAAATTCATCGATCCCGTAGACAGGATGGATTTCAATCTGCAACTCCAAATCGAGCCTTTTTCGCCTCGAAAAATTTTCGAGAGCATGGGCAAACTGTTTCCCTTAAAGACTGCGGATGCACAAGCATTGAACAAGGTGGCCTTGGTTTGTAGAGTAAGCAAAAATTCCAGTCGCTTATCCCTGCCAGACGGTTCTTTAAGCCTCGACGAAACGACTCTGAAATTTTCTGCCGCTTTAAAAGATTTTACCAAACCTGAAATGACATTTGATCTGATCATGGACCGGCTTGATATGGATAGGTATCTGTTCCCGAAGGCGGAACGGCAAAAAAGACAGGATACGCCAAAAAACGAAAAGAAGAATCCATCCGTTTCAGGTGGAAAACCGGACTACATGCTCAGATCCCTGACTCTAATTGGCAATGTTTTCATAAAAGAATTAAAAATAAAGGAAGCAAAAATCCAGGATTTTTATCTGAAACTTATGGGGAAAAACGGTCTCTTTCAGATACAACCCTTCGCCATGAAACTCTACGGAGGAGAAATGTCCGGCGCGGGATCATTGAACCTTGCGCAAGATGTTTTGCGTACACAGATACAATTGAAAGCCGGTGGGGTCCGAGCTGGCCCCATGATCAGGGACATCCTGAAAAGAGACATCATGGAAGGCGACTTTGCCATGGATCTAAAGATAAAGGCTACCGGGAACAACAACGCTGCTATCAAAAAAAGTCTTCATGGCAAAGGGACTCTTCAATTCGCGGACGGCGCAATCAATGGCATTGACCTTTCGGGTATGCTTCAAAATTCGCGCGCTGCCCTCGAGCTTTCTGAAGGGTCCGATGGAATCCCACATACCAGGTTTAGTGAATTCACCATTCCATTCACCATATCAGACGGCGTCATGACAACAACGGATACAACCCTGACATCTACCCTCCTCAACATCCAGGTAGAAGGTCAGGCGGACATAGTTGACGAAACCCTTGATTTCAGGATTGAGCCCCGGTTTATGGCCCCCGCGAAAGGACGTAAAGATGAAGAAAATCAAAAAGGGGTGACCATTCCCGTTCTTGTTGGGGGAACCTTTTCTTCTCCCAGGTTCCTCCCGGATCTAGACTTCATCCTCAAACAAAACTTCGGCAAAGAAATCAAAGGCTTGTCCGAACTACAAAAAGCCCTGTTTAAAAGCAAAGAGGATGATGGCAAGAAATCCAGGGGAAACAAGATATTAGATTTTTTAAACAAATTGCGTTAGGCTTAAACTAATGGCTTTCGAGAAACCACTGGAAAAGACCCCGATAAAAACCTTTCTGGAAAAGGGTGTCGAAACAGGCATTTTTCCGGGGGCAGTCGTGCTCGTTGCATTTAAGGGTGAAGTAGCCCTTTTCGAAAAAGCGGGCAAATACACCTATAGCCTGGATTCTCCAGTCATAGCCGAAAACACCCTGTTTGATCTGGCCTCACTGACCAAACCGTTGGCCACAGCTCTGGCTATGATGAAGGTCATCGATTCAGGAAACATCAAGCTGGATGAATCCCTTGAAGAATTACTCACAGGGTTTTTCCCCAGGCCCGTGGGGGCCTTGACACCAAGGCTGCTTTTATGCCATTCGGCAGGGCTCAAAAGCTGGATGCCATTTTACGAAGAACTGACGGTACTGCCCCCGGCAGAAACCAAGAACGAATTAAGAAAGCGTATTCTGGATACCCCGATGGCATACTCTCCCGGAAAAGGGGTTTTGTACAGCGACCTGGGGTTTGTTCTCCTGGAGTGGATCGTCGAGGAAATCACAGGAAGGACCATCCCCAATTTGATCCAGGAGCATTTCTATGGTCCCCTGAACATGAAAAAAACCGATTTTTTCGGAAGCAATCCGGCCGACCGTGTCGACCCAACCCAGTTTGCTCCCACTGAATTCTGTCCATGGAGAAAACGCGTCATACAAGGGGAGGTACACGACGAAAATGCCTGTTCAGTGGGCGGTTACTCAGGACACGCGGGACTGTTCGGCACAGCGGGCGATCTCTTTGCTTTGACTAAGATGCTGGTCGGCCATTATCACGGGAAGAGGGACGATTTTTTGAAACCGGAAACAGTAAGGGATTTCTTTACCAGGCAAGAACTTGTGAAAGGCAGTACCTGGGCACTGGGATGGGACACGCCATCTCCCAAAGACTCGAGTGCGGGGGGCTTCTTTTCCGTAGAGAGCGTAGGGCATTTAGGGTTTACCGGAACTTCCGTATGGATAGACCTTCGTCGGGAAATCACCGTGATTCTCTTGACAAACAGGGTGCATCCCACCCGATCGAACAGGAAAATCAGGCAATTCAGGCCTGCATTGCATAATTTGATCATGCAATCGATCGGCCAGATAATTTCAAATTAGGATACAAAGGAAATAATGGTAAAATGTCCTGTAAATACCACCCGGAACGTGAAAGCTATATCAAATGTGAGAAAATGGGAATCGGCTATTGCCTCGAATGCCTGGAAAACTGCGAAGCCTGTACGGATCCGTGCGGATATTGCCGATTCAGGTCGCAATGCATTATCTGGGAAAAATGCCGTAAGAGCCCGAAAAGGTATGCACTTGAAAAGGCCGCCAAGGGCGCTGAAGACGCTCCAGAATAGTTCAACCTAAAAGCTGCAATTAGCTTTTAGCTATTGTAAATATTCGGCTTGGTTTAAATTTTTTAAAAATAGTTCGGGACACAAAGCGAAAATTTTGCTACAAGTAGAAGCATGACTGCTTCTCATAAAAAATCACTGCCATTATACACCCATAAACTCTCCGATCAAG
>Ga0208901_1000766_pt1 | contig 11467 bp, 9 predicted proteins | sample AntAceMetag02UKF_FD_184764 | JGI IMG/M metagenome (GOLD analysis project Ga0208901, IMG submission 184764) | Saline lake microbial communities from Ace Lake, Antarctica - Antarctic Ace Lake Metagenome 02UKF (SPAdes) (version 2) | ecosystem: Environmental > Aquatic > Non-marine Saline and Alkaline...
CGACTATTTCGCCTGCTACTTTGCAGCGTGGAATTCAGAGAATGGAATCTTTGCTTTCCCCTTTCCAATCAGCGCTGAAAGGCAGAAATGAGGTGCGCGGGGAGGTGAGGATGATTGGGGAAACTACATTTCAATCGTGCAAAAAGTTCATTTACTAAAATGAAGGCTGACTGGTTCCTAATGTCGAACAAGACACGCCACCTGACCGCTATTCCGCTGTACTCCATAGAACAGGTGAGCTTTATGGGTTAGGGGGCCAGTGAGGGTAGAATATGGGGGAGGAGGTAACAAATGGTTAGTCGTCGGAGGTCGCTGCTTCTGGTTGCAGGTTTGATAGCATTGTTTATCTGTATTCCGGAGGGTAGTCGGGCGTCTGGATCAAACTCAGCAGGGCCGGAGGCCAGATCCGGACATTGGAATGGGAAGACAGAGTTCGGGACATTTAGCTTTACGGTTGGACCGGACGGGCAACAAATCACGGGATTCACATTGAACTACAACATGGGAATTGTGTCTGGGAGCTTTCGGCCAAAGGGACAGATCGCCATGCCCATTGCTGAGGATGGGTCGTTTGACCTGAGTGTGGAGGGGTTAGGGTTGGTTTTCCGAGGTCAGTTCACTGAGAATAGTCGCCAAGCGAACGGGTTGTGGGAGATGGACATACCGATGGCTGGGCGAGTATCGGATGAGTGGCAAATCAATAGGTAGTGCCGGACGAGAGAAGGTGCAAAAGGACTGGGGAATCCTGAAAGGACGCTCTAACCCTCGGCGTGAAGCGATGCAGCTACCTTGGTTGATTGCGCGAGAGGTTGGACCTGCCTCGGTGGTATGCCCCGGCTGCTCATCGCCAGACTCGCCGCGCCCCCCATCCGCAGCGTTCAGCAAGAAAGGAGAATTCGAAGATGAGACGTAAACATCGTTATCTGGGAAAGGAGAAATGAGGATGATGAGGAAGAAACGAATCACCAGATTGATCGCGGGCGCGTCTGTACTACTGGTTCTATGCACGCCTTATGGGCTACTGGGCAGTCAGACGGTCAAAGACATTAGCGGGAAAGCACGTCATTTTCGATCCCATATCGGGTAGGCTCTTGCTGGTTCCTCTTTGTACGATTAATGACTTCGATGCTGGTCGACCTGAGGGGGGGGGAGGAGAAATCGGCGTCGAACTCAATAGAGGGATACGCTACCAACTGCAAACTCCATATTGGCGCTGAGGGACGCTGGATTGTTAGCGGGCGGGTCGCTGGAGAGTTTCCCCTCGTGAAGGAGGGGAATGATCTCAAACTGGCATCTGGAGTTCCACCGCGCCTCCTTCTATTCAACAAAGGACACAAAGTCACCGTGAGTATGTCCGCCGGAGCTGTCACCACGCTGCATGGGAAACGCGTCCGCGCCAAAACCGACACAACATTCTTGCTGGCTGATGGGGACGATTCCCAGTTCGAGGACCGCATCCGCAAAGGCGTGCTCAAGGTCGTGCCCTAATGCGGGGCACATGAGCACCACTGGTAGGCTACGCCCGTCGGGATGGCCCAGCACCGGGAAGGTGGCAAGACAAGACTACAGACGGGGGGATGTGGACCGAGATGCGATTTACGGTAAATCTGGAGCGAATGCAGGTAGGGCCTTTCGAAATCCTGGTTGGCTTTGAGCTGAAGGACAAAGGTCCGCTATCCAAAATCCCCCGGCTGTTAGAAAAGAAAGGAGGCAGTAGCGATGTCACTCAGAAATTTCAAACAAACTTCCCCTAAAAGGATTCAGTTTATCATCGTTTTAGCCATGTTGGTTGCTTTGGGGACAATAGACGTAGTTAGCGCGGATGAAACGGTGAAGCAGACTGTGCTCGGTAAACTGCACACAAAGGCCAAGAAGGAGAATGTCATCATCAGCCCTGATAGCAAACGATTCGCGTATTATGTCGCGGGCGGTGAAGCGCTTGGCATGTTCGTAGTGGTTGATGGTGTTGCCCAAAGACGTTATGAAGGATTAGGCGGAGGAACACCCGTTTTCAGCCCAGATGGTGCACATGTTGTATATCAGGCAGAAAGGCCAGATGGGAAGTGGGTATTGGTTGTAGATGGGAAAGAAGTCTCCGGGACTTATGACAGTTTCGTTTACCAAAGCTTAGCCCTTAGTGAACACGGTGGCCGCTTTGGCTGTGTCGCTAAAGATGGCAAAAAAGCCGTCTTGCTCATTGACGGAAACGAAAAGGGGTCCGGGCGAGCTATCGCGTTCTCACCAGATGGGAAGCGTGTCGCTTGGATTGACGAACTCGCCGATGATCTTGTTGCAGTTGTTGTCGACGGACATAGGGTGAAGGAATACGCAATAGCCGGGGCCATCCAATTCAGCCCAGATGGAAAGCGTATCGCCTGGATAGCCGGGATCAAAGGTAAACAATTAGCTGTGATCGACGGCAACAACGCTTCGGTCTCGTTTGATGCCTTACAGACTGGCCCGAAGTTCAGCCCGGACAGTCGCCGAGTTGCCTACATCGGTTTCAAAGGCGACTCCTCTTCACTTAGATTTGGTATCATTAATGGGTGGAGTGTTGTTATGGTGGACGGCAAGGAGATGGGACGGCATCACGGCGCTGCAGCACTAAGATTTAGCCCGGATAGCCGCCGAGTTTGCTGGGTGGCAGCTGTGGATAAAGGTGGGCAATGCGTAGTCGTTGACGGCAAGCAGGGCCCGGCATTTGAGACTGTACTTGGTCCTGGACCCGTGTTTAGTAAGGATGGCAGGAAATTAGCGTACATAGGCCGGCAAGGAAATAGAGACGCAGTGATAGTCAACGGAGCCAAGCTTGCGGAATATGACCAAGTGCATGGAGGCTCCTTGTCGTTCAGTCCTGGCGGTCAGCATGTGGCCTTTTTTGCAGAGAAAAATGGCGCATGGCACCTCTGCGTAAACGGTGTTTTGCTCCATACCCCGTATGACTATGTGCCGGATAGTACTACAATAATATTCAGCGGCAACAAATCGCTACGTACAATAGCCATCAAGAATAGCGAGATACGCATGATTAACGTTGACCTACGCTCTATAGAACCATTCAGTGGACAAAAAAATGTGAAAGCCACCAACCAAGCGAAAAAGAGCGGCAAACAATTGGCATTGCTTCCTTCCTTTGAAATATCGCTTAAAGGTAGAAATGAGGTGCGTGTGAAGAATCCGAACGACTTTAGCGTCGTTGCAGGAGTCCGCAAAGGCAAAGCCGGGATGAACCTCCATGTGCCCGCCAATGGCACCGCCTCGGTCTTCGTGCCAGATGGAAAGTACGACATCTTTTTCGTCTACTCAAATAGACCGGATGCCTTGTTTCAGGGGGACAGCTTCACCCTCAATCGCAACGGTGTTGAGATTCGGATCGTTAAGGTTCTGGATGGAAACTATGGCATAAAGCAGGTCAAGTAGGTCGGGAAGATCATGATTGCAGGCATAAGAAAGACACGATCTGGTCACGGTTCTGCAGGAGCGGGAAAGGAGATTGATATGAAGGTCAATTTACGCGGAAACGCTACATTGGATCAAATTGAGTCAGTATTTGTTCGGGGGATGAGTCCTGATACTTTCAAGATCACGAGAAAAAGTGACCGCATCAAAATTGCATCAAACCCGCTTAAAGGGGCCGTCGTGACAATTAAGGCGTCTGACAACCTCTCACAGGTCAAGGTCACGCCACAAATGCCAATTGCACTCGCCATAACAGTCATTTTGATTATCGCTGCTGTAATGATTTCCCTGGCAGTTAGCGCTGTCTACGGCAAACTTGCTGGCCGGATTTTCACCACGTATGCGCTTGCAATTGCTATCTTCGGGCCTGTTTTTCTAAGTCACATTATATCGAGACCGTTTGCAAAACAATGCGCTGATATTATCTCAAAAGGTCTACAAACCTAAAACCGACAAGACAGTACCTGGACGGTACAGCGGCCCGGTAGCTGAGATTTGCAGCTTTTTTTCCACAAAAACAAAGGAGATGAAAAATGACAAGATCACTGGCAAAATGGATTTCTGTCATGGTGTTTAGTTTGACGGTGGTTCTGTACTCTTTAATTCTTGTCTCATGTTGTGCGGCACCCAGTCAAAACGCCATGGTTAATGGTCAAAAGAATAAAGAAAATAAGAAACCGAAAACGGGGATAGTGGTTGATGTCGCAAACTCCCCTGGCACAACGCAACTCCACACCGCAGCAGACCTTGGTAAGCTCGATGTGGCAGAGCATTTGGCAGCCAGTGGAGCGGACGTCAATGCTAAGATGCAGAACAAATGGACCCCTCTCATGCTTGCCGCCAGAGCAGGGTCTGTCAAAATGGCAAAGTTGCTGATTGAGCACGGAGCGGATATCAGTGCGGTCAATTCTGCCGACGCCACACCGTTGTACATCGCATCCTTTCATGGGAAATCAGATATCATTTCCTTGCTGATCGAGAAAGGAGCGGATCCAAATACAGTGATCAATGACGGATCAACTCCGCTCATGGCTGCAATCCGCAATGGTCATGCAGAAGTCAGTAAAACCCTTGTCGCAATGGGAGCCGGCGAAAATCCATCTCTGGTAAAAACGGACAAACGAAAAATATCTTTTGGCCTTCCAAAAGAACTTAAGTCGCTCAAAGAACATAACCTTAAAATCTGTACTAAACTTGCTGGGAATTTGAGGGGCAAGAAGTTTCGAGTTGGGTCTCGATACGGCAGATTTGCTCAATTTAATCTCGTTGACATTATCAACAATGATCAAAACTATACCCACATTGATAAAGAGTCTGGTGAATTATATTTGCAGATTGCAACTCCCAGGGACGGCAGCATTGGAAGGCTTGGAAAGTCTGGAGTTGCGGGTATCTATCTCAATGATAATGGAGCCATTGTAATTCACTTATATAATAATGAGCTGGAGAAAGCTACTCCCAATAATGAAAGAAGCGAGCAACCAGACGAGGGTAAAGGAGTAACAAAGCTGCTGCCTCCTTTCACAAAAGAGATTATAGGGCCTTCGCGCGTTTATTGGAAATGGATAAATGAACATGGAGAACCGATTTACGATAAACACATAAACAAAGATAGAAAGTATGGCACTAAAATTGGCATAATTGAATACCAGTTTGTAGGATTTAGAGGCAAGATCGCCCAATTCCGGGCTCCGTTGAACGAAATACGCGTACGGAATCCCAACAATTTCGACGTGGCCGCAGGTGTCCGGTCTGGGAGAAGAGGGAAGGATGTTCATATTCCTGCTGGTGGCATGGGTTCTATCTGGGCACCTGATGGAGAATACGAGATCTTCTTCGTCTACTCCAACAATCCAAACACACTATTTCAAGGAGACAACTTTACGTTAAAAGGCAAGGGCGTTGAAATCCGGATAGTGAAGGTGGTTGACGGAAACTATGGAATTCGGAGAGTGAAATAGTGAGCCAGAGTAGACTGAATGTGTAGAAATATGTTATGCTTAGCGTACTATTACAAAATATATTAAACTTAAGAGATAGAAGTCAAAGGGATCATAACATGAGATTATTCATCGCTTTTTTCGCTATGGCATTTTCGTTGGTTGCATATCCAGATTTCTCTTGGTCTTCGCAGCGTCTTCCGGATGCCCGCGTTGGCGAGCCTTATGAGTACGTAGTGACCATCAAAGGGTTGGTCGGGCCTCTTAACTTTGACTGGAACAAAGGGGACAAGCCATCTTGGGTTCAATTTTCCGGTCCGGTCATAAGCGGCACACCGTCGGAGGCACGAAAAAAGCCCTACACTCTCCGGCTCTTGGTTACCGACGCTTTCGGTAAAAGCATATCAGCGGAATATCAACTTTCTGTTCGCCCCAAAATACGGCCTTTGAGCATCAACACGGAATACATCCCTCCCTTTCCCAAGGGACAAGATTCCAGGTTTGAGGTAATGGCAGTTGGCGGAGAAGGCAATTATCGGTGGACGGAGTGTAGGCCCATTTTACTCCCTGAAGGCCTTGTAGCGGGAAGTGGAGACAGCAACCAATATTGTGTGGTTAAGGGGTGCGCAAAAGAAACCGGCAAGATCCATCTAAAAGTCACTGTCTCAGATGAAAACAAAAACACTCAGACCAAAGAGCTTTATGGCCAGGTTGTGGAGCTGGCTCCTTCACTCAAATTTGTTCCTTCCCTAAAAATTGGATCCTTTATCCCGCCTGCCAGTTTGAACGTTCCCTATTATGCTCAACTCACCGCCATCGGAGGAACTTCCCCTTACACATGGGACCTGGAGGTCGAGAAAAGCGGGGACCTTTCCTGGATTGTTCTGGACAAGAAGACCGGCATTCTTTCCGGAACTCCCGACAAGATCACCAGGGAGAAATTCTCTGTTGAACTTAAAGACGGTACCGGACAGGCTGTTGCCGGCGATATGTGGCTTGTTGTAAAGCCAATGCCCTTAAAACTGATCACCAAGTCCTTGCCTACCGCGACCCAAAACGTTCCCTATTCTGCCCAACTCGTCGCCATCGGGGGACATCTCCCCTATTCATGGGATATAGATGTAAGGAACATTAGGCACCCGCCGTGGATTTCGATAGACCCCAAAACAGGCATTCTGGCTGGAACGCCCGACAGCTCAGGCGTTTTTACTATTACAGTGCAGACGAAAGATGCTGCAAGAAAGACGGTTGTCTCTCAATTGAAGCTTCCTGTTGAGGCTCTGAAAACGACTGAGAAAATGCCCGCCAAGAGTGGCACACCCAAGCCAAAAAAACCGAAAATCGACAAACCAAAACCAACGATGAAGAAGACACGCAAAGAGGATAAGGTCGCGTCCTATCCGGCTCCGGGAAATGCTGCGCTAAAAGATAATGAATATCCAAAGGCAAAGGACAAATTCAAAGCCGTCATTATTAAGTTGGATCCGAAGGACCAAGAAGCCGATCAGAAACTTCGAACCATAGCGGAAAAAGAGCGTGAAGAGAATAAAAGGCGGAAAGAACAGAGAATCGCCGCGCTGCTTGCCCAAGGAAAAACGGCTCTAAGTCGTCAACAGTTCGATGAGGCAAGACGGTCCTTTCATAAAGTGTTAAGAATAGACCGTACCAATAAGCTGGCCAAGGCGAGTCTCGATCGCATAAGCGATGAAGAAGATCGTTTGAGGAAGGAGAAGGAGATTTCTTATCTTCTTGCTTCAGGAGATGAAGCATTGAAAGTACCAGACTACAAAGAGGCGCGGCAGATTTTCACCAATGTCTTGCGACTTGATCCCAATAACATGGAAGCCCGTAAGAAATTGGAGGCCATAGGAAAGAAAGAACAGCGGTTGGAAGAGGAGAAGGCAAAACAAAAAGAATTCGCTTTGCTGCTTGCTTCTGCCAAAGAAAGACAGCAATCCAGGGAATATGAAGATGCGAAAAACTTCCCCAAAAAGGTAATTCCTGATGTCTTATCCCCAGATTCTATTGATTCCAACTTCAAAGGAATCGCCCATGACGGCCGTTTCATCGCTTATGCCAACGGAACGGTCTTGGACACTAAGACGAATCTCATTTGGGCAGCCACGGATAGTGGTAATGGCCTTATGGAGCGAGATGTAGATAATTTCATTAAGAACTATCATTGTGGTGGATATGCGGATTGGCGTCTACCTTCTATGGATGAACTCGAAACGATTTTTGATCGTGGCGTTGAAAACCATCATAATTATCATGTCACTAAACTGATTGATATTACAGGTGAGTGGGTTTGGGCCTTGGGAGAATGGGTGCCCAAAGTTTTTTTCAGTTTCAGCAAAGGGGTTAGTGCCAATATCCCGGAATGGGGGTACAGGACGGGGACTGGTTTTTCCGTCCACGATGCTCGAATCTTACCGGTGCGCACTGGCAATTGAACATTTGCTTATTTGATTATTTGATGGGGGTACGGGCACGCCAATAGGTCAAATTAGACGAATAGAGGCCCTCACGGCGAAGCAAAGCGCCCATTTGTCCAGTGTGGATACAGGCTCAGCTTTTTCGAGAATGCGCAGCTTGTACTTCGCCGTGAATTTTCGCCGGCGTTTTTTTTCGACAACCTCTGGATCGAGTGGCTCAACCGCCGCTCCCCATGGGCGGTTTCCTCAACCTCTGGATTTCTTGTTACCATTGGGGTTATCTTTTCCATGTTTTTACTCCTACCCGCCCTACACTAATTTTTCAAGGGGTAGGTGTCTCAGTTACATTGGCACAGAGGGAGCAGAGGGTACTATGACCATACTGGGATTTGAGGAGATTTCGTGTGCATGTTGCGGCAAACCGTTTGAAATATCATTTTTGTATTCTACGAATAATTTAGGGCAGGAGGGTACCGATTTTCACGGGCGCGCGCTCGGATTTCAACCTCTGTATACCGAAGCGCAAACCTGTCCCTCATGCGGATTCTCCGGATCTGGAGATGAGCTTAAAAACACAAAGCTTGATGAATACCTGAAAGCCTTCATAGATGCGGAAATCCGGCCTCTTCTAAAAGATCTGAAAGAAGAAATGATTCCGCCGTGGATAAGCTTTGAGTATGCGGCACGGATTGCGCTGTGGCGTGGGATTCCAATAAATGAGATTGGCCACCTCTACCACATGGCCGCGTGGTGTTGTGATGATTGTGAAGAAAAAGAGCAGGAAAAGCGTTACAGGGAGAAAGCCATTGAGCCTTTCGAAAAGGCGCTGCAAAAAAATGAGATAGCGAAAAATGAGATCGGGCGGCATTCTTACCTCATTGGTGAGAATTACCGGCGGATAGGTGACAGGGAAAAGGCTGTATTGTGGTACGACCGCGCCATAGAGGCCGCGGGGCAGTATCCTGGCCAGGAGAGGCTGGTTGCATTGTCCATTCAGCAGAAAACTGATCCGCAGGAGTTCATGCCCAGGTGTAAATTAAATCATGCGTATCCGGTTATGATCCCTAGACTGAAGATATGGCAACGTCAGAAGCGGCCACTTTGGCGCACAATTCTGCTGCTTTGTGCAGTACCCGGCGTTCTCTGCCTGGCGTATCTCGTATGGTCTCCCGGCAAATTTTCGCCTGAAGGCAGGTACGATCTCAGGACCAACGGAATCTGGCTTCAGCATGGCTGGCTCGGAGATGACTCGTGGTTTCAGCGGAACCGGAAAAACAAGTCGCTATTCCGAAACGATCGGAAGATTCAATCCCTTGCCGATCTCTTGGGCAGCCACGGCGTGAAATATGTTTTCCCCCATGTTTGTCCCGCCAGCCCCAACGGGGAGATTGCCCCGGTGGATCCGGTTCAAACTGAACGGTTCTTAGACCACTTCGGAGAGTTCGCGGTTATCCCGTGGGTCGGTGGTGTTCTTGGTGTTCACTGTTCACCGGAATCCCCACAGTGGCGAACAAATTTTGTCTCCTCCGTGGTGGATCTCCTCCAGAGCCATCCCCGGCTTGCCGGTGTTCAGGTCAACATCGAGCCGATGTCGAGCGGGAACCCTGATTTCCTCATCCTGCTCGACGAACTCCGTCAGGCAATGCCTGCGGGGAAGATCCTATCTGTGGCGGCATACCCGCCGCCGACCCGATGGCACCCGTTTCCCGAAGGTCATTGGGAAGAGTCGTATTTCAAGCAAGTTGCTCAGCGCGCTGACCAACTTGCCCCCATGATGTACGATACCGCCATCATGCTGCCCAAATTCTACCAACATCTCATGTCCGGGTGGACCTCAGAAGTTCTGAACTGGGCAGGCAACACACAGGTCCTCCTTGGCATTCCCGTATACGATGATGCCGGGGTCGGATATCATTTTCCCCATGTGGAAAATCTGCAGAATGCTCTGGCAGGCATTCATGCAGGATTGAGCAAATACAAGACACTCCCGAAAAACTATGCCGGGATCGCCATCTATTGCGAATGGGAAATGGACCTGCAGGAATGGAATTACTTAAAAGAGGAGTTCGCTGGAACTCAATAGTGTGTAATTTGTGCCTGAACGGTATCAAATTTAATCAATAAATAGCAACAGCTTATATTACATATACGGCTCTAAATATTTGTGAATTATCTGCTTTAATGGTCGCATTTCCCTTTACATAATTGGCGTGAAATGCTATAAAATTATAAAAATTGACCGTTAATTGTTATCAGAGATAACGCAACGCGTTATAAATTCACAAAGATTCGGAGAAAAAATTATGCGCAAGGTGATCCAAGAGCAAATGAAATTTGGGGAAATCGCCATCAGTGATATCGAATTTGACGTCCGTTCTCGGGATGAAATTCCAAAACTGCTCCTGGGTCTGCAAGAGGTATACTGTGACCTCACAGCCCGCAGACAAGTTTTTGAAGTACTTGTCAACCTGGTTCCCAAAGGCATCAATCCCCATAAAGGGAGAAAGGGTATGGACCTTTGGAAAGTTTTGGTTTTGGGAGTTCTGCGGCTAAACTGCAACTGGGATTACGATAAATTGAAAGAAATCGCAGACAATCACAAAACCGTACGATTAATGCTCGGTCATAGCAAAATGGACGACGATTTTCGATATGCGCTCCAGACTCTGAAAGACAACGTCTCTATGTTTACTACTGAAATCCTTGATAAAATCAGCGAGATCGTTGTCAAACATGGGCACCAAGTCATCGGGAAACAACCTGACCAAAAACTCAACGCCAGTTGTGACTCCTTCGTGCTGGAAACCGACGTTCATTATCCAACCGATATTAACCTCCTTTTTGACGCGATGAGGAAAACTATCGTTCTGATTATGACGCTGTGTGATCAACTCGGTCTGTCCGGATGGCGAAAGGGGATGGACCATTTAAAGAAGGCCAAACGGCTTTTTCGAAAGGCCCAACAGCTGAAGCGGTCCACCTCAAAAAATAACGCAAAGAAGGCGAAAAGAGAGAAGTTGATTATCGCTGCGCACCTTGCCTACCTCGACCTGGCACTCGCATTGGTTGAGAAGGCGAAAGAAAGTCTTTTGAGCATATCCTCGTCAGACATCGTTGTTTCCTTGAAAATAGATGAAATCAATCGATATATTGCCCACGCTGAACGGCAGGTGGATCAGATTCGCCGCAGGGTAGTGGAGGGAGAGACGATCCCTCACAATGAAAAGGTATTCTCAATTTTTGAGGAGCATACCGAGTGGATCAGCAAAGGCAAGGCCGGTGTATCTCAGGAACTGGGCCTCAAGGTATGCATTGTCAAAGATCAATTTGGGTTCATCCTCCATCATCGGGTAATGCAGAATGAAACGGATGATCAGATTGCGGTACCTATCATCCAGGAAACGAAAGATCGGTTTGCGGACCTAAGCCGTTGCAGCTTTGACAAAGGGTTTCACAGCAAAAGCAACCAATTGAAGTTACAAGAAATTCTGGATAATGTCGTACTACCTCGCAAAGGAAAGCTGTCTGCTATCAATCAGGAGATCGAGAATTCAGAAGAATTCCGGGAAGCTCGTCGAAAGCATTCGGCAGTTGAATCCTCAATAAACGCCCTTGAAAACCATGGACTGGATC
>Ga0208901_1000767_pt1 | contig 11465 bp, 14 predicted proteins | sample AntAceMetag02UKF_FD_184764 | JGI IMG/M metagenome (GOLD analysis project Ga0208901, IMG submission 184764) | Saline lake microbial communities from Ace Lake, Antarctica - Antarctic Ace Lake Metagenome 02UKF (SPAdes) (version 2) | ecosystem: Environmental > Aquatic > Non-marine Saline and...
CCGAGGAGCTGCTGGTAATGGGTGGTCAGGCTTTGCATAAGAGGTAGTAGGGTAAGGATGGATGATGCTTGGAACTACGCCAAGCTACCCATTTGACCCCGTTTTCCATTAAAATCGGCGAAGAGCCTTATTTTTAATTAAAATATTTGGTAGAAAATACAAATTGATTTAATTGCCTCTTAATTTAGTAGTCAATGTAATATGTTATCCCAATTCAACGGCGTCCCCTTCTCGATATTCATATCTGCCTTTTCCCCAAGTACTTTCTTTAAATATTTTGGATGCAATCCATACCCAGGCCTAATTGACCTCACGTTTTCTTCGGTAAACTTTTCTCCCTTTTTAATGTCTTTAACCACAAATAGCGAACGAGAGAATTTACGGCTGGCTTTTACTTTTTCTGTTAATTCATAGGTTATTTTGCCTATTGCTTTTTCTGCATCACGTATTGCTTTTACCATTTCGGTAAATTCTTTTTCATCCAAGGAGAAGGAGGCATCGGGGCCACCAATGGTTTTGTTGAGAATAAAATGCTTTTCGATTACCCTTGCTCCAAGTGTTACTGCAACTATTGGTGCAACAATGCCCATAGTATGATCGGACAATCCTACTTCTACTCTAAATCGTTCTTTCAAGTCGGGTATGGTTGCCATGTTGGCTTCTTCAATTGGGGCAGGGTAAGAGGAGGTACATTTTAAAAGGATAATGTTGTTGTTTCCTGCCTCGCGGCATGATTGAACAGCCAATTCAATGTCTTCCAATTCTGCAATACCCGTTGATAGGATCATTGGACGACCTTTAGACGCTACATATTCAATTAAAGGAATATCCTGAATTTCGAAGGAGGCAATTTTATAGGCTGGTGGGTTAAACTGTTCCAGAAAATCAACTGCAGTTTTATCAAATGGGGTTGAAAAACAAATCAATCCTTCTTCTTTCGCCACTTTAAAGAGTTCATTGTGCCATTCCCAGGGGGTGTAAGCTTCCTTGTAAAGGTCATAGAGTGTTCGTCCCTCCCAAATTGACCCATTTAGTACATCGGTAAAATATTCATTCTGACAATCAATGGTCATAGTGTCTGGTGTATAGGTCTGCAATTTTATAGCATCAGCTCCAGCTCTTTTTGCAGCACGTATGGTCTCAATAGCAATTTCGATTTTTTGACCATGGTTTGCCGATAGCTCGGCAATTATAAAGACAGAATTTTCTTGAAGAATATCCATTTTTTTTAGTTTTTTATATTCATTCTAATAATTTGAAATGCTTCGTAATAATTTCCGCCCATCATTATACCATAGCGTTTTGAAAGAATTTCTAATGCTTCGGGGGATCTTGGGTGCGGATATTCTCTCTTTTCAAATTCGTAAGCTTCCATCCCTTTAATCTTTGCATTCAAGTTTTCTACTGAAACTTCAATAAATAAATTGGGAATAAAATGTTTGGGGTCAGATGAAGCACGCCATTCGGTACCAGAAGGTGTTTCAAAAGTAATGATTGTGTTTACTTTTTCATTTTGCAGTGGGCGGGTAGCGGTCAATACGGCTTCGAAGGTACGTTGGTGGTCAATATTTAAATCACCGCCGTGATGTGTAAAAATGATCTCCGGTTGAAACGTGTTTTTTTCGTTTTCTATCAATTTGATTATATCCAAAAGGGCAACAGTGTCGAAACGATTATCCGGCAGATTGTAAATGCCGTTGGAGGCATAACCAATACTTTGTGCTGCTGTTTCGATATTTAACCGATGCATGGCAAGCTCTTTACTCCAACTTGTTGGATCTCTTTTCTCTGATCGTGAGGTAATTCCTTCCCCAAGTATAACCGCGTGGATTATGCAGTTAAATTCATGGATCAATTTGTGCATCGTTGCACCACAACCAAGCAACTCATCGTCTGGATGAGCTACTACAACCATAATTTTTTTATTTCTTAAAAATTCTAACATCGGCAATAATTGATTTATCTGATTTTAACGAGGCACGGCTAAATTCAAACCTGAACTTAGCATTTTCAATGAATGCTTTTGGATATCCTTCTGCATCCAGCATCCTTATATAATCGTAAATTCCTTCAATATCATCTAGTTCTTCCATGTTACTCATTGCGGGCGTTCTACGTTTGAAAACCACCGGAGTCCCGATCTGTTCTACAGGTTTAAGTTGGGATTTAATTATTTCGTGTATCATTTCAATAATAATATCACCAGCCCGTAGATATATTTCTTCAGCGTTCCCATATAAACTTAAATTCCTTTTAAGGTAAACAGGTCCGGCATCTAAATCTTTTACCACCTGTATCGCCGATATTTTTGTTTCGTTTATACCCCTTGAAATTAAATTTTGCAATGGACTTCCACCTCTTCCAAAAGGTAAATCTGTCATGTGAAATACAATACATTTAAAGTTTTCAAAAATAGCTTTATCTATAATGTATGACCAGTGAGGGAAAAAAATATATTCCGGTTTAATACTTTCAAGAACATTAATTGTTAATTCATGTTTTTCAGTGACATGTATATAGATATCATCATCGAAATGTTCTTTTAAACTAACTAATAAAATTGGATTACTATTGGCAATAATGATTTTCATTTTAATTTCTTTTGGAATACCAAGTATTTATATTCATCGATTATTTTTGTATCTGTATATTTGAAATTCATTTTTTCAAAAACCTTTGCTGATGCAATGTTCTCTTCCTTTACATGTGCTACAAGCATAAAACTGCTATTTGAAATTAATTCTTTGAGTAATTTTTCAACTCCTTGTTTAATAATAATACTTCCAAGTCCCAGACCTCTATAATATTTATCAATTGAATAATCAATAGTAAATGAGCAATCTTCTTTATCGAACCGTATCTGCCCAACTGGTTTATTATTTTGTTCAAAAATATAGAGAAAAGAATTTATATCGGTAATTTTTTTATTGTACCAATTAATGTGCTTTTGATATTGAATAGGATTTGCATTTATAGCATTATTTCGTACATCTTTGTCATTAGCCCAATTGAAATAAACATCACTGTCTCCTTTTAGAGCTCTTCGAATATGTAATGAAAATTCTTTATTTAGATTAGTAAATTCTTTCAAGATGTTTTTTTTGACATTAGCAGTTATTAATGGTTCATAATTTTTTTCAAATGTGTTCTTATTAAGTATTTCAATATGTTTATGTACAACATTCTGATTGTTCAAATCCCCAATAACCAATATTTGATTGAATTTCCCAATTAACTGGCTAGCTAATTCTTTTTGATTATCGACATAAAATCCTGTAATAACAGGTAATTTTTGTGAAATCGCTTCTAATAATATCGTACTGCAGGGAACGATTCCAAAATCTACATGATTTATAATTTTTTTTAATTCCTCAGCATTTAAACCTTGATAGAGTTTAATGGTTTTATTTTCAGAGTGCAGAGAAATTTTGTTTTCTAATTGTTGTTTCTGCTGGTATGCATTCCCTATTACTATAGTTATTTTATTGATACTATCAATTTCTGATAAATTATCAAGTGTTTTATAAGTCAGATTGTTAAAATCGGCTCCACCATAACAAATCAATGCATGTTGAAAGTTTATATTAGGTTTTTCTTTTTTCTCTTTTTCTTCTTGTAAAAAAGATGATCTTAAAAGCGCATAATCAAATCCAATTAAAAGCATAGTATAGCTTTCGGTGGAAAACACGTCCCTGATAGTTAGTGCATGGTTAATTACAACATCAGCAACATAGTGTTTATCGTGCATATCGTCAATGCATACCAATTTGCATCCTTTAGCTTTTATAGCACGTTGGTAATCGGTGGTAAAAAAGTAATTATCCAATACAACAATTTCGTTGCCTTGTAGGAAATTTAGAAACACATCGAAATGAGATTCGTCTTCCGGCAAATCAACCCAGGAATGGCATACTTTTTCTATTTCATAAATCTGATACTCTGTAGGGTTTCGAGTGGCGTAAATACACTGGAATTGTTCATTCAGCATTTCGGCCAGTGCCAGAGTTCGGATGAAATGTCCCATTCCAATAGTTGGTCCACCATCGGCGCGGAAGATGATTTTACGTTTCAATTTGTATTTTAATAAAAAATTATTCGTCCCATTTTTTTTGAATTGAGGTATAGTTTAGATGTACCAATTCCTGATTGTTATCAAGTATTTGAATTATTTCCTCCATATCTTTTTTGTCACATTCAAACTCTTCAATCAACTTTTTGTTCAGCATAAAGTCGTCGGAGGTATCAACAGTTAAACGATAGTGATACCGGTCTTCTTTTCTTTTAACTTTAATGATATTGATATTGTCAGGTTTGTTTTGATGCATATAAGGTGTAACATGTTCAAATTCTCCCGGATGTTTAGCGTTATCATATGCTTCTTCCAATAAATTAAAACTGAAGATCTCAATTGATATGCCTAATGGGAAAGAATGACTAAGTCCCGTGGATAAATATGCTCTTTCATCATTTAGATTGCAATAATTGTTGACATTTTCAAGTAAGAACCTTCCATCAAGTAAAGGATTATCACCGGTAACCCGAATTATTGTTTTTGCATTAACACTTTTTGCTGCTAAGTAATACCGCTCCAATACATTATCTTCACTCCCTCTAAATATTTGAACATCCAATGATTTTGCATATTCCACCAATTCATCATTTTCAATATTCGTAGAAGTAGCCAGAATAATTGGTAATTCTGATTGTTTTAGACGTCTTATTAATATGCCAATTATAGGAGTTCCTCCAATTTGTTTCATAACCTTGCCAGGCAACCGTTCACTGTTCATCCTGGCTTGCAAAATAATATATGTCTTTTCTACCATATCGTCCATCCTCCATCAACTTGAATAGTTTGTCCAGTAATAAAATCAGATCCGGAAGAACTTAATAAAGCAATTACACCAGATAGATCTTCGGGTTTTCCAATTTTGTTTAAAGGATTTTTTCTTTTTAATTTCTCAATAAATGCCGGATTTGAAGTTTGAACAGAATGATTGGGAAATGGGCCAGGAGCTATTGCATTAACCTGAATATTATTGGGCCCTAATAAAACTGCAAAATAACGAGTCAATTGTATCATTGCAGCTTTTGCAGCTCCATAGTGTGGTGGATTTGTATATTTTTCACAATCATCACCATTATATAGATTTGCAAAATCAGGGCTGACAATTCCATACATAGAAGTGATGTTAATGATTTTTCCCGAGTTTTGTTTTTTCATAATTGGAATTACGGCACGGATGGTTTTATGAACTGAACCAACAACACCATCAAAAGTATAAGTCCAATCTTCATCAGACATGTTTTCCTGTGAACTTCCTCTCGATGTATGGGCATTGTTTACCAATATATCAATCCTTCCAAATTCATCAATAACACGGGTAAAAAAACTATTGATGATTTCACTTTTGGTAATATCAATGGTTATAAATGTAAGCCTTTTCTGTTCTTGCTCAGAAAAAGCTTTTTGGAATTTATCACGTGATCGGCCTGCAACGATTACAGTTGCATTACAATCGAGTAAAGTACGCACCATCCCAGATCCAAGGTGTCCATACCCACCAGTAACGATCGCTACTTTATCATTTAAATTGAAAAGTTCTATCATCGATTTTATATCTTCCATTTAGAAGGCATTAATATTTTATTGGGTATTTTGAGTGAAAATTCAGGTAATGATTCTTCTGAATTAGTAAAATTTAAATTAGAAATCAATTGGTTTTTATTATTTACTCCTACTATTACTTTGTCAATAAAATCTTGTTGCAAACAGTATTTAAGTAACATACCTGCAAGTTTCTCTCCATTCTTTTGCAAGTCTTTGATACTGGGTTTAACTATATCAAAATATTGAGGTAAGGAATCTGGCTGCATAAAAAAAAGTCCCTGCAAGAATGCCGAGCGCGTATGTACTTCACATCCTGTACTTTTTAATCTAACCAGTTGCTGGCTAAACCGATTATCAAAATAATTAAAAGGTACTTGCACAATGTCAGGTATCCAACCTTTCAATAAAACTTCATCAATCTCGTAAGGCTCATTAAATGAAAAACCAATTTTTTGGATTAGGTTGTTTCTTTTTAAATCTCTAAGTTCTTCCCATTGATGAGAATGTAAAAGAACATCTTGAGGCCGATGTGCCATATAGCCATATAAGGATGAGATTTTAAGTAAATCGAGGCTACTTTCTAATTGTTTGGAAATTTTTTGATTGTTTTCAGGAGCCATGAACTTTGAAACAATATTAAAACCAGTCAGATTGTTATTTCCTAATATCTCCTCACTAATTCCATAAGCTGCAGCTGTATCAAGCAGATCAATACCTTCTTTTCTGGCGTAATCCAATATTTCAGTAACTTCTTCAGGGCTGGTTTGTCCTTGGGTATTACTGATGCCATAGGATGTTCCAAACTGAACAGTTCCTAATCCTATTTTAGATTTTAGATTCATAAAATTTAAGAATGGTTTCAATCACAAACATTTGTTCTGTTTCTGTTAACGTTGGGTACATCGGTAAACTTAAACAATTTTCGTAATATTTTTCTGCAACTTCAGCGATCTCATTGTCATCCGTCGAAACCACAACTTCCTCAAACAGGCCGCTCTTTAAAGCAGCTTCTATAGAATAGGCAATAATAGGTTTTCCGAGAAAGTCTTTGATATTCTTTCTGGGAATACGTTTGCTTCCGCCGCGGGCGGGGATAATGCAGAGATTTGATTTTTGGGTCATTAGGCAGTTGTCATTAGTCATTAGGAATTGGTCATTGGGATATTTGGAACAAGTAATAATCAATAACCTTCGATGTCAATATCTTGTGGGAGGCCCACACGCATAAAGTACCTGGCAAAGGCTTGCGAAAGATGTTCGCGGTATGGGGGTAACAAGCGCAACCGGTTATCGAGGCTTTCAATAGTTTCACTCAGCGTTGCACGGTGTATGCCGTAAACATTTTTAAAATCTACCACGAGGTAATCGTCGAATATCCCATTTTGCTTGTTGAGCAGGTGGTATGCATTAAGGTATCCTTTTCGTATGTTGTCTAAAATTTTTTTTCTTGCTTTGGCGGTTTTAGTTTGTTCTGGGGGTATGGTTTTCAAATAATCGGTGGCTTTCGAATAAGGGCAAACCAATATATTTATGATGTCTTTATTGACTAAATCGCACGACTGTGATAGAATTATAACATCCATTAAATTTACAGACATTTCAGTTTCATCATCTTTGCTCAATCCTGCCGGAGGAATAACAATGGGGCAGTCGGGGATAAAATCGCCTTGTTGCAATTCATCGTTCAATTTTAACGTTTGATACCAGGGATATTCCATTACAAATGGGTTTGTTTTATCTAATCAAAATCGATAAAAGCTTTTGGCTGAAGTTTGGTTATACTTTTGATTTTTACTTTTACTTTGAATGATTGTTTTATCGGTGCCTTGGCAACAATATCGTAATCATCGTTATAATAACCAATTTCATAATCCTCTTCTTCTGTTTTTGTCTTTGTTTCCTGTCTGAGTGTTGAAACGGTAGTACCTATCATTTCATTTTTCAAGAACGGAGAACCTTTTTTTTGTTCATATTTCCATAGGAAATACTCTAAAGGAAGTTGGTGGAAAATAGAAGAAACCTGAAATCCATCGTCAAACTTAATGGTTTGCAGTAGGCTGGTTGTGTTTTTTTCTTCAAAAAATAGTGTTTCCATATTGTTGTTACTTAAAAGATTCGTAGAGTTTGCCTCTGGTAAGTTGTTTGAATAAATCGCTGCAGAGGGTGTGGGCTTCCTGCAGCCAATTGCTTAGATTTTTGTGCTCGGCGATCAATGGATTCCCATTTACCCGGGTTTGTAAAAGGATTCCTTCCCGGTTGTTGTTTCTGCCTTTTAGAAAGTTGATGCGTAATTCGCCCAAGTCAACAGGAAAAGCAAAACCCATATTAAAATCGGTAGGAAATTTTTCATTGTTATAAAAAGACTGGTTAAAGTTCACATTGAAATTCTCGTTGACAAATGCGTGGGCATCGTCTTTCTCGAAGTTAAAAGGAAAAAAATCGAGATATAATATGCCTGGAGATAAAGTCTTGTTTTTTTCGAAGGGATATATCTTCAAAAAAGTTGAAATTAATTCGCTGGTGTTATTGAAAAAGTTTTGCCATTCATAAAGTGAATTAATGGTATTGTGAGTTATAATGCCCGGACCAACCTGTATAAGTGGATATCTGTTTTGCTCCGCCCTAAACCGGTGTGCCGGTTGGTTAATTGTGATTTCGATAGGGAAATCAACTGGTAAAATACTTTCGCGATAAGGATATTTGCTTTTCAACTCGTTATAAATATCGCCGTAAAGATATTGCACCTTGGCAAGTTCGTCTTTGCCAGTTAAGTTCCATCTTAGTTCAAAAACCACCTCAACGAGAGGCGCTTTGGGTAACTTGCTCATTTTTTTATTATTTACTGTTCCGAAATTAAATGATTTTTACCTCTTAACCAATTACTTTAAAACTGGATTAAACTATTTTAACAAATAAAACGAAATAAAATCAAGTTCAATTATAAAAAGAAAAAATAGTATTTATAATGTAGTTTTGTTCTTTATCAGTTAATGTTGGAAACATGGGCAAGCTTATACAATTCGCGTAATACTTTTCAGCATTTGGCAAATCCCCTTCCTTCCAACCAAATTGTTTATAATAGGGCATTAAATGCACTGGTACATAATGTATTTGTGCAAAAATATTGTTTGTCCGTAAGTGCTCATACAAACCATTTCTGTTTTCTGCTTCAATAACGTAAAGGTGGTAAGCATGTCCGTCAATTACGCCGGATTGTCCTTTTACAAAAGATTTGTCTCTAAATGCTTCGTTGTAGCCTTTGGCAATTTCTTTTCTTCGCTTAAGTCCATCGTTCGCTTGGTTGAGTTGGCTGTTTCCTAATGCAGCTTGAAAATCGGTAAGTCGGTAATTGTATCCGAGTTCTTGCATTTCGTAGTACCAGCCGGGGTAAGTTTCGGGTTTCGGGTTCCGGGTTTCGAGTTGGTTACCATAAGCAAGCTCGATTGAATTTTGAAAACTATTTTCTTCTTTTATAATTCCATGGGTACGGAGCATTAACAGTTTTTTATAAAGTTTTTCATTATTGGTGGTAATCATTCCACCTTCACCACAAGCGATGTGTTTAACCGGATGAAAAGAGAATACCGTTAGATCGGCATAGTTCCCATTTCCACAAAGCTGCTTTTTGTTGTTGGAATCGATAAAAAAGGCTCCCGGTGCGTGGCAGGCATCTTCAATAATCCATAAATCATATTTGTCAGCCAGTTTACGAAATGCTTCCATGTTTACAGGGAAACCGGCAAAGTCAACCGGTATGATTCCTTTGTATGTTCCTTTTGGTGCATTTTTCAGGAGGTCTTCAACCTTGTCGACATCGAGGCAATAATTTATTGGATCGATATCGGCAAAGACAACTTCCCCTCCGCAGTATCGAACACAATTGGCACTTGCAACAAAGGTGATTGGTGTTGTAATTACTTTATCTCCGGGTTTAATGTCCAAAGCTAATGCCGCCAGGTGAAGGGCAGCTGTTCCGTTAGAAACTGCCACTGCATATTTAGCACCTACATAATTGGCAAAGTTTTGTTCGAATTCATGTATTGCTGGGCCTTGAGTCAAAAAATCACTTTTCAGAACATCAGTAACTGCATCAATATCTTCCTGTGTAATATTTTGCCGTCCATAAGGTATCGGTTTCATACTTAAAGTGGTTTGAATTCAGGATCAACATGCTCAATAATGTTTTTTCGCAATGAGTCAATCGTTTCCCATTGCGTATTGGTGCCGGAGTTAAATTTAAACCCTTCAGGTACAAGAACTGCTTTGTGATGTTTCATGTAATCTTCAATTGTATGTTCATAAGAAACAGATGGCAGGATTGCATAGTACTTACCCAGGTCAATGGTATTCAAGGCATCGGTTTCGGTAATCATTTCTTCATGCAATTTTTCCCCCGGGCGTATTCCGGTTATTTCTGTTTTTGCAGAAGGAGCTATTGCCATGGCAACATCCATGATTTTATATGAAGGAATTTTAGGAACGAAAATTTCACCTCCAAGATGATTTTCAATGGCATACATGACCAGATCAACACCTGCCTGCAACGAGATATTAAAACGCGTCATCTCAGCATGTGTAATCGGTAAAATACCTTCTTTTCGTTTATTCATGAAAAAAGGAATAACAGATCCTCTTGATCCCATTACATTTCCGTAACGGACTGCAGAAAATTTGATGTCCCGGCTTCCTTTTATATTATTTGCAGCAGTAATTAGTTTGTCAGAAACCAGTTTAGTTGCTCCATATAGGTTTATTGGAGCACATGCTTTATCGGTTGAAAGAGCTACTACATTTTTAACATTGTTTGCCAAGGCAGCATCGATTACATTTTGTGCACCATGAACATTTGTTTTGACACATTCATCAGGATTGTATTCTGCGGTGTCAACTTGTTTTATTGCTGCCGCATGAATGATTACATCAACACCTTCACATGCTCTTTTAAGCCGGGCTGCATCACGCACATCACCAATAAAAAAGCGCAGTTGCGGGTATTTATTTGCCGGGTATTTTTGTTTTAATACGGATTGTTTTAACTCATCCCGTGAGTAAACAACGATTCTTTTTACTTCAGGGAATCTTGATAAAATTGTTTCAATAAATTTTTTACCGAAAGAACCTGTTCCGCCGGTAATTAGTATTGATTTTGAGTTTAGCATAAGAACGGTAATTTTGTAATTAATTATTATGTAACATTTTCCACATATTTCATTCCTTTTTCAGCAACTTCTTTTTTGTAGTCAAATGCAAAATAATTTGACTTGATAAAGTTTTTCAACGGCAACTTCAATTCCATGCATTTTATAAATACATTTTCTTTCTGTAAATATAATATAGAATTTAGATTTTTGGAAGTTTTAGCTGCCATTGCCCCCAATACCGGTAAAACATTCTTGTCTCTCAATGTAATACTTCCCTTACCTGTTATAAATGCTAAAATTCTTTTCATTATACTTTTCGTTCAAGAGTAATTCGATGCTTATATGTATGGCTATTTATTATTTTACTTACTGTTTTGTTTTAAAAAGGCATCTGCCTCCTTAATTTTTTGTTTTTTGCGGAAAAACGGTTTATACAGGTGTTTACCATCTTTTAGAACGCCAAAATTTGAATGGTACCAGGCTCTTTCGTGGAAGTAATATAGTGCAATTTTTATTAAAACATCTGCGGCACCAATAGCCATACCAAAATCAAGGCTACCGGTTACCATCCATCCAATAATAAATGTATCAATCATTTCCTGCCGTTGACTGTGGTAACTCTGCATGAGGTTTTGGAGCATGTCGTCAATGTTTTTTTCTGCCCGCTGCATAGCTGCCAGCCTGCTTGAGTTCTCACTTGCAAGCGATTCGGC
>Ga0208901_1000775_pt1 | contig 11303 bp, 9 predicted proteins | sample AntAceMetag02UKF_FD_184764 | JGI IMG/M metagenome (GOLD analysis project Ga0208901, IMG submission 184764) | Saline lake microbial communities from Ace Lake, Antarctica - Antarctic Ace Lake Metagenome 02UKF (SPAdes) (version 2) | ecosystem: Environmental > Aquatic > Non-marine Saline and Alkaline...
TAGCTCTTTGTTTCTCTCGAAGAATACTTCAACGTCATCGTCAAATTTAATCAGGAAGCCAAGATATTTAATTTCTGGCAGGGTTTGCCAGTCAAATTCTTTCTTTATCATTTCACTCTCGTATAACACGAAAATCACCTGTTTATCAGGTGCATTTTATTGTTGGAATTCGGTAAACTGTCCCCCGAATTCAGAATTCAACACGCTTTTTGGATGAAGTGAAATCTTCCTGCAGAGGAGTTTTGATCTCGCTTTCGGCCTGTTGGCTTACCGCCGGGAGATAAATGTTTACAGTAGTTCCCGCACCATCATCTTGTTTCACAAATGCCTATTCGGTTCCTTGGCCAACAGCCTTTTTCATCACCGGCCCAACAAACTGTACGTCTTGAACAGCAAGCTTGAAAAAGCGTATCGCCAGGCTGATGACTATATTGAAAAAATTACCGAATTATTAGCAGCTTAGACATTCTGAGAGATGGACTCTCAGGCTCAATTCGTAAGAATCTAATTAGCTAATACAGTATCTGTATATAGGCAGCATAAATTAGAATACTCATTGATTTTGCTCGCGGCAGCAAGTTCAATTTGCTTCATTTTCTTATAATCTAAGCCATTCACTGCTATTTTATATTCTTTATATATTTTGGACTCAGCCTTATGCAGGCCGACTGGTATGTAGGTTTTTCTCAACTGCAATACAGAAATGTACGCCGCGCCGGTACCCATTTTCAATAAACTTTCAATCTCTGGTAGTGTAAAAAAAGTCCTTAATGAAAAAAGTAAGGCAATTTTATCAATATTCTTGCCCTTAATATGAATTGTAATTACACAATCGGAGAACCGAGCATTAGTGGTATCTATACCTAAGCCATAAGTCGATAGACAGTCCCTGCCGACGCGCTTGCAGATCAGGTAATTACTCAGGCGAAAAGGGCTTGCCTTGCCTTGGTTGCTTTGTAACTGCCAAAAACCTTCCGAGAAGTTTGTGTAGTGAATAACATCGTCATCTGAAAATGGAGAGGACACCTTGCCTCGTGAAATGGTGGCTATTTTATTTAATGACGTCCATCCTAATTCTGCCACATTCAAATATCGTTCATATTTCCTTTTCGCAGTGAAATATGAATAATCAAACCTTAATTCTGATTTTATTTCTTCCTTGGATACAATTTCTTCTTGTGTATTCCCATTGTCATAAAGTGCTAATATAGTTGATTCACTTTTCTTGTTTTTTTGAAATACCAGCAAAAAGGTCTTTGCTTCGATTCCCTTAAAAGTATAGCGTGGCAATTCGTAGACACGCTCAATATGTCCGAGCGACAATATGTGTTCTCTCAACCAGGACATTTTTGATGAATTAATGACCGAAGCCGGTACAATCGCCAATAATTTACCATTAGTCTTTAGCAACTTGATGGCTCTCAAGACAAAAACGACTTCCATCGGAAGATGCTTAACCGATTTCTGATTCGTTATCTGCTCTTCTTTTAGATCAACCTTTATCAGAGCCTTGTTTTTTCCCATAAATGGCGGATTCATGACGACACAATCGAATGACAGATTTTCATTTGCTGGTTTCTGCCACTCCAGAAAATCCTCATTTATGAAGGATATGTTATCATTTTCATGCTTACTTATAAGGTCTTGAATCGCATTCCGGTCTTTATCAATGGCTACAATATGCCCGACATTATTTCGCATCAAGAATGGGGTCAAGAGATTCCCGTTCCCAACGGATGGCTCCAATAAAGCTTGGATATCATATGGGGCAAACCGAGACAACTCGGTTGCTATTTCGGTGGGGGTGTAGTGTTTCATTTATACTCTTGGATTTTATAAAGGTGCCAATTCGAAACTTTTGAAGTTCTTTTTTTGCTTTTAATTGGGTGGTCATAGAGGAGACCTACCTCAGAGTTTAGGGCGGTAAATAGTGCAACCCCGACTCCATTGGGTTTTGTTCCTATAGGTGCAATGAACAGCTTTTCCCCGGCCTGCAGGGATTGTTGAACATTTTGCAACAAGGACACTGTGGCTTTCGGGTTTTCGGCTCCGCAGTATAGTATGCCTCCCCGAATATTCTTATCGCGTATAATGCGGATATTGTTTGCGAAGGCATCCATTTCCCAACCTGGCTTGAAGGCTGGGACTCCGAAAACGACTGAACACTTTCCAGATTTTATCATTGGATAATCTTCCAGTGCTCTGTCGAGTCGCCGTTCCTCGTATCCAAGAAAAAACACTCCACGCTGAGGTTGATGGTCGCTCAACAGTATTGTTGCACCGGGGATGCCGATATAGTTGGGAGGAAATTCGTCAGACAATTCGAAGACCCGGCGATGCAGCAGTTGGCTTCGTTCCATGTTCTTGTAGCTAAGGGGTTCAACGTACAGTACATCGAAGTTTTCGATTCCTTGATCTTTGAACGCTTTGCAAAGCAGGTATATCTCAACGAATCCAGTGGATGTTGATTCGATGATGACGCTTTTACTTTTACAAAACTCTAATTTATCGGTCAGGTCTTCTGCATCGCAGGTTACGCCATTGATCTGTATTTCAAAATTTTCTGCATTGTATTCTACCTGCATAACTTCTTTACTCATCGATGTGATAAATGCGATGGACTCTCTCGTACGGTCATCGATAGCATTCCCGACAAACCCAAAGTCGTAGGTAGGAAGGTTGAGTTCCGGTGAATTTTCAACCTCGCGCATATGAAGATTCATCAGCTACCCCCGCCGACATACGAAAACAACGTTTGCTGTTGTTCTTCTCTTTCTACCTTCCATTTTTTTTCGTATTTCCTCATCAGAACCGCAAACTCATCCATGGTCCCTCGGAGCAAGCAAGCTACGTCGTTAGTGGACAATTCAAGTTTCCGTTTCTTCCGATAACTTATATGGAAGTAAGGAGTGTATATCGGGTTCAGAACATATTCCTCAGCTTCAATCAGGGCCACATTTTTCTTTTTCGTGTCCTTATCGACAAAGAGGACAGAGTACTTAACCGCTTCATTAAGGAATGTATAGTCTTGCTTAGATAATTTGACACTCCCTTTCCGGATTGAAAAATGTGATTGCTCGGTTTCACTTTGCGTTAATCGGCGGTGCGCCAGGTCAAATAAAGACCCTAATCTGAAGACGAACCCATATAATTTTCCTCCGTATCGGCCAAAGCTCTTTATTTCCCCCAGAAACGCGGAACTCGCCTGTCTTGCGGCTTCGGCTTGTTTTTGGTGTGATACAGGGATTTCGAAGTCTTCATTGATGGTGATAGCTTTCGCAAGCGAATTGTGGCACAACTCAAGGAAATGCCGGATATTGCCCCGAGAGAGTTTACAGAAGGTATTGAAGCCTGCAAAGAACGGACAGGCCCGCGAATAGGGCGCATACAATTGCAGAATGCAACCAATCAAATTGTTATGTATCCACGCAGTGGTACCGGTGAAATTGTTGGGGGCGTTTTTCTTTAGCAAGTCCAGTTGAGCTTTTATTTCTTCAGGTTTGTTTTTTTTCCGATATAAGAGCGCTGAAACAACGATCGTTGCATCAGGGTATTTATTGTCATAAAAATCCTCGACCTTCAAAGTGCTACGATTGAATTTCAACGCTTTAATAATGTTTTCCTTTATCTTTTCATTTAGAGCTTTGTCGGCCACGACATATCGAGCCAATTCGGATAGTGGGACATCCGGGAATATTGATTGGGCTTCGGCTTTGATTTTTTCCCTGTATTCCGATTTCAACCTCTCCGATAATGCTGATGGGTCACGTAATAAGCTAATATCAACTTTCGGGTCAATCAACTTGACTATGGATAGCTCTAACAAGAGTATTTCAGCTGCAAAGCTCGGGAAGTCGCTTTCAAGGTATTCTTCCAGATCGTGCTGTCGATAATCATGGATATTCAATAAGCTTTCGGCACCAGTTGTCTCTTTCGTGTCGAACGAATTCCGTTTCATTGCGATATTGAAAATGAGTGGTTCTTCGCTGTGCTTGAGCCAGGTATTGATAATTCTCTTCTGATATAAAGTCAAATTTTCATACTCATCGAAATAAACATAGAATGTCGCATCATTTAATGCCTGACACTGGCTCTTAAGAATAGAGATGAGAGGTAGGACAAAATGCCGACTAGGTAAAAAATCTGGAGCAGCTTTTTTCTTTACGTCCCCAACCCAGCTGACGAACTTCCAGAGCATTGAGTCGAAGTGCTCCAGGAGGTCATCGAAGCCTCTTGGCAGACTTGAATCGAAGGCCTCCAGTTTCTTAAAATCGAACGAAGCAAGATCTGAATCGGTGAACTCTGGGAAAGAGCTTGATGCAATACTCTTTAAACTCCTCAAAAGTTCTATCGACATGGTAAGAGCCGAAACATGGTTAAAAGCCGTCTCCCAGTCTTCGTCGGAAATTGACCGTTTAGTCATCATATTACAGAATTGAGTATCAGCCCGCCAATATAGACCGATATGGGTCAACATTTTGGCTGGTATCTCTTGACGTTTCTGTGAAAAAGCACTCTCGTGAGATAGATATCTCAACAGCATTGTTTTCCCACAACCACGGCCCCCGATAATGATTCGTGGCTTCTTAGCCGTTTCCAAGTCCAATTTGTCATAGAAGTTCGGAATGACGAAATGCTCCCAGACGTCATTCCCAATTTCTTCAGCTCGATTCTTTGCAAGAGAATCTTGTAAGGCATTTCTAAGAGACAAAATATCACCTATCAAAAAGTGGACTAAATTTTGGATTCGCGAACCACCAGAACAATGGCAAGCAGTTGTCTGGGGCTGCGTGGTTGAATACGTAGGCCAATTCGAGTCCTCCGTAACCTAGCCTGTCGGCTCCTTTTTGGTCGATACCTTTCTGCGTAAGAAGCTCGCAGTAGAACTTCTTAGCTGAGTCAGCATCATTCTTCCCATCTACAAAGCAATGACATGCATTGTTGAATACTGAATACGCCTCTGAGAGGGTTTCTACCGGAGAAACGTGTACACCGGGGAGCTCTCTTTCAATCTTTTGAATACCTTCGATATGAGCTGTCAACGGTGTATATGCCGCGTAAATTGTCGGTATAATATTTTGGATTCCTTGGAGGTGGACAACGTCTACGAACTGGTCGCCAGTACCCAGGAAATCGTCGATGAAAATAAAACAATTAACTCCGTTTTTATGACACTCCAAAACTTGAGTGGCATCGACTAATAACTTCTGGTTTATGTTGAATTGCCTCTTGAAATGCCTTGCAATGATGTCTCCGCTTTTGCCGGGAGGATCGCCATGCTTAACTACCGCGACGAATCTTACTCCTGGGTCAATATTCAAAGTGGCCCTATTAAGGTGAGAAATCCAGTTATCAATTGGAACAATAGGCATCGGATACTTAACATGCAAATCAGGTAATACACGGGTGAAAAGTTGTTCTATCATTGCCAAGGTTTGAGTTTCCGAGCGATAAATCAAGAAATCCAAAAGGCACGCTGCAAAATACTTTTCTTCGTCGGTGTCAAAGTTGGCTAACCATTTGTTCAACCTTATCTGGGTAATACCCTCCCAGACTCCATGAGAAATTAAATCCTCGCATCGCTCGATAATTTTTGAAATGTAAGTATGTCCATCTTCAGGCACTTTAAATGGCACTTTTGCCTCCATAATATTTTAGTTAAGTGTCGTGCCCATCAAGGCAGGGAAACTAGGTTCCTGCTCTCTGCCACGCTGCACACTACCTGCTGTCCATACCGAAGGAATCACCCGGCACTGGTCATCACTTTGATGCTGCCAATCTGGTACGATGCCAGGATGAACTCCACCATAACCGAGACTACCCGTCCACTTCCCTGTTTTGCGAACAAATTATTACACAGTTTCCCATATCTAACCTAACTATCTTTTTCTTGGAGCGTGATTTTAAATCAATGCATTACATTTAAAATTTGTGCCTGGATGAATTGAATTTATTATTAGAGTCAAAACAATAAATCACAACACAACCTTGACCACTTCTCCATGCTTTTACTCTCTCTTTTCAACTGAATAATTTGTACAAACTCACACTCACAGATAGTATCTTCCTTCGCTGATATAGTCGGAGATTCAAGCGACCAGATTTCGACGATACCTAAATGTACTTTGTCTACAGTGTTTTCTGATTCGCATATTATACCCACAAATTTTTTCGATTTTACTGGAGGGCATACCAGTTCTTCCTGAACTTCACGAATAGCAGCTCTTTCTACAGTTTTAATGCAACTAATTTTTTTATTGTTTATTACAATATCTTCGATACAAACGTGTCCGCCAAACCCGATTGAACGTAACCCATGCAAACGTGTTTCTAGCCCACTAGAAGTTCTTTGGTAAATGACCACTTGAGATTCATACTTGAGAATTATATAAGGAATTACTTGTCTGAAACATTCTCGGCTCTCTAGTTCCATTCGAGGGCCAAACCATAAGTTATTCGTGGAAAACAATGAGTCGAAATCATTTCTTGACAATAATTTTATCCCATTACCCTTGATGAAATTATTGGCGACATTTGATTCAATACATAAGATTGTCTCATTATTCATAATTTGTATCATCAAGAAAAAAGCTCGTTAATTATCTTTTTACAGCCGCAAGGTTGTGTTTTGACATTATCACCTTTTCTTAATTACACCAAGTCAAAATATCATGTAAATTGGAGAAATTCCAGCATCCTATAAAAAAGGAGAGGGATTCATTATTTATCATTCTTGGGCAGCCCAGGACCACGCAATTCAATCCGATGACCGGTTATCGCGGGTCCGTCCGGGTCCGGGTCGGACCAAGGCATCCCGGAAATGAATGCCGTTCATTTTCCGCTCACGGATTCAGGGTACTGCTAACGCTAAGCTAACCGGCGCAAAAGGTTGGAGCGACCGATAGGGAGCGGAAACCTTTTGCGTCCGAGTTCAGCGCCGGGTTATACCCGATTTTCAAAGCAGTTAAGTGAAAAATTAACATTCCCCGTTTATTATCTCCCATTGTTCATTTAAAAAATCCATATCAAGATTTAAATTTTTGAGCTGGAAATAATTTTCTCTCGGTGAAAATTTGTTTAAGCGTAAATCAATATCAGGAAGTTGTAACAAATATTCTATTGCAGGTTTAATCCTTGTAAACTGTTTGTCTGAAATTTGATTTAATTCCTTTTTTAATCTTAACGAATTCAAAATTTCAGCAACAGGTATTTCTTTTCCTCTAAGAGCCAAACCATATTTATGAGCCTGTTCATAACGCTTTCTATAAGGGTCTTCTGTTGTAATATATAATGGTTTAGTCTCACCATATCGGATGCTTGAATCAAAAAACCTTACGAAATATATAAAGCTAATCGGAGAATCTATGATAATTTTTTGTTCTATGGAATATGGTTTTCTGAATTTTTTTATAATTCTTTTTGCAGTTTCATGTTTTATAGGGCTTACATCTACTAATGTTTCAACAGCAGTAATTTTGACGATTCCACCAATATTTGATTCCGATAACTTTTTTCTGTGAACAATTATAGGACTTGCTTTTTTATTATTAACCTTCTTAAATATTAACAATATTATTATAAAACAGATAATTAAATAAATAAAAGTCATTTCAAATCCTTCTTAGTTATTCGAGAAAAACACTTTTGGGCTTAATCTTCCAAGGGGCTAACGCTGAGCTAACCGGCGCAAAAGGTTGGAGCGACCGATAGAGTTCAGCGCCGGATAATACCCGTTAAACATTCAATTTAAAAGCATATTAACTTTTTCTTTTATGAGTTTTTCTTGATATTCATATGACCATTCATCGCTCAGATAAATTCTATCATGAGTACTATTAATGGTATTCCGAATCGTTTCAATAATTGGTTTTTCATTTGGATGTAAGTAATTATTAATTGCTTTAAAATCCTCATTCATTTGTATAAGTATTGCTTTTTCTAATATATTTTTCAAAACTTTATCATCAGTAGCGATAAGAAATTCCTCTTTCTCTTTTTTGCCAACCCATTTTCTGAAAAAGTTATTCATGAAAAATAAATCCCATGTCATATTGTAAATTTGGCGTTGGCGTTGAATAACGCTATCTCTACGCCTATATTTAATCATATTTTTTTGTCTCATAGAACTAAATAAAAATATTGCATAAACTATTGATACAAGAGATAATCTGAATTCCTTAACCATCCATTCAATAAATATTTTTAACTTTTCCTTATTACTATTTTCTTTTTCAGAGATATAAATCAAGTTTAAAACTATCAGATAAAGAGATTTCCATTCTTTTAGCCATTGATGTTTTGTCATCTGAGCTTTAATTTTTCTAGCATCCCATCTATTTTTAGTCGATAGAATAATACTATTTGATAAGCCTGTTGCATAATTCATCAAGATCTTATTCTCACAATTATCAGTTTTATAAAATTGAATTAATTCTTTGATTGCTTCATTGGCGTTGCTGGTTTCATAATTAATTTTTTCATATACAGCCAAGTTTGGTTCTATCATAATATTGGCAATCTGACAAAAAACGATAAGAGCTATTGCATCTCGATATATTTGTTTATGTTTTGATTTTAATGATGCTGAAATGATAAAGCTGAATATATTTCTGTCCAGAATTAACTTATACTGATAACCATAGAAATCTTCAGAGTATATATACTTAGCTGGATCATATAAATCTTTCTTATCAACTTTAAAAGGCGAAACAAGCCAATCCTTTTTTATCAAAGATTCATGAATTTTATAAAAACTTATTGGGAGGTTTATAATAAACTGATTCATTTTTCAGAGTGATAATCTTCAAAGGGTATAACGTCGCAAATCAGCGGCGGCGGTAGACGTCCGCTGAATTTGCCTTGTTGGGCGATATGTCTTGAACCGCAAGATGCTGCGCCTCTGAATACAATTCCCCGAGGTTTTTCGGCAACAGCGACAGAATCAAACGTTTCAATCCAGATTTTGCCTTCATGGCGCCCTGCTTATCACTAAAATGCCAGACAGGATCGTCGCCTTTGTATTCATCAACGAAATGGAAAATGTCTTCAAAGAACCTTCGGACGCTTTCGATAGCCTTGTCCTTCTTCATCTTTTCAAGATCGCAGCATATTGCAGAGGACCAATCAAGGGTTGCCTCTTGGCGCGATTCATCTTTTCTTGCATTTAGAAGAATTAAATCGGCCTCGCCGCTATACTGCCATGCCGATCTCTTTTGAGTTTCCTGACGCAATCCTTCGAAAGCCATTATATTATAGTACCATGGAGGATCGTCGTTAGTTACTTGCTTCTCGACTCCGACTTGCTTGTCATAGCCATATCTCCTGTAGCCACCACAGAAGAAATCTATTTTGTCCCCAGACCGGTGATGAAAATAGTCCAGACTATGTGTGATTTCAGATTTGCCAAGATTGGAATCGGGTGGGGCGAAAAGCAACCCAACCATGCGAATACCTTCCGAGGTTCCACCGGAGTAACGGTAATTAAATGCAGCGTTGAGTGATTTCAGTATTTCTCTGTGGCTCCAAGCGGGTATCATTGTTTATCTCCTCACCGTGTCTTTCTGTGATCCTTGTGTATGCCGCCCAACGCTCCGCATAACCAGATGGCAATGAAGCGCAGCGGAATTGCCAGTCCGAGTTAATGCGGTCGTTAGATGATTTCACCTGTATCTGGCTTATATTTTACTATTTAAAACGCTGCATAACGTAAGCTGTCTGTTGGTCCAATTCAGGAAATAGAGTGTGTTTTGCAATTCCAAAACGTCTTAATTCCGTTTTCAAACTGGCTTTATTAGTCAATACGATCCGCTGTTTTCCTATCCCGCGAGCAATCCAATCGCTTGGCACAGTTGGACAATTTCTTTTTTTTCCATCAACTCCGAACAACAAAAAAGCACCATCTTGTCTTGCAATTCTTTTGTTACTTAACTTTGGCTGCACGCATACAACTCTTTTAAGATCGTTCTTTATTACCTTAGGCTCAAAACCAGGCTTGTCTGCTCTAACATCATGAACCAACCGCAATACGTCATCATGCTGATTAAATTTTTTTTTATCATCTGGAAGCATATCTAAATCAAATGATTCATCTCTATTTGATAAGGCACATATCAGAGCAACTGTATCGCTATCAAAGTACTTGAATTCAGTTCTTGGAATCAAAAAAACGACAACCTCTCCATCGGACTTTTCTTTTTCCATGCAGGCAAAGAAAAGTGCAGCGAGAGCATTGAAAGTGACATCAAGAAGCCTGGTTGGTAGCCCATAATGCTGTAACCTTACGAGCCTTTCTAAAAAGTTATGGTCTGCTACAAAATCATCTGGTGCTCTGGCGATTGATTCTCGAATTAATTCAGATTCATTAGCGATGTATTTAGGCTCTCTATATACGAGCGGCTGGGGTTGATAATGGCCTAGCTCATTATGGCCACGAAATACCATAATTTTTTCTTTAAGAACTCGAATACCGTTTATGGCACGCACAAATTCTTCGAGATTGCCAATTTTTGTTGCTTTTTTTACGGTGCTCATAGTTATTCTCTTGTCATCTAACGCCGCTGCTCACTTGCCGCGCAGTTCCAGCGGTCAAGTTCCGGGTAGAAGCACCGGTTGCCCGGCGCTCCCCCCGCAGATCCGGACGTGAAGATTTCCCTCATCCGGTTCCTCGGTTCAGATCCTTTTTACCGGACCGTCAACCGGTCAGGCGACACCCCGACCGGCGCATAACTTTGCTGCCCAAAGGTATTCAGAATCCGTGGACTATTCTCGGAATTGGCAGTGGGTGGCTCCTTTGCAGGTCTGCAAACAGCACCAGGCCGTTGGAACTCCTCCGGCTAAGCCAGTAACGCCAGGCCTTCACCGCGTATTCATACGCCACTTCAAGTGCTTTGTAATTCGAGCGTACACCAAAATATTGATAGAACCCTCGAAGTTTGCTGCACAATATTTCATGCTGCTCCTTCATGGGATCATGGCGGCTCGCCTTACACCAATTCCACGTCATACTCAGAAAACGCCTTAAACGCTTACCAGCCGTCTTCTTCTTGATCACCCACCGCCCCTTCATGGACCTGGCCCAATAGTAGGTGAAACCTAAGAAATCAAAGGTCTCACGCTTTGCACCGTCCATTGGCCTTCCAAAGGCTATCAATCGGGTCTTTTCCGGGTGAAGGCTCAGCTTGTATTTCTCAAAACGCTTGGGCAAAACTGCCATCAACCGTTCAGCATCAGACTTCAATTGAAACCCGATTATGAAATCATCCGCAAAGCGGACCAGAAAGCACTTCCCCTTCAGCCTCGGTTCA
>Ga0208901_1000784_pt1 | contig 11071 bp, 6 predicted proteins | sample AntAceMetag02UKF_FD_184764 | JGI IMG/M metagenome (GOLD analysis project Ga0208901, IMG submission 184764) | Saline lake microbial communities from Ace Lake, Antarctica - Antarctic Ace Lake Metagenome 02UKF (SPAdes) (version 2) | ecosystem: Environmental > Aquatic > Non-marine Saline and Alkaline...
TTTCTCCCTTTCCTGAATCTTATCCCCAATTCCTGCATGAGCGTAGCTACGGCTAGGCTGTGCACCCAGAGCCCCTCATCTGAAAAATTGGGGGATCTTCTGCCGGAGGGCAGGGTCTGAATAACCCCGATGGATAGGGCGAGGGACTTGACCATGTTACGGCCAAGCAAAGGCATTGCCAGCTTCAGGCTTGAAACCTCCTGCGAGAATCCGTAATAGGCCGAGTTGGCTACTTTTAATATTTTTGATGAAAGGGCAGGATCATTGGAAATTGTTTTGGCGATATCTGAGGCATTGGTCCTGTCACTCTCCATCACACTCAATAGCTTTGGGATTACTGCTGGGAGAGTGGGGATTTCATCTATTTTTGAATAGATTTTTCTCAGGACGGCATCTTTTTCCATATATTAGGGCCACACCAAAAAGTAATTGCGCAAGAAGACTCCGAGGGACAAGGCCAGATATGTAAGTATTTTTTGCCGAGGCCCTTAGTTCCTGCTTGCAATGCAACATACTGTAATAGATCATCTATTTCATTTCATGCCTTTGTGAGGCGGTTGGACAAAGCAAGAAGATCTGCTTCCACTAAATTGCTTGTATGAATTTCATTAAAAGGGATGGCATATTCCTTCCCCGATCTAACTGCCGGCATGAGCCTCGAAGTCCCGGCTTTTAGATATTCCGCTACTTTGTAGGCCATTCTCTGTGCTAGTGTGATATCTTGATTATTGGCGCCGGCACCTCTTATATCCCGTGAAAATGGTTCGCATACCACTTTTCTCTCGATCTTGATGCCGGTTTCCAGCAGTTCTTTGTAGAAATACTCCGCAGCATTGTCTTTAATGCCCGCCTTTTTTCTTTCTTTCTCCTTATACCCTTCCGCCACCACTATTACGCAATCATTTTTCTGATTTAAGGCCTCAACCACTTTTTTGTAATCAATCACACTGTTTGGAAGAACAGCGAGATGTGCTCGTGATCCCAAACAGGAATGGAGGGCATGAAAGCCGCTGCTTGCACCCATCATTTCAATAATATAGGTCCTCTTGTGTGTGCGGGCATCAGCCATATAACATCTGATCTTTTCAGCCCCCATTTCAATCCCTGTATTTTCCCCTATACATTCTGTCCCTGCGATATCGCTGTCGATGGTCACAGGCACAAAGAATACCTGGATAGCGGTAGGGAGGAATTCGCATAATTCTCTGATTCCTCTAAACGTGCCGTTGCCTCCAATGGCTACGATCGCTTTCACATTTCTTTTTATGATGGTTTCTGCTGCCTTTTTCTGGTTTTCTCTTTTCACAAAGTCTCTGTATCTCTCGCCCCTCAAAAGCGCACCCCGCCATTCAGAAAGAGGGGCGGCATGAAACACTCCCGGAACATGGTCCAATTTTTTTAGTATCTGAGGATGGTATACCAGCCTAATAAAATCATCTCGTTTTCCGGAAACCAGAGACTTCAATCCTTCTACCGTGGCATAGATTTCCCTGCCGATTTCCTCTAAATGAAATGTTATAAACGCTGTGACAGGATTGTATCCGGGGGCGCATCCTCCGTCTTGGACAAGCAGGACGTCAATCTCCTCAAACATCCTCCTGGCCTCTATCTCTCTTTTCTTAACCTGGGAGACGATTCGCTGTCCCACCTTTATCCTGGCAAGGAGTTCATCCTTATCCACTGGCTTGAACAGATAGTCGTCAGCCCTTTCTCTCATATGCGCGATCCTGCCTTCTTCGTTTTCTCTCGCACTGATCATTATCAGATATATGGTGGAGAGGTTCGCGCTCGTGTCGCCCTTGATGTGATGGCATAGCTCCAGGCCATCCATTTCAGGCATCATCAAATCGCTGACTACAATATCCGGTGTCGACTCCCCAATAAGATCTAAGGCTTCTTTGCCGTTTTTTGCCTCCCGCACTTGAAATTCGGGAAATCCCTCCAGAATTCTTGCATAGAATTCTCGGGTTGCCTTGTCGTCATCTACAATCAATACACTGAATATTTGATTCATATCCTTTCCTCACAATGCGTCAATCCCGTTTGCCGGCAGTTCTTGACACCTTCTCACATAGTTCCCCCCAGAAATCAAAGATGAAGCGCAGCATGGGGTTGTGTTTCTGCCTGAATCCAATGCAGTTGTTTTTCTCAATCGTGAATTCAAGGCCCTCGTCTTCGCGATAATGGTTTTCTAAGGAATGCCTTATTTCTTCTAATTCAGAGCCCATAACCATTGGAGACTGGCTTATAAGAAATATGATGGTTATTGGCGCTGAATTAGAGTTTCGGTCGTCCCGGTAAGGGAGACCTGTTTGTCCGTTAAGACTGCCCTGAGCTTGTTTTCATCCAACCGCCCTAGTGTAATTTGAAGCGGTTCACTCCTATTAGCCGCAAGCCTGAACCAGTTTCGGATCTCCGCATTTAGGAACTCTTCACCCACTCCTTTTGAAGCCCTGCCCTGAATGCGATGGTCCATACGTCCTGAATTGATATAAGTCCAGTTGTGTTTTTTCTGCGATATGATTCCCGTGTGTCCGCGGGTAGGTGTGGAGAATGAAAGTATCAGGCCTTCATGCAGTAAAGGCTCAACCTCTTGATAAGCCTTAAGCGCCTCTGTCTTTGAATCCCGGATTCTTGGAACGGATTTAGAGTAAATTTGTGAACCGGACGTTTCAATAAGTCCTTCGCCCGAGAGATAGTGATTACTCGACAGACCTTTTTCCGTTGCCATTTGTACAAGCCGGTTCCCGAGCCCGCCGCGGCCATAGTATTGTATTCCAATCCCTTCCAGCCCTTGAGCCACCAGCTCAAAGCAATTAATTTCTTCATAAGGTTTCCCGAGGTATGGTTCGACAGCCTTTGCCAGTCCTGCAGAAAAAGGATCGGATTCCCTCGATTGTATCTGTTTAGGCTGCAAATCGATCTGAGCTGTCTGAACAGTGTGCGCAGCCGTGCCTTTGTTACCGTTCCAGACTATTTCATGGGTCTCCGGGTTTAAGTATATGCGGGAACCGCTCGGTATCGTGGTGTAGGCCTTGTCGCGGTTTATGCTGGAATGAAGAATGCTCCAGCACTCTTTCCCATAGGCAGGGTGCTTGATCATGAGATTCGAGACAGTAGGATCGCTTTTGGAGATGGTTCCAAGAAAGATAGGCTCAGCGTCTTTCGGAGTATTGCCCGCAGTCTGTGTGCGATTACCGGAAACTACCTTACGGTTCCAGACTATTTCACGGGTTTCCGGGTTTAAATATATGTGGGAACCGCTCGGTATCGTGGTGTAAGCCTTATCGCGGTTTATGTTTGAATGAAGGATTTCCCAACAATCTTTCCCGTAGGTTGGATGCTTGACCATGAGGTCCGAGACCGTAGGATTGCTTTTGGAGACAGTTCCCAGCAGAAGAAGCTCGATCCCTTGTGAATTTTTGCCCTCTGCCCGCAATCCATTGTTCGGAACCGAGGCATCTTTATCTGTTTCAACAGTTCCGGAACCTTTTTGCATTTTCAACGCAGGCTTATCGAAGCTTATTTTGGAAGGAAAATCATCCGGGGGATCTATCCCATAGAGCGGATGTATGGTCAAAAGGCTTGAAATGGAATGGCGATGTTTAGAGATAGTATCCTGGAAAATATGGTTTGTTGCTAAAGATGCCGTGCTTTCTTTCTGCGATTCCTGCATGGAAACAGCCGCATGAATAGATTTAGACCAACCTGAAACCTGTTTGTTGAGTATGCGGGAAAACTCGGTTTTTTGGACTGTGTTGGGGACTGTAATTGTCCCTTGAGCAGCCATCCCTTCCTTTGTAGAAGATATAAACATAAGCCTTATCCAAGAATTAACGGACGTTTCCTTTCCTTTTCAGTTTTTCCGAACATGATTCAGTAAAACACATGGCTCATCGCGGATTAACGTGATATTTTCATCAATTCGCGAATAGACCATGCTCAGATTCCAGGTGTCAGGTGTCAGGAAAAAACCTGGCCGCATTCATCTTATTCAACTTAATAACCAATAGTTATGGTTATTAGAACCAGAAAATCAGGAATAGCAGATACTGAAACCTGACACCCGAAACCTGACACCTCAGTTCCCGAAAAAGGGATTCTTCACGCTAATCCGCGTAGAGCCAAACACATAAGACACAAAAGCGCATAAAGGAAGTGCCTCAACCCATTAGAGAATAGTCAAAAGCTGTCTATTTTTCCAGTTCTTCCCTGACGGCAAGGCCTATCTTTTCGAGCAAGAATGGTTTTTCTATATATGCACCTGCACCCAGATTTTGAAGTTCTTTGACACGATCTGTTTCAGAAAATCCACTTGCAATGATTGCCTTCTGCCCGGAATGAAGTTCAATGATCTTCTTATAGGTGTCAAGCCCATCCATGCCCGGATCCATAATCATATCTAATAGCAACAAGTCAACCTTGTTGGTCTCCAGATAAACAGCAGCTTCTTCTCCGCTAGAAGCTGATGCAACCGAATAACCCAGGGCCGTTAACATGCCTGATGCTATTTGCCTTTGTTCTTCCACATCATCCACGATCAAAATGGATTCCCCGTTACCGCTATAGGACTGAATAGTTAAAGCGAATTTCTCCTCAGACAACTTTTCACGGGTTACCGGAAAAAAGAGGGTGAAAATGGTTCCTTTCCCTTCAGTACTTTGGACATCAATGTATCCATTATGGTCCTTTATGGTTCCCCATACCACGGCCATGCCTAGACCGGTTCCACTTCTTCCCATCTTTTTCTTAGAATAGAAAGGTTCGAATATCTTCTCGATTTCCTTAGGAGAAATACCTATCCCATTGTCGGAAATGGTGAGGACCACAAAATCCCCCTCCTTTATATCGTCATAACCTCTTATGGGTTTATCAATGTATCTGTTCTCCGTAGATATGGTTATCTTCCCTCCTTCGGGCATGGCCTCGGCAGCGTTGGAAACCAGGTTCATAACGGTTTTGGAGAGGTGAGTGGACGATCCAAATATGTTGAAGGCGTTTTTTTCAAGATGGATCTCCATATGAACTCCAAAATGGTAAGTTTGAAGTCTTTTATGTTCGGGGCTTTTCAGGTATTCGGAGATAACATCATTCAGATTCACCACTTCAGTGACAACAACGCCTCTTCTGGCCAATGTCAATAGATCCTGAACTATAGCGGCTGCCTTTTCCCCTGACTTTTGTATAGTTAGCAGAGGTTTTCTTATAAGGCTGTCTTCAGGGATTTGCAGCAACAACAATTCAGGATAGCTTACAAGGCCAGCAAGAATATTATTGAGGTCATGGGCCACCCCTCCTGCAAGGGTCCCTATAGCCTCCATTTTTTGAGCTCGCCGGAGTTGTGTCTCAAGACGTTTCGATTCCGACATATCACTCACGACCACAATATGGCCCTTGGAAGGATCTGTGGGATCCAGGGAACATGCGCGAACCATACAGTCGAAAATAGTCTGGTCCTTACGAACCCACTGCGTTTCCACCAAAGCGGCCTCTGACCTGGTAATATCTGAGTACAGTTCCCCCCTTACCCGGTCATATTCTTGATCATCCTGATAGAAGACCCTATCATTTTTCCCTAATAAGGTGTCTTCTTCATGACCTACCAAGCGATACAGTGCTTCATTGCCCCATTCAATCTGACTGTCTACGACCAATCCGATCCCAACAGGTGAAGCCCGGAGAACTGCCCTCATCTTCTGCTGGCTCTCCCGCAAAGCCTCTATTATTTGAATACGCTCTATTATCATTGCGGCTTGGTTGGAGAATAGCCTCAAGAGCTTGAATTGCCTTGAAAGTTCATAAAATCTAAACTGATCCAAGCCGACGACAATAACCCCCACGCGCTCTGCACCTGAAAACATGGGAAAGCAGACGATCCCCTCTTCACCAAGGGCACGAATAATCTGGTTGTCCAATATACCATTTGCGTGAACTGTTGACCGGGAAAAAGAATCTTGAGGTTTTCCCTGAAGAAGAGAGGAGACCAGCAGACTCTTTTTCATCTGCATGGGGATCACTAGGTCCTGAATTGCAGAATGGTTCTTGTTTTCCGTGATAGTCTTGCCAATTAGGCAGTCTTTCTCCAGATCTCGAAGAAAAACAATGACATTTTCCACATCAAACAGAAGTTGAAGTCCCTGGTGTACGGTTCTCAATATCATTTCTAGATTATCTGCTTCTAAGAAATCTTGCAGGGTTCCAAACAGAAGCGAAAAATGCTTGACTTCATCAGCCAAGTCCTTATGCTTTTCAAGGTCGTTTTCAGAAAAATGCTTTGCCGACTCTTTTGGCTGCTCAATTTCTATGCCTAACGATTTGGCCACCTGTTTAGTCTCTTCATCGGCTTGAGACAATAATTTCTCAATTTCAACGGCTTCAAATCCAAAAACGTCCGCAGCAATTTTAAAGGCCTCTTCGGCCCTCCCAATGGGTTTTTGGCATAAGGCATTCGCTACATAGATAATCTGTGCCAGTGGAGGGGCCTTAAGGATCTTTCTTTTCGATTCGTGATGCCATGAAATGGCATCCGCCATGGAGGCCGGCAATTTCCACTGATGTATCAACCAGGCTCCAATTTGGCAGTGGGTAGCAATCAGTTGATTTTCGCCTTCTAGAAACAAATGCGGTTTGTCTTTGCATGTCTCCGATAGCTGCGCGTATTGTACAGGAAAGTTATTCCAGAGAATCAATCTTCCAATATCAATTAGCAACCCCGACAAAAATGCTTCATCAAGGTTGCTGTAGACGGTCTTTTTTGCGACAAGCCTGGATAGAGCAGCACATTTTAAGGAGCGCCACCAAAAAAGCTTAAGGTTGAAAACAGCACGCTCTCTGCTGTGATTAAAAACGTTATTCACTGAAGTGCAGATGGCAATATTCCTGATGGCATTGGTGCCAAGAATCGTCACAGCCTGGCGGATATTATTAACTCGATAAGGGAGTCCGTAATAGGCCGAATTGACCATCTTTAAGATTTTGATGCTCAGGGATGGATCTTTCTCGATAATTCTCGAAACTTCTTTTGAATTTTCCTTCTCTTGATTAAAGACTTCGATCAGTTTCAGAAGGATGTGGGGTAGAGTCGGCAGGTTTTTTAGAGTCGCTATCTTCTGCAATACAGGTTCGTGTTTTCCCATTGGAATGATTCCTGTCAAGGTTTTAATGTCGGCAATGAAGACCGGCTGATTTTCTTTTCATATTACAACACAATATGGGCTTTGTTGACATGGCAATTCAACCTCGCCGCCCATTTTTGAGTGATTTTCCAAGGGGTGTCCTATTTTCTCTAATTCAGGATCCAAAACCATTGGAGGCTGGCCTATAAGGACCGTGGTGGTTGTCGGCGTTGAAAAAAGTTTCGGTCGTCCCGGTAAGGGAGGCGCAATTACCCCTTGAGGCTTTTCCCCTCCTTTTCGGTTTTTGCCGAACATGATTCATTTTAATGAAAGCAAACTTTGTGCCATGTTATTCTCAATATCTTTATCTTAAGGCATAATTTAAACCAAATAAAACAGTATTTCAATTACTTATAGAATTAGAAAGATAAGGATATTTAGGGTCTCGGCTTTTCCAAGAGATCCCAAGGAAGAAAAGTCGGGGTGCAGGTCTCTTCCAGCGTCAATTTTTGAACGCACACTTATTCTCACATCGGATAAAGTGGAAGAGTGTTACTCAACATTATTTCTTATCCAAGATCGCTCTCAATTTTTGCGACAATTCCTTCATCTTGAAAGGTTTCTGAATAAATCCGTTGCAACCTCGGTCCAATATTTTGTTAACACGTCTATCGGAGCTGTATCCGCTGGCCAGAAGGACCTTAACCTTGGGGTTTATGTCTTTCATCCTGTCATAAGCCTCACCACCACTCATATCCGGCATGATCATGTCCAGAATGACCATATCAATCCGTTTTTTGTTCTCCTCATATATCCTAATGGCCTCTTTTCCGCTTCGGGCAATCAAGGCTTTGTAACCCAACAATTTTAGCAGGTCTTCTGCAACTTCGGTTATCATTTCTTCATCATCCACGAAAAGGATGGTCTCAGATCCTCTTAATGTATGACCAGTCGACTTCTTTTTTATGACCACCTCTTTCGCAGAAGCGGGTAAGTAAAAACTGAATGTGGTTCCTTCACCTTCCTCGCTATAAACATTGATGACTCCATTGTGATTTTTTATAATTCCATATGTCGATGCCAGTCCCAGACCGGTGCCCCTACCTGGTTCTTTGGTGGTAAAGAATGGATCAAATATCCTCTCCTGGGTTGCTTTATCCATTCCAATGCCTGTATCGATAATGGATATTTTCACATATCTTCCAGGCTCAACGGAAAACGGTTTCACATAGTTATCATCAAGGGTGACATTCTCTGTTTCCAAATACAGGTTGCCACCTCCTGGCATTGCCTGCGAGGCATTGACATAAAGATTCAACAGGACTTGCTGAATCTGACCCCGGTCGACCTCCACGGGCCAGAGATTTTCTTCGAACTTTTCACGTATGGTGATTTCTTTTTTGGTCCGGCCAAACATCCGATTTTCTTTCTTAATCAGTTCGTTCAAGTCGGTTGCCTTAACCTCATATTTCCCGCCTCTGGCAAAGCCTAAGAGCTGTTTGGTGAGGCCGGCAGCACTTTCAACATGGTTCTCTATTCCTTTCAGATGCTCAAGATCAGGGTGGGAAGAATCCTTATTTATTAGAATCATAGATGTGCGGCTTTGGATGGCCATGAGCAGATTATTGAAATCATGGGCGATGCCACCGGCCAAAGTGCCAATGGACTCCATCTTCTGGGCATTCTGGAGTTGTTTCCCGAGAGTTTTTTTCTCTTTTTCTGATTCTATACGTTCAGTTATGTCGACCAATGCGAAGAGATCCGCAGGCCTACCATTGTAGACTATGGCTCTTGAATAGAGGTCCCACCAGACGATGTCTTTCGTTTTTGTATATCCCTTAAACTGGTGATTTGTGTCGACATCTTTGTCGCCGGCCTGTTTTTTTTTGGATTGCGTCATGACAAACGCAAGATCGTCTTCGTACACAGTCCTGGCATACCCATAAGGTTCCCATTCATAGATCTCGTCCAGGGAATATCCAGTGATTCTGGAATACATTTCGTTGGCATATTTGATATGACCGTCCTGGATGATCCCTATGGCGAGCAATGATTGTTCAGAAATCAATCTGAATTTCGCTTCACTCTCTCTTAGAGCATCCTGGGCTCTTTTTCGCTCTTCGTTTTCCCTTAAGAGTCTTTCATTTGATTCCTTTAATTCATTGGATAAATTCTGCTCTTTTTCAAATCCCTTCTTCAAGACCGTCACAAAAATACCGAGAGAAACCGTGGCCACGCAGTTCATGAAAAGAAAGGTGAACCCGGTAGCTTGGATCTGGGATAGAGAAAACGGCTGCGCAAAGTTCGATGAAAAATAATTATTGGAACAGGCCCAGACCCACAGGACCATAGTAAGCACATTGAGCGTCAGAGCGATGATCCCGGCCCTTAAGCCCAGAATCAGGGTGGTCAAAACGGCGAACGCGAACAAAAACATCCTTCCGCCGCCAACAGGGCCAATGGTGGCCAAAGAAAAAACACCCATGAGATAGAACAACAGCAAACCCGACCATGCTCGGGTTTTAAACGGAATGAACTTCCCAAAGGTCACAAAAATCGCGGCAATATAGATTAAAGAAATCGTCACCGCATTAGGGATTTTCCCTGAGGTTATGGCGATTTGTACGTTGAGAAAAAAAGGGATGCAAGACGCAACAAGGGCGCTGATGAAAATACTCAAGAATATTCTTTTTCTCCAGATAAGGAGTATATCCTTGGATTTTCCTCCATTCTCTTGTTCCAAATCCAGGAATTTATCAAACATGATCATTCATTGCCTATTTCAAAGGTCTGTAAAGTTATCTTCATCAAGTGGGATAATGTTTTCAGGCCCCGGGTTTTTTTTCTTGGCCAGTGCAGCGAACGTTTTCACTTTTCAGGGGACCGCTTTTTTGACTGCAGGGGCTCTTTTTTGTACCTGCTGATTGTGGATTATGCTTGCCTGTTCTACTCTTCCACCTACCAGTGCTGACAGTTCATCCACCAGATCTTTCATTCCTTTTGCCTGTACACTCATCTCTTCAGAAGAAGATGCAGACTCCTCCGTTGTAAAAGCAACCTGCTGGTTCGCAGCCTTTCAAACCTAAAGCATAAAAGAAGTGAGCTAACATTGGCACATTATCCTTCAACTAAATGCAATATATATGCCACTGAAAAAAGACCTCCCCAGGCCAAATTGGAAGCTGTAGATCGACATGATATCAATTAGATAGATAATTTGAAAAATATTGAGGCTGAACTTGTATATTTTGAAATGGAACTGTTGTGAATTGAAGTGGGATGTCCGGCAAATTATTGACACAAACGAAAGGCTTACCGAAGCAGATGGACTTGAGACAGAACCATTCTTGTGTCCTTTATCGCATTTTCCCTTGATTGCTTTTTCTAAAAGGCTTAGAAGTCAGCAAAGTCCTTATCGTCGAAAGGAATCACCTTGTCTATTTCAGAAACCGCCTGCTTGACCTGCCGGATACCTTCCGCCTGCTCTTTAGAAGCTGCGGAGATTTCACTGATAAGCTCCCCAACCTTTTTACTGCTTTCAGATACTCTTGCGAAAGACTCGTTGGTTGGGTTTACATAGTCAGTACCTTCCTGAATCTGTTTCACAGAGCCTTCGATCAAAACGGATGTGTTTTTTTGCCGCGTCGTCCGCCCGCATGGCGAGGTTACGGACTTCGTTGGCAACAACCGCAAACCCTGCGCCGGCTTCGCCCGCGCGGGCGGCTTCAACCGCTGCTTTAGACCAAAGAATATCTTCGAACTCCTCATGTATGGTGATTTCTTTTTTGGTCCGGCTAAACATCCGGTTTTCTTTTTTAATGAGTATATTGGCTCATCGTGGATTAACGTGATATTTTTGTCAGTTGTCGAATAGACCATGCTCAGATTCCAGGTGTCAGGTGTCAGGTGTCAGGAAAAAACCGGGTCGCATTCAGCATATTCAACTTAATAACAAG